>Ga0190367_1002221_pt1 | contig 10123 bp, 8 predicted proteins | sample 4872181011_MG_FD_171838 | JGI IMG/M metagenome (GOLD analysis project Ga0190367, IMG submission 171838) | Hydrothermal vent microbial mat bacterial communities from Southern Trench, Guaymas Basin, Mexico - 4872-18-10-11_MG | ecosystem: Environmental > Aquatic > Marine > Hydrothermal vents >... | reverse complement strand
ACAGGATAAGGAGTTTGCTTGAGAGAGGAATAAAAGTTGGATTTGGAACAGATGCACCAGTTGAACCAGTAAATCCATGGGAAACAGTATACTATGCTGTAACACGTGGTAAATACGAAGGGCTTGAGATATACGATTTCACAAGAGATGAAGTAATATCTGTTCAAGATGCCTTAAACTGTTATACAATCAATTCAGCATATGTATTGATGGAAGAGGGAAACATTGGAAGTCTTGAAGTTGGAAAATTTGCAGATTTTATAATTTTAGATAAAGATCCTCTTGAAATTGATGAAAAGGATTTGAAGAAAATTAAGGTTTTGAAAACATTTGTTAACGGTAAGCTAGTGAATGAATGTTATTAAAATTCCTAGCAGCACGATAGCAATGTATGCATAGGCTAAAGGAGTTAATATCTGATTCAAAAATATTACAGCAAGTATTGCAGAACCCACAACTTCTCCAATTACGCTTGCCGTAACGGGTACAACATGCATGTATCTCAGCACGTAGTTTAATACAGTATGTCCAAGCATCATTGGGATTATTGCAAGCAAGAAAAAGCAGATCCATGTTTTTAAGGGATAATAGATGATATTTATCTTCAAAATGATACAATTTACAAATGTAAACAATGTTGCAAATAAGTATGTAAGGGAAACGTAAGACCCAAAATCCTCAAATCTGGCAATTCTACCCATTGAAAAGTATAATCCTCCAAATATGGCACCTAACAATGCGAAAGTTATACCTAGGAAATCTGCTCTGTAATCAGCACCACTTAAAAGATAAACACCTATTATAGCAATTGATACACCAAGAATATGATTTGCTTTAGGTTTTTCTCCATAGAATGCTGAAAACAATCCTGAGAATATGGAATGAGTACAGACTATTGCTGTGCTTACTGCAACAGATGCATGAAATAAAGATTCCATCCAAAGTGAAAGATGAGCAGATAGGGATAGACCTGCAATTAATGGAATCTTTAAGTTAGATATGCTCATCTTTGGTCTGTACAATAGGAAAACTATAGGAAGGGAAAAAATCAATCTCCAAAGGGCTGATACTATACCGGGTGCAGAAGCTAATACGACCAATATAGAAGCTGATGATACTGCTACTATAGCTATGAATAGGAGAAAGTATAATCTTATCCGCATAATCGCATAAACTCTTAAGTACTATATTTAAATAACCAAATCACTAGAGTGCTTCTGCATGAGGGAAAAAATTCTTAGTGTGTTGAAGGAATACGATCCTGATAGGATAAAAGTTGGAACTTTGGGAAGTCACTCCGCTTTAAATATATTGAAAGGGGCGAAAGATGAAGGCTTTGAAACTGTTTGCATATGTAGATCGAGGGAGAGAATAATTTACGAAAGCTTTAACGTTGCAGATTGTATAATTGAGGTTCAAGATTTCAAAGAACTTTTAACTAAAAATTTACAGGAGAGATTGATTGAAGAGAATGTAATATTGATTCCTCACGGCTCTTTCAACGCTTATATAGGAAATCTTGAAAAGATAATTGTTCCTTTCTTTGGTAACAGAGAACTTATGATTTGGGAAACAGATAGAAGGAAACAGAGGGAATGGCTTGAGAGAGCTGGATTGAAAATGCCAAGAAATTTAAAACCTGAAGAAATAGGAGGGATCGCAATAGTAAAGTATCATGGAGCTATGGGGGGTAAAGGATATTTCTTAGTTGCGAATGAAGAAGATTTCTATAAAAAATTTGAGGAATTGAAGAAGGAGGGGTTTGTAAAATCTTTTGAAGATGTTGAAATTCAAGAGTACATAGTTGGAGCAAATGTATACTTCTCATTCTTCTATTCGCCTATGAATGAAAGGGTTGAACTTATAGCTATAGATAGGAGGTATGAACCTGTTGACGGTTTGGGAAGAATATCTGCAGATATACAGCTAAAATCTAATGTTAAGTCTACATATACTGTTATAGGAAACTTTCCAGTTGTTTTAAGAGAAAGTTTGCTTGTCAAAGCTTTGGAGTCTGCAAGAGCAGTTGTTGATGTCTCTAAGGAAATAGCTTATCCCGGTATCGTAGGTCCCTTCTGTTTAGAAACTGTTTTCGATGAAAATGCTGAGATGTATGTATTTGAAATTTCTGCAAGAATTGTTGCTGGAACAAATGTAGGAATACCAGATTCACCCTACTCCTACATACTCTGGGGAGAGAACATGTATATGGGAAGGAGAATTGCAAGGGAAATAAAAATTGCAATAGAGAAAGATGCTTTGGGTGAAATTGTCTATTAGCATACTCTCGGAATTGGATCTGCAACTGGTGGAGGTAATACCTTTTTAGTTCCAATTTCTGTTTCTACAACAACTTCCTCAAAATCTTTTGTAGCATAACCTATTATTGCAGCATCTTTCTGACCAGCTTTGTGTAATGCTCTTAAAACATCTTCTGCCAAATCTTCTACAACACCCATTACAACTTTTCCTTCATTTGCCATACTTAATGGATCTAAACCTAAAACTTCACAAAATCCTTTAACTTCCTCCCTTATGGGTATTCTCTCCTCTTCAATAAATATACCGACTCCACTCTTCTCAGAAATCTCATTTAAAGCATTGGCCAAACCTCCTCTCGTGGGATCTTTCATTGCAGTTATACCACCTACATCCAAAGCCTCTTCAACAAACAACCATACCGGATAAACATCCGATTTGACATCTATATCAAATTCAAACTCTCTCGAAAGCATTACAGCAACAGCATGATCTGCAATGTTTCCACTAACTATAATAACATCTCCTTCTCTCAAACCGCAATCTCTAATCCAATTGTATGGATAATCTCTATATTCTCTCACTACAGCCAAATTTTTCTCTAAAGCATGATTTCTTACTCCTATTCCAGATGTATTAATTATTACATCCACATTTGATGAAACAACTTTTGTATCGCCAGTTATAAGCTTTAGATCGATCTCTTTAACCCACTTCTCTATATCTTTGATTATAATTTCAAAATCATCTATCTTAAACCCCTCCTGAATTATCAATGAAAGAGATATTACGTATGGTTTAGCACCCATAACAGCTAAATCGTTTGAAGTTCCGCAAATTGCCAAACTACCTATACTACCTCCCCTGAATATAGGTGGCGAAACAACATAGGAATCGGTAGTAAACATATAGTCTTCAAAGTCGGATGAATCGTCCATATCACTTAAAGATATCTCCCCAACCTTATGATCACCAAATCTCGAAATTATGTGCTTCTTCAAGAATTCAGCCATATACTTACCGCCAGCTCCATCCTCCCTACGAATTATCATGCTGTTAGATAGTTGTAAGGTGTTTAAATGAATTTGCCTATATAAGCCTGACCAAAGCTTACCCCATTATCCCCACAGGCAACTTTCTCATTGACGTATATGTTAACACGTTTTTCTATGAGTGGTATGAAATATGAATTGAAGCATACACCTCCACTCGCAACTATTGGCAAATCGTAATCCTTCACAATTTCGGCAAAAGCATTTGCAAAATAATTTACAATCTTGAAAGCTATTCTACCCTTAATTTCACCTTCTAAAAATTCCTCCATACAACTTGCAATAAAATTCGAAAACCTAATCACTTTAACATTACCCGATTTAACTTCAAAATCTTCGCCAACGTAAGGGGATGAATATATGCTTTCCTCCCTAACTGTATCTATTCTAGGTTTCACTTCACATTCATAAGGCTCTACAATGCTTTCAAGCTTCATAGCTGGTTCTCCCTCATAAGTTCTCTCGAAGCAAATCTTAAGCATGGCAGATACAGCATCTAAAACTCTACCCATGGAACTTGTAACAATACCAGTATCATGAATTCTTTCAAATAATTCAAAACTTTCACCCTTACGTAGAAATCTCTCATAACCTTCAAGCAATTCTGTTCTTCTTACCTTATAAAGAATTGAGAAGAGAACTCTCAAAGGATAGTTTGTGGCCAAATCACCTCCTATCAATCTAAACCTCTCAAGCCTTCCAATCCTCCTAAAAATATTATTTTCAAAGTCTAAGAGTAAAACTTCACCTCCCCAAATTGTTCCATCGAATCCGTATCCAACTCCATCGACAGTGATAGCTACTGCCTTTTTCAAACCCCTTTCAGCCATTACAGACATTGCATGAGCAAAGTGATGTTGAACCTTGTAAATGGGAACTTTAATTTTTTTGGAAAATTTTTCAGCAAAATTCGTTGTGTTGTAGAGTGGATGCAAATCACATGCTATAAAATTGGGTTTTAAGTTAACAAAGTTCATGAAAAAGTTTACAGCTTTCTTAAAAAATTCATCAAATGTTTTGAAGTTGGAAGTATTTCCTATATATTGAGAAACTATGGCTTTACCATCCTTTACAACTGTTATGGAATTGTAAAGCTCAGCTCCAACTGCTAACCCATCCAAGCATTTTCCAATATCTATAACTTTAGGAACAAAACCTCTTGACCTTCTTATAATCAATCTCCTTTTTTCCACAAATTTTATAACGGAATCGTCAACTCTATTGAATATCTGAAGGTTATGTCTTAAATAGGCATCAAGTTCTAAGCTAAAAACTCCGTCATCGATAAACATGGGTTCTCCGGGTTTGTTTGCAGAAGTCATCACTATGAAGTCTGATTTCAGATATTTGAAGAGAATGTAGTGTAATGGTGAATATGGTAACATTACACCAATTGTGTTCAAATGAGGTGCAACTGCAAAGAAATCATCAGAATTTTTCTTTTTAAGGATTGTAATTGGTCTTATATAGCTAATCATTTCTTTTTCTTCATAATCGTTAACATGAGCCACTTCCCTAACCACATCTAAATTTCTCGCCATTACAGCAAATGGTTGCTGTGGTCTACCCAATTTTTCCCTAAGCTCGAAAACTATATCATCATCAGTTTTACAGGCTATGTGATAACCACCTATCCCCTTTATTGCAACAATTTTACAACTATCGATTAGTTTGGCCGTGGTTTTTACGGCATCAAGACCCTTGACAACTCTACCATCAAATATCAACTCGTAATGAGGTCCGCATTTGGGACAGGCTATTGATTGTGCATAATACCTTCTATCCAAAACATTCCAATATTCTTTACTACATTCATCGCAAAGGGGAAAATCTCTGAAAGTAGTATTTTCTCTATCGTATGGAAGTTTTATTGCAACGGAAAAACGTGGACCACAATCTGTACAAGATATAAAGGGATACAGATAACGTCTATCTTTAGGATCGAATAGTTCTTTCAGACAATATTTACAAACTGCAACATCTGGTGGTGGAAGAGATAATCCACCCTTCTTACCACCACTTTTCTCAATAACAAAATCCTTAAAAGGCAAATCTGGAATTTTCTCAACTTCTATATCATTAATTTCAGCAATAGGTGGCTTTTCTTCTCTTAAAAGTTTTACAAATTTGTCCACATCTCTATCTATTACAATCTCTACTGTACCGCTTCCCGTATTCTTTACATAACCTTTCAAATTCATAGACTTGGCAAGTCTGTATACAAATGGTCTGAATCCTACACCCTGAACAATTCCCCTAACTATTATACGGTACACAAAAATTGTTTGATTGGAAATATAAAGAATTAACCGTGCAGAGGTCGTCCCCAGCTTATGCCTGGAACCGGTCAGCTTCGGGCTTTAGTGACCGCGGGCTGAACGGCTCGCCCTTACGGGCTTGCCGCTTACACCCCGGTCCTATCAAACCGCTCTTTTAGCGGCGCCCTCAAGGGCGGCTCTTTTCGGGGGCGGCTTCAGGCTTAGATGCTTTCAGCCTTTAGCCGCATGGCGCGTAGCTGCCCGGCAGTGCCCTGCCGGACAACCGGTCGACCAGAGGCGCCGGAGGCCCGTTCCTCTCGTACTAGGGCCTCCTTCCCCTCAGCCGCCCAGACACCCCCGATAGATAGCAACCGACCTGTCTCACGACGGTCTAAACCCAGCTCACGATCCCCTTTAATAGGCGAACAACCTCACCCTTGGCCGCTGCTGCACGGCCAGGATGGGGAGAGCCGACATCGATGTAGCAAACCCCCGGGTCGATATGAACTCTCGCCGGGGACAACTCTGTTACCCCTGGGGTAGCTTTTCTGTCGTCACCCGGCCTCACCAAGAGGCCAGGGTGGTTCGCTAGGCCCGCCTTTCGGCTCGTGACCCCTTATTGTGCGGGGTCACGTCAGGCCGGCTTTTGCCCTTGCACTCTACGGCGGAGTTCTGACCCGCCTGAGCCGACCTTTGGGCTCCCCCGATACCTTTTCGGGGGAGTGGCGCCCCACCCAAACTGCCCACCTACCGATGTCCCGCACGAAGCGGTTAGCCCCACAGCTGAAGGTGGGCGGTGTCTCATGGACGGCTCCACGGCCCCCGGAGAGGCCGCTTCGAAGCCTCCCGCCTACGCTGCGCACCCCCAGCTGTGAGGCAACGGCAGGCTGCAGTAAAGCTCCACAGGGTCTTCGCTTCCCATCGGGGGTCCCCAGACTCTTCACTGGGATGTCGGGTTCGCCGGCTTCCGGCCGGGGACAGCGGGGGGGTCGTTAATCCGTTCATGCAAGCCGCCAATTAAGCGGCAAGGTATTACGCTACCTTAAGAGGGTCATAGTTACCCCCGCCGTTTACGGGCCCTTCACCCGGTTGAACCCGGGCTTCAGGTACCCGCACTGGGCAGGACTCAGGGGCTGTACTAACCCTTACGGGGTTGCAGCCCCCTGTGTTTTTAGTAAACAGTCGCCCCCCCCTAGTCACTGCGACCTGCGGTTTCCGCAACCGCAGGCACCCCTTCTACCGAAGATACGGGGCTAATTTGCCGATTTCCCTCGGCCGGAGTGTTCCGCCACGCCTTAGGCTGCTAACCCAGGGCACCTGTGTCGGTTCTCGGTACGGTCCTCCCGCCCTCCTTTTCACGGGCTCCGGGAGTCAGCCGACTTACGCCATCACGCCTTCACCCCCTTCTCTCCATTACGGAACTCCGGGGGCTTCAGCGCTTGGACACCCTGGCAACGGGTGCTCGGCCTATCCCGAAGCGTCGGACCCGCTTACGCGGGAACTCCTCCTTTACGGAGGAGCCGGGCGGGCGGCGCCGGAATATTAACCGGCTTCCCTTTTCCCCCGCGTCCAATTAGGAGCGGGGTTAGGACCGGCTAACCCACGGCTGACGAACATCGCCGTGGAACCCTTGCCCTTCCGGCGGTCGGGATTCTCACCCGACTACGCTGCTACTACCGCCAGGATTCTCGTTACCGACGGCTCCACCCGAGCTTACGCCTCGGGCTTCTACGCCATCGGCACGCCCCCCTACCGGATCGCCTTTCGGCGCCCCGGGGTATCGGCGGCCGGCTTGAGCCCCGTCCATTTTCGGCGCCCCGAGCCTCGGCTGGTGAGCTGTTACGCACTCCTTAGAGGATGGCTGCTTCTAAGCCTACCTCCCAGCTGTCTTCGGCCCGGGACCTCCTTTATCGTTTACACTTAGCCGGCACTTTGGGGCCTTAACCCCGGTCTGGGTTGTCTCCCTCACGGACACGGAGCTTACCCCCGTACCCCGACTCCGCCCATCTACGGCGGCGGTGGATTCGGAGTTTGACAGGAGGGCGAGGGTTTCACCCCCCGGCACCTCCAATCAGTGCTCTACCCCACCGCCTACCTCCGGGCGGGTCATACTGCGGTATGTTTCGGGGGGAACCAGCTATCCCCGGGCTCGATTGGACTTTCACCCCTAGACGGGGGTCAGAGGAGCGATTTGCACATCAACACCCCTTCGGGCCTCCACGGCTCTTTCGAGCCGCTTCACCCTGCCCCCGCCTAGATCGCCCGGCTTCGGGTCGTACGGTAGGGACTATAGGGCGAGCACACCCCGCCCCTCGCCAAATGGCTGCGGGCCTTTCGGTTTCCCTTCGGCTTCGGGCTTTCAGCCCTTAGCCTCGCCCCTACCGTACACTCCCTGGCCCGTTTTTCGAAACGTACGCAGTGACCCCGGTATACCGGTCCTCGTACTCGCGCCTCTCGGCGCTTTCCTTCGGACCGGTTACCTTTCGGGCCACTGCTCACTATCCCCGGCCGGTTTCAGGCTCTTTTCACTCCCCTTCTCGGGGTTCTTTTCAGCTTTCCCTCACGGTACTAGTGCGCTATCGGACTCGGGACGTATTTAGCCTTGGGGGTTGGTGCCCCCCAGCTTCCCGCGAGAATTCCAACCCGCGGTACTCAGGTAACTCCCCACACCCTCGGGGCTTACGCCTACGGGGCTATCACCCTCTACGGCGCCGCATTCCAGCGGACTTCGGCTTCACCCCTCGGGTGCTAACGGGGAGCACCTACAACACCACATCCCCCTAGCCTTTCGGCTAGGGGTTCGGTTTGGGCTCTGCCGCTTTCGGTCGCCCCTACTCACGGCATCGCGTTTGCTTTCTTTTCCTGCGGGTACTCGGATGTTTCCTTTCCCCGCGTTCCCGCTCCCATACGGGAGCGCCCCCGAAGGGGCAGGATTGCCCATTCGGGGATCCCGGGTTCTACGGCTCCATGCGCCTCCCCCGGGCTTTTCGCAGCTTGGCACGCCCTTCTTCGGCGCCCGAGCCCAGCCATCCACTGGCCGGGATAGGGATAGCCAATCCCAGTCTGCATCTGGAGACAACCTCTACACGGTTTCACCTGCCCACTAATGGGCATCAACCCTTCCCCGACGACTTTTCCATCGCCGGGTGCATGTAATAATGGACTCGTCGGGATTTGAACCCGAGGCCTCCGCCTTGCAAAGGCGGCGCTCTACCAGGCTGAGCTACGAGCCCATGGGCTTGCCAGCAATTGGGCCCGGTGGGTGTGCAACATTAGGAGGTGATCCAGCCGCAGATTCCCCTACGGCTACCTTGTTACGACTTCGCCCCCCTCGCGGACCCTGGGCTCGACCCTGCCCATAGGACAGGGCCTCGCCCCTGGCCCACTTGGGTGGCGTGACGGGCGGTGTGTGCAAGGAGCAGGGACGTATTCACCGCGCCATTTTGAGGCGCGATTACTACGGATTCCAGGTTCACGAGGGCGAGTTGCAGCCCTCGATCCCAGGTGGGGCCGGGTTTAGGGGATTACCTACCCCTTTCGGGGTCGGTACCCATTGTCCCGGCCATTGTAGCCCGCGTGTAGCCCGGGGGATTCGGGGCATACGGACCTGCCGTTGCCCGCACCTTCCTCCGGCTTAGCGCCGGCAGTCCCCCCAGTGTGCCCGGCATCCCCGAAGGGATCCGCTGGCAACTGGGGGCGCGGGTCTCGCTCGTTGCCTGACTTAACAGGATGCTTCACAGTACGAACTGACGGCGGCCATGCACCACCTCTCAGCTACTCTGGTAGGGTCTTCAGCCCGACCTTCATCGAGCTGTCTCCCCCGGTAAGCTTCCCGGCGTTGAATCCAATTAAACCGCAGGCTCCACCCGTTGTAGTGCTCCCCCGCCAATTCCTTTAAGTTTCAGCCTTGCGGCCGTACTCCCCAGGCGGCGGGCTTAACGGCTTCCCTCCGGCACCGGGCCAGCTCATAGCTAGCCCGACACCTAGCCCGCATCGTTTACAGCCAGGACTACCCGGGTATCTAATCCGGTTCGCTCCCCTGGCCTTCGTCCCTCACCGTCGGACCCGTTCCAGCCGGGCGCCTTCGCCACAGGTGGTCCTCCCGGGATTATAGGATTTCACCCCTACCCCGGGAATTCCCCCGGCCTCTCCCGGTCCCTAGGCTGGCAGTATCCCCCGGAATTCTGACGGTTAAGCCGCCAGATTTCCCGGGGGACTTACCAGCCCGGCTACGGACGCTTTAGGCCCAATAATAGTGGCCGCCACTCGGGCCGCCGGTATTACCGCGGCGGCTGCCACCGGCCTTGCCCGGCCCTTGCTATGGGGTGCTTTTTAGGCACCCCGACAGCCGGTGCAATGCACCGGCACTCCGGCTGACCCCGTCGCGGTTTCCCGCATTGCGGAGGTTTCGCGCCTGGTGCGCCCCGTAGGGCCTGGACCCTTGTCTCAGGGTCCATCTCCGGGCTCCCACTCTCATGGCCCGTACGGATCTTCGGCTTGGCGGGCCGTTACCCCGCCAACTACCTAATCCGCCGCAGCCCCATCCTCGGGCTG
>Ga0190367_1002220_pt1 | contig 10130 bp, 13 predicted proteins | sample 4872181011_MG_FD_171838 | JGI IMG/M metagenome (GOLD analysis project Ga0190367, IMG submission 171838) | Hydrothermal vent microbial mat bacterial communities from Southern Trench, Guaymas Basin, Mexico - 4872-18-10-11_MG | ecosystem: Environmental > Aquatic > Marine > Hydrothermal vents >... | reverse complement strand
AGGCGTTCAGTAGTTTTTCTGCCCGCCGAGATGAACAGGTAATTTTTATTTATATGGAAAACAGGGAAAATTATATATACTTACGGTGAAGATAAAAAAGGGATGCTCACATACGAGAGCCTCCTCGCCGGCTTTCGGAGGGGAATGAGGAACGGAAATTGGAAGAGGCTGAGCGTGTTTGAGCGTGCTTTACTTCTCGCCTCGCTTTCATATGCGAAAATACGAAGAAGAATAGTGAGCGGGCATCTCTCCATGCGACTCGCTGAAATTTTGGAGAAATTGAAAGAGACACCTGCGATGAGGGTGTTCAGGCGAGGACTTGAAAAAGCATGCGAGCTGCTCATGTATGGCGAGAGAAGAGGGCTCTTCTCCTGGGCGCCTTCGTTAAAGGAATGGCTGAAAGACCCTAATTATATATTCTGGCTTGGAACGGCATGTCATGTGAGTTGAGGAAAGTTCGCTCCAAAAAATTGAATAGATTGAGAAGAACTTCAGATATGTTGAAAGTTTCTCAGAATCGGTGGGAAGAAAATATAGAATTTCAAAAAGAAGGAGAAAGAGGATATTTTGCGTAGATTGAAAGAATTCTTTGAGCGAGAAGAGAGAATAAAGCTCGCATACATATTTGGCGGTTTCACAAGGCGGAATGTGGTGAGAGACATAGATGTGGCTGTGTATGCGTTCCCTGCGTTTTCATTCAGCGAGCTCGTAAAATTGAATGTGAATGTAGAGCAGATGTTGCGCATATCTGTGGATGTCATTCAGCTTCAGGACATAGACCCTGCGTTCAGATTGAAGGTATTAAAAGGAGGGGTGCCTCTTAAGATGAAAAATGAGATGCACTATGCACTGATATCACAGGCTTTTTCCGAACTCCAAGATTTAAAAATTTCAAAGATGCTCGTTTCACGCTTTAATCTTTCCATGCAATGATATTGCGAGCAAATGCGAAAAGGAAGGATAGAATATGTTCGGGATGAGAGTAGATGCGAAGATATGGGTGACATCCTTGAGAGTAGTGATACAAAGTGAAAGTATTAGATGGTGGACTTTGCATAGGGATTGAGGATAAATTGCGGAGGTGCAGAGTGAAGATGATAATAAGCAGGAATTCGGATGAATTTTTAGTGATAAGCGAAAATAAAATAGTTGATGTCTATCGCACTCGGACAAGAATGGCGCTGCTACGCTTCGACCAAATTCACAATATCGGGTGCTTCATATACCAGCAAATCGTTAAGCGACAAGAAAACAAATAATATAGGCTGAGAATCATGGAAATAAGAAATGCGATTGAAGCATTTAAAAAAGAAATTGAAAAATTGTATGGCAAAAGATTAAAAAAGGCCATTCTCTATGGCTCATACACGAGAGGAGATTCTGTTTCAAGAACCTACTATGCGATTTTGGGAGAAAATCACAGAGGAGGCGAGGACTGCTCTGCTTGACCCTTGTTACCCTGAAGAGAACAAAACAAAAGAAATGAAAATACTTGTAAATATGGGACATCCTGCGCATGTCCACTTTTTCAAATACATGATAAAAAATCTTGAGAGGGCGGGACATACAGTAAATATTGTAGCGAGAGATAAAGATGTTACATTGAAGTTACTAAATATTTATGGTTTCAAATACGAAGTCATAAGCGGATACTATTATACTATGCTTGGTAAAATGTATAATTTCATCCAAACAGTCAGAAAATTACTTAAAAAGGCGAGGAAGATGAGACCTAATATGCTTATAGGAGTTGGAGACCCCTATGTGGCACATGTAGGGAAATTGATAGGTAAGCCATCCATCGTGTTTACAGATACGGAAGATGCGAAATTAGCAAATGTATTGACATTTCCATTCGCATCCGTGATATGCACACCATCATGTTTCAAAGAAGATTTAGGAAGGAAGCATGTCCGATACAACGGCTATCATGAACTTGCATATCTGCATCCTAATTATTTCAAACCTGACAAGAATGTGCTTGATTTTCTCAAATCTGATAACGATAAGATAATTATTGTAAGGTTTATATCATGGTCGGCTTCTCATGATATAGGATTAAGAGGAATAAAAAGTAAAATAGATATTATAAGAACACTTGAAAATTACGGTCGGGTGTTCATAACTTCTGAGGGAAAACTTGAGAAGAACTTAGAAAAATACAGACTGAGAATACCACCTGAGAAGATACATTCGTTACTTTATTATGCGGATTTATATATAGGGGAGGGGGGAACGATGGCGGTTGAAGCAGCTATACTTGGAACGCCCTCTATACATATAGAATCAACTTCTAAAGGGATCGCAACTGGCGAGTTAAGCGGAAATTTCATTGAATTGCGTGATAAATATGGACTGCTATATTTCTACCCTGATCAAAATAAAGCGTTGGAGAAGGCGATAGAAATATTGGAAAATGGGAACTCAAAGAAGGAATGGCAGAGGAAGAGAGAGAGGCTTTTGAGCGAGAAGATAGATGTGACCGCATGGATGACCGATTTCATTGAAAGATACCCTGATAGCTTCTATGAGTATATGAAAAAGTGGAGAGTGAGCGGAAAAAATGTATTCTAAGCTTTTCAGGAGTTTTATATTTCCGTTAATGGAGCTTTCACAGGGAACAAAGATACAGAAATATTTGAAATGGCTTGAGAAGACGCAATGGTGGAAGCCCTCAGAGATCAAGGAATTGCAGAATAAGAAATTGAGAGCGTTGATCAGGCATGCTTATGAAAATGTTCCATATTATCACAAATTGTTCAGGAAATTGAATCTGAAACCGGATGATATAAAGACAAAAGATGACTTGCATAAGCTGCCAGTTTTAACCAAAGAAACTATCAGAAAAAATCTTTCAGAGTTGATAGCTAAGAATATTCCTAAATCACAACGAATCGAAGCTCATTCAAGCGGTTCTACCGGGGAGCCTTTAAAATATTATATAGATAAGCAATCGTATAGCTTTGGCTGGGCACAAACCCTTCGATGCTGGAGTTGGGCAGGCTACAAAATAGGTGATCCTTACGTTAAGATTACACATCCCCGAACTACTTATTTTAAGAAAATACAAGATTTTCTGATGAACTGCACACTAATTCCTGCTTTTGAGATAAATGAGAATAATATAGATGTTGTCGTAAAAAAAATAATTAGAACAAAGCCTAAAATAGTAAGAGGTTTCGCTTCTTCAGTATATATATTAGCAAAACTTATGAAAAAAGAGGGATTGGACGCTCATGTAAATGCAGTAATGACAACAGGTGATATGTTACTTCCACAGTATAGAGAGTTAATCGAATCCTGTTTTAATTGCAAAGTTTTTGATGCTTATGGGGGAGAAAGCACACCAGTAGCTTACGAATGTGAACAACACGAAGGCTATCACATTGCCTCTGAAGGGGTAATCGTGGAATTAATTAAAAATGATGGCACTCCTTGTGATAAGATGGAAATAGGGGAAATAATTCTGACAAATCTCACAAATTATGCGATGCCTCTGATAAGATATAAAATTAATGATTTAGCTCGTTTGAGTGAGGATAATTGTTCGTGCGGTAGAGGTCTTCCCTTGATTGACTCTATCGAAGGTAGGAGCACAGATGTAATAATTACTCCTGATGGGCGATTGCTTACTGTTCACTTCTTCAGCACTTATCTGAAATTGGTAAAGGGACTAGAGCAATACCAAATAATACAGGAGAAACCAGAAAAGCTTTTGATAAAATTAGTGACAGGCGATAAGTTCTCTAATGATAGTCTTAAATATATAGAGATAGAGACCAAAAAGAGGCTCGGGGAAAAGATGGATATAGAAATTAAAATTGTTAACTCTATTCCCCCTACCAGATCAGGGAAGAGAAGATATGTTATATCTAAAATAGCAGAAAATTGGTGGAGGTTCTGATATGGATGAAATTGTTTTCCAATGCCCTGATTGTAAGGGTCATCTAATAAAAGTGGAAAAATGTTATATATGTGAAAATTGTAAATTGAGATGGGAAATTAGAAATAATATACCCATTTTTTCTAAATACGATTTTTACTGGAATAGAATACCCAGAGAACGAATGCGTTTAATTAATATGTATGCCGCCAAAGGGAATTGGAGATCTGCATTAAATGAGTTGTTATTCCCTAATGAACGATACTTATTTGACTATGTAACTAATAAGATTCGGGCAAATTGGATTAATTTATTACCCCTTTCTTCAGAAACAAAAGCACTTGATATTGGCTGCAATTTGGGCTTGATTTCAGTTGAATTATCAAAATCTTGCAAGTTTGTAATCGCAGCAGATCCAACTTTAGAGACCCTTGAGTTTGTAGATATACGTAGAAGACAAGAGAAGATATCGAATCTTTATCCAGTTTGCATTCCCCCACTTGATTTTGCTTCGCTACCTTTTCCTGATTCATATTTTGATGTAGTTATCTTAAATGGAGTATTGGAATGGGTTGGAGGCCTAAACAAAAAGCTAAAACCGATGGAAGTTCAAAAAGAAGGGTTAAAAGAGATTAAAAGAGTACTTAAACCTGGAGGTTGTCTATATATTGGAATTGAGAATAGATTTAGTTATTCATACTTTCTTGGCTCTTTTGACCATTCTGGTTTGCCATTTACAAGTATCTTACCCAGAGCACTCTCCAATATACTTACACAACTGTTTAAAAATAAAGACTATAGAACTTACACCTATTCCTATTACGGATATAAATCATTATTGGAAAATGTAGGTTTTTCGGACATAAAATTTTATCTGCCTATACCCTCTTATAGATATCCAGAACTAATATTGCCACTAGATAATAAAGATAACATTAAATTACTTAGAGATCATTATAGAGGCAGAGGAGACATAAAGGATAAAATCAGAACTTACTTACTACTTATAATTCATGGATTACATTTGGAAAAAGCATTAAGTAATAGTTTTAGTATAATTGCAAGAAATGAATTGGCCAAATAGAGGGAGATTTGCAGTCTGCCTGACACATGACGTTGATGAAGTCAAAAAGACATACCAGTATTTAACCCGCTCACTAAGATGTCTTAAAACAGGAAATATTTGGGGCTTAAAAGGGGAGTTTTCATCTCTCCTGCAAAAGATTAAAGGGAAAGAGCCATACTGGACTTTTGAGGATATAATGGATTTAGAACAAAAACTCAATGTAAGGTCCACATTCTTCTTCTTAAACGAAAGTGGTAAGGTGATATTATTTGACCGAAGCACATGGCGACATTATGGCAGAAGATACGACATAACAGATAAAAAAGTGGCGGAGATGATAAGAACATTGCATTCTGAGGGATGGGAAATAGGACTTCATGGCTCCTTTTATTCTTACAAGAACATCAAACTGTTAAAAAAGGAGAAGGAGATGCTTGAGAAAGTGTTGGGTGCGGAGGTGAAAGGGATAAGACAGCACAATCTTAACCTTGAAATTCCGCAAACATGGCTAATTCATGAAAAGTTGGGGTTTGAGTACGACAGCACACTGGGATTTAACGACCGTGTGGGATTCAGGTGGGGCATCTGCTACCCTTTTCATCCCGTTGATGGAGAAGGCAGACCGCTGAAATTACTTGAAATTCCACTTGCGATAGAGGATATTGCATTATTCAGATATGATAATCCATGGGCGGTATGCATGAAAATGATAGAGGAAGTTGAGCGGAAGGGAGGCGTATTGACAGTTTTGTGGCATCACTCTGTGTTCAATGAGCTTGAATTCCCGGGATGGGCGGAGATTTACGAGAAACTGATAAGAGTATGCAAGGAAAAGGGCGCTTGGATTGCAACTGCTGGAGAAATAGCGAAATGGTGGAAGAAGAATGAGCGTAGAATTGAATATAGTGAGTGAAAAGGATGCAGAGAAATGGGACAGACTGGTGAATAGCTCGCTCGCCTCACGGCACGATATTCCACACTTGGAAAGAAATGGCCTTCTTATTTCTTAATAAAATAGGAAAAACGGCACGTTAAGATGGAGAAGAATCAAGCTATAAAAGCCAAATTGCAAGAAGCTATCTCAAAACTTCCACGTGTTAGGTTAGCAAATTTGCCAACACCATTAGAGGAATGCCCTCGTCTCTCCAAAGCCTTAGGCGGACCACGTATATTAATTAAGCGGGATGACCTAACAGGATTAGCTTTTGGTGGAAATAAAAGCAGAAAATATGAGTTTATTATGGGTAGAGTTAAAAAAAATTGGAGCAGATACTATTATTCATAGCACATTTCCCTTCTCGAATGATGCTCGTCAGTTATCAGCTGCAGCTGCGAAGCTTGGTATTAGCGTGTATTTAGTTTCTCTTTGGGATATGAAAAGTAAGAGGATGCAGGGCAATTTATTTTTAGATTATCTCTTAGGTGCAAATATCATATTTTCAAACTGGCTTCATGGAAATCTGAAAAGGGAGTTAGCTGAGACTTTGCGCAAGAGGGGGTATAACCCATATATCATAGGACATTATGACGATGTGCTTGGAACCGTAGCATATGTCAATTGTGCATTAGAATTGCACGATCAATTAGAAGAATTAGGTTTAACACCAGACTACATAATATTAGCCTCTGGAGGGAGCACACAGGCAGGGTTAATATTGGGCGCGAAGATATTACAACAAAATTACAAGGTTATCGGATTTAGACCTGTTAAAGCAGGTTATCAGAAAATGGGGCTCAGGATGATTAAAGGAAACAATGATGCTGCAGTAGCTTTTCATATTTCAGAACTAGCAAATGAAGCTGCTAAACTTTTAGGGTTTAGCACTACTGTGTCTGCAAGGGACGTTTTAAATTACGATAACTACGTGGGAAAAGGATACGGTGCAATTACTAAAGAATGCTGTGAGGCCATCGAACTCGTAGCCCGAACAGAGGGGATTTTACTGGATCCAATCTATACAGGAAAAGCCATGGCAGGTTTAATTGACTATATTCGCAAAGGCATAATTAAGGCGGATAAAACCGTAGTATTTCTCCATACTGGAGGGACACCAGCGTTGTTCTCCTATAATAAAGAAATAGTAAGACAACTAAGATATAGATCAAAAATATTTACAAATTTAAAACTAAAACTAAAAGGGTGGGTAAAAGAGCTAAAAAAGAGAACAGAAAGGAAATGAGAGCACTTGTTGATAATGCAAATGGCGGAGTTGCGCTTGCCGTGATAAGGTCTTTAGGAAAAAGAGGAATAGATGTAACTGCTGCTTCAAGCGCGCCTTTAGCATTGTCTTTTTATTCCAAGTATTGTAAACACAGAGTACTTTACACATCCCCGAAAGAGAACAAAAATAGATACCTGAAAGAAATGTTAGAAATTGTTAAGAAAGGGAATTATGACGTTTTATTTACTATGAGGGGTTACGAACTGGAGATTATTTCACGTCACAGAGGAAAATTTGCTTCATATGTCAAAATACCCTTAGCTGACCACATGATACTTGAAAAAGCATTGGATAAATACCAAACTTTTAAGATAGCAATGGAAAATAACATTACTTGCCCTCAAACCTATCCTTTAATTGACGACCCTATGAAATTGGCAGATAAGCTTGAGTTCCCAATAGTAATAAAGCCTCGTAAAGGGGAGGGAGCAAAGGGTCTTGCAATCGTAAACTCGAAAGATGAATTAAAAAAATATAATAAACATCAGGGTTACATAGTTCAAGAGTATATTCCATATGAAGAAAAATATGCTGTTGCCTGTATATTTAACCATGATTCCAAACCAAGGCGAGCATGTGTGTTAAAATATATTAGAGAACACCCCATTACGGGAGGAGTATCGACCTTCGCCGAGAGTGTTGAAAGAGCTGATATATTAAAATATGCTTTAAAATTGCTAAAGGCACTGAACTATTATGGTGTTGCAGAGGTTGAATTTGTAATAGACTCGCGTGACAAAAAGCCAAAATTAATGGAGATCAACCCACGATTTTGGGGAGCTTTAGCAGCAGCAATTGCAGCTGGCGTTGATTTCCCATATTTATTGTATCGTATGGCTATTGACGGAGATATTAAGCCCTCCTTTAATTATAAAGTGGGTGTAAAGTGTCGTAATTTGCTGTTTGGAGACATTCGTCATTTAATTGATGTAATGAAAAGCACGCAGTCCAAATATACAAAGCTACAGACCCTGCTTAACTTTTTAAAGTTCCATGAGGATGATGCGTACTATATATTATCGTTAGATGATCCTATGCCAGCAATTTTTAAAATAATGGATTCTATTTCTCAGAGCATAAAAGGATTCAGAGGCGGACGTGATGGTAGAGTTAAAGATAGCAAATAGTAACAAGGCAGAAATGTGGGACCGCCTTGTAGAGGGGGCGCCTCATGGCACGATATTCCACACTTGGAAATGGCTTAAAATTGCTGAAAAACATACAAATCTAAAATTATATCCTATCATTAGTTATAAGGGCACCGAACCCATCGGTATTATCCCCTTATTCTATAAGAAAAAATTTATTAAAATGGTATTTTCCCCTCCACCATACGCAGCGATTCCATATTTAGGACCGGTGCTGAAAGATTATGATGAGTTAAAAGAGGATAAAAGATTGTCATTTTTATCTGACCTTCAGAGAGAAATAGACAATTTCCTATTTTCGGAACTGAAAACGAACTATGTCTTCATCTCTCTCCCCCCTGGCATGTTGGACTGCCGCCCATTTATCTGGACGGGTTACCATATAAATCCCTTCTTTAATTATATTTTGGATTTAAGTAAGGGCTACGACCATATTTGGATGCAATTCAAAAGAAAACTTCGAGGGGATATAGAAAGGGCAAGAAAGCGAGGTGTTTATGTGGAAGAAGGACACAAAGAAGAACTATCTTTCATTTACGATGCTCTCATAGAGAGGTATCGAGAACAAAATAGGGCCGTTTATGTTTCTAAAAATTATCTTTTTGATTTGTATGATAAATTTTATCCTCAAAATCTCCGCATTTTCGTTGCTAAATATGAAAATAAGCTTGTTGGAGGCTTGGTTGCTCTCTGTTATAAAAATAAAATTTCGTTTTGGATAGGCGCCGCAAAATCTAATGTAAGGGGGGTATCTCCAAATGATTTAGTTCAATGGGAGGCTATAAAATGGGCATGTGAGCATGGATTTAAGTATTATGAGGAAATAGGAGCAGGAACAGAGCGGTTGGCTCAATTTAAGGCGAAATATAACCCCACCCTATCTGTTTGCTTCTCTGCGAAGAAATACTCTTCTCTTTTGATAAAATTGATGGAATTAAGTTATGAAAAAAAACTGAGGCGCTTACTCAGGATTTGAATATGGACAATAAAATATTAGATGTATATTTATGCCTTTTACACATTTTAGCGATGAATATTCCCTTTGGTCGCATAAAAAGAGCATTGTATAGGCTCAGAGGCACGAAAATAGGAAAGAATGTTGATATAGGGATGGGAGTTTTCATAGAGGAATCGTATCCCGAGCTTGTTGAGATTGAGGAGAATGTAGATATAGGACCGAATGTGATAATCGTTGCTCATGACACGAGCCACCATTGCATTCAACCTGATATTCCGATGCTTAAGAGGCGTGTTGTGATTAAAAGGAACGCATACATAGGAGCAGGCGCAATAATTCTTCCCGGAGTTACCATTGGTGAGTATTCTATTGTTGCTGCTGGTGCAGTCGTGACGAAAGATGTGCCCCCTCGCACAATTGTCGCCGGCGTCCCTGCGAGAGTGGTAGGGTCAATAGACGAGAAGATTGCGAAAATGAAGGGGGGAGCGTGAATGAAGAAAAATGGAAATAGAGCTGAAAATAGCGGAAGATGAGAAAGAATGGGATGAACTTGTGAATAGGTCGACCCATGGTTATATATTTCACACGTGGAGATGGCTAAAGATAGTTGAGAAGCACACGAATAGCAGACTATATCCGCTCATAGGTATGAAGGGAAACACTCCAATCGGAATTTATCCACTTTTCTATTTCAAGAAGAAAGGAGTGAAACTCGCTCTTTCGCCGCCCCCCAAATCGCTGCTTCTTTACATGGGACCGGCACCCGTTGATTTTGAGAAAATGAAGCAGAGCAGGCGAGAGTCGCTGTTAGCGGAATTTCAGCATGCGGTTGACAATTTCATCGCTTCTGAAT
>Ga0190367_1002219_pt1 | contig 10133 bp, 9 predicted proteins | sample 4872181011_MG_FD_171838 | JGI IMG/M metagenome (GOLD analysis project Ga0190367, IMG submission 171838) | Hydrothermal vent microbial mat bacterial communities from Southern Trench, Guaymas Basin, Mexico - 4872-18-10-11_MG | ecosystem: Environmental > Aquatic > Marine > Hydrothermal vents >... | reverse complement strand
TAACACCTGCAGGTACTAATAGGAAAATGCCGCTGAAATTGCCCAGAACCACTATTTTAGCAGCTAAGTAATTCGCTGAGGTTAAACTTGTCACAAACAATCCTAATAATACATGTTTTATATCGTTGAGTTCCATGGCCCTATCTCCAGCTACTTAGTTAAATAGTAAATGAAATTAAAGGGTTAATTAAACTAAGTGATTGTATTTAATTAATAAAGTAGTGTGCTAGAAATTACATGCATTAATGAGGCATTGCTGGCCACATTTCTTTGGCCCGCATCTTATATACTTATAAAAATAGGTCTTAGGGAATTAAATCCAATAGCTTTTGCAGCTTATAGATACACTTTAGCCTCTATAGTTTTAATTACATTTACATTTGACTCGTTATAAGAGTAGTAGGAATCTAGAGATCAAGCAATTATTAATATTTTAGTTCTAGGGATTACAGGCTATTTTATAGCTCAAGGATTACAGTTTATGGACTATACTATCTCTCAGCGATTACGGTAACTTTCATCCTTAATATGACACCTATATTCGTTTTAGTATTAAGTTTGGTTTTCCTTAAAAGAGAAACCCGCGATCATTCAATTCATAGGAATAATAACCGTCATTTGTGGCGTGATACTGTTTTCTCGGATTCATTACTTGCTCTTAATGAGGTCTTAGGCGTGATCATAATAAATAATAAGATAGAGGTCTTTATATTAACTTCTTATTTAATGACTTTTGGTTCATTATTACTTCTTGAAACAGCTACTTTGAGTAACAATATAGTAGTTCCCTCTATAAATAACTAGTTAATAATACTCTGGATCAGCATCATAAATACAGCACTAGCTTTATTTTATGGAACCATGCATTAAGGATACTAAAAGCCTATGAACAATCCATACTGCGGAACACTATGTTGATACAAATAATATTACTGGCCTATATATTCCTTGGAGAAACCCTTACATTCCAAAGATCTTAGGGATAATAATGGCGTTTGCTGGAGTATTAATAATACAATTATTATATAAACCGTTATCTTGAAATTCAGAACTATACTGTTTTTACTATCTCATATATCACTCTTTAGTGGGGGCTAGTGTTGCAACATATTCTGTACAAGATAGTTATAATAGTTACATTAATGCCTTGGATGTTTTGAATATATGTTCTTATTATTCTCGCATAACCTGGCGTATCTTGGGAGTCCTTAAGTAGTTGATGAAAAACTACAAAATTTTCCATCAAGGCCGGCAACAATGTAGTCAGACGGTGGATCTTATAATAGTAATTATTTGGTGGGGCCGCGGGGATTTGAACCCCGGACCACGAGGGCTCCAACCATATAACAGGAGTTATGAAACTATGATATAGCTGGTATAACAAGGAGGCAAATCTGAAGTGAAATGCGAATTCAAACATGCTATTAATTCATGGATGATATAATAGTCCTTTTAAGCCAAGTATCCCTACAATTCTTTAATGAAGACGCTGAACAAGGGTCGTGTACGCTTTAGGTTTGTATTTGATGATGTACTTATTGTTCTTGGAGAGGTTATTCATGAAAAAGGAAAGAGTTTACGAGTTTGATGTTGTTATCCTAGAGAGAATGAGAGTGGAGGTTACATAGCCTTAGCACCTGCCTTGTCATACTATTATACTCAAGGTGATACTATAGATGAAGTAGTGAGAGATTGCTACGACAGAAGGTTATTGGTGTTCAGAGAGTGAAGGCTATTGCCTAGGTCTTCATTATTTTTCCTCTATCTTAGAACATAATAAGAAATCCATGTACCTTACCTATAGGCTTAAAAACAGAGTATTTTATTAACCGTAATGTATAACTTTTTAGTTTTAGAATAAACATGTCTTTAAGCTAAGTTCTATCATGCATAGAGTAATACTTATTAGAAATACAACTAAATTTATAATTTAAGTTTCTTGTCCTTTATAGTTACAATTTTAACAGTAAGACTTTTATAATACTTAAATTAGTTTGTTGAATGTGTTGCTACTACCGATATGATATTGATATGGGGGATCTTTAATTCATTCGAGAAATTATATTGCCTATCATATAGTTGAATGAGGTCTCTAGAGGACTTGGGGAAGCAGAGTTCTAAAGCATATTTAAGAATGCTGCGTATAAGAGATTGGTTAGGATATTTTCTTATTGCTATTTTAGGGTACGTAATCTTTACAGAGTTAGATACCTACATTTTAGAAACAATACTGTTTTGTGGGCTTATTTCTCTTTATTTGGGCTTTAGTTTTTCTATAAATAATTGCTTTGATATTAAAGAAGATTTGATGGAAATGAAGAAGAACAACCCAATAGCTATGGGAGAATTAAATCAGATGGAAGGCATTATATTTTCCTTGTCTTTAGCGTTGATTGGTATTTTTCTTGCTCTTCTACGTGGATTAAATGTCTTTCTCTTCTATTCTATTCTTGTTTTTCTTTCTTTTTCTTATTCTTCTCCACCGTTTAGATTGAAATCGAAACCGTTTCTTGATCTGATATCTCATGGACTCTTTTTTGGCTCTTTACTTTTTCTGTTTCCATCAGTCTTCTTCTTTAAAGAGATTAGTTTCCTAAACGTTCTTATAGCAACATCTATATTCCATTTTTCCATGATTCTTGAATTGAGAAATGGTATAGAAGATTATGAGGGCGATAGAAAAGCTGGACTAAGAACAACTGCTTGTACACTTGGATTAAGTAAATCTAAAGAAATTACCTATTTTCTCTCACTCTTGTTTTCCTTAACTCTTTTCCCCGTATACTACATAATCAGCAACTATATTTTACTATTATTATTTTCTATTATGACAGTAATTTTTTACTTAGTATTTTACAATGTGAGATCTTATAGGGTACTCGACATTTATGCTAATATTTCGTATTTCCTAATAGTATTAGGCGTGATACTATGAGAATAGCACTCTGTAGCGATTACTTTTATCCGAAAATAGGAGGAATAACAACCCATATAGAGGGTTTAGCAAGGGCTCTAGAAAAAAGAGGACATGAAGTATTTATAATCACGAAAAAAGCGGAATTTGATGACAAACAGCTTGGGCTAAATGTAATCCGATTAAACTCTATTCTAAAAACTTCAAATGTATTAGATGTGCCTCAAACTTCTGAGCTTGCAAGGAAAATTAAGGAATTAAAACCTGATATAATTCATGGGCATCATGCATTTTCACCAATATCTCTTCTTTCAATATCTATAGGGAGAAAATTAGGGATAAAGACAGTTTTAACTAATCATTCTATCCAATTTTTACATGATCTCGATTACTTATGGAAGCCTTCGTCTTATGTTCTTTTTCCATATAGAAAATATATTAATAATGCCGATGAAATAATTGCCGTAAGTCGTGCAGCTGCGAAATTTATATCATATTTCACATCTAAGAGAATAGAAATTATAGGAAGCGGCATAAATGTTAATGAATTTTCACCGAGAGTTAAAATATTTGATGGAAAAAGCGTGCTTTTCGTTGGGAGATTTACTTATCGAAAAGGAATTCACATTCTTTTAGAGGCTTTTAAAAAGGTTAGACAAGAAGTAAAGGATGCTCATTTAACGCTCGTAGGTAGCGGTTACTTTTCTTCTATAGTGTACTTGCTAATTAAAACCCTAAATCTAGAAAAAAGTGTATCTGTATTAGAGAATGTAAAGAGAGAAAAGCTCATAGAAATTTATCAGAGTTCACATGTATTTGTTCTTCCCTCTATTTATGGTGAGTCCTTCGGAATAGTTCTTTTAGAAGCAATGGCTTCCAAAACACCCATAGTTGCTTCGGATGTTGGAGGCATAAAGGAGTTAATAAAAAATGGTAAGACGGGATTTCTTGTAAGAAAGGGTGACGTAGAGAAATTATCTGAAAAGATAGTCGAACTGCTTCTAGACAAGAAACTCTCAAAGAGAATTTCAATTTTTGCATTCCACGAGGTTAAGAAATATGACTGGAAAAATATAGTTGAAAAAATAGAGGCTGTTTATGAACGATAGAATAATTATAGAAAACATAATTATATATTTAATATTTATTATTTGTCAGAAGCGCTAAGTACGTTATTAATGGAGAATAAGCATAGATTTTCATTGAACAAATCCCATATAATAGATTTGTGGACAATATGCCTGGTAGGTTAGGATCAATTAGAACAATATTAGAGCTCATGTGAGTTTATTTGGTGGGGCCGCGGGGATTTGAACCCCGGACCACGGGGGCCCAATTCGGGCACTAGGTCTTGGTAGAGCCTAGTGTGCCCCGCATCCTACCAAGCTAGACGACGGCCCCATCTGTATCTTTATTATGTAGATGTACTCCTTTATAAATAATATATTGGTTCTTCATTAATGGTTAGAACTATGCCGCCGCCGGGATTTGAACCCGGGACTTCCGGATTTCCCCTCGACTTCGGCGCCAGACCCCCCTTTAGAAGCCGTATGAGTCCGGCGCTCTACCAGGCTGAGCTACGGCGGCTTCCATATATATTCTAGGCAGTATTTAAGGGATTATAAATGTTAATTTAATTTATTCTACTAAGATATGTATAGAAAAGAATAGACTAGTATACATGTAATTCTATTTCTCCTAATCTCACCTTATGTGTAACTTCTTCAATATCTCCATAGATATATATCTTCAAGTAGTTTTCGATAGCCTCTCTAATTAGGTCGCTTCTCGATAATCCTAGTCTTCTAGCAGCAAGATCCATTTTTTCTAAAAAGTCTTCTTCTACTTTAAAAGTAACAACCCTCAAGCCCATACTAGCCCTCACCAGTAATACTCATGTAGGAATAGAGTAGATAAGCAGCAAAACCCTACAGAAAATAGAGAGACACCCAGCCGAAACTAATCCATGAAAATACATAATTAAACCAGATACAACAATCATAAAATAGGGCTCGTAGCTTAAACAAGTCATTTATTTTTATATTCATAGCTATGATTAATTGTTTATATATTGTCTAAAGCAATGTTTATAAAAGAAAGATAATTCATTGTTTTGTGAATAAAACATATAGCCAATGATATAATTATTATGTTGAAGACTTTTTATTAGATCCATGACATTGTCAACAGAGTTTATCAATGAAGTATAGAGAATGCTAGCTCTAGTTCTGGTTCTTGATATTGACTCTATGTTAATCACTCTCCTAAGTATCGATATTTCTTTATCCGTTAAGGGTTGTTTTGAGAAAAATTTTCCAACAATATGATTTAAGATAACATGATCATATAGTTTAGTGAGAGCGTATGTGCAAAGATCTATTTTGTTTAAAGATGCGAGTAATTTAACCCACTTCCAATTAAGATGAACAATATCCATTATTTCTTCAATTAAATGACGATCTCTTATGTAGTATACTTTATGTTTTCTCTTCAATCTATTATAGGACTTTAAATGAACACCAATTAATCGACATACTTTTATAAGTGATTCAATTGAAGATTTCTTCTCCATATCTATCTCCAAGGAATCAAAAAGAATTCTGCCATTTATCCTCTTGATCTTAATATGTCCTTCAGCATAGATAATACTCGGTAAATAACTTAATAGTTCAAAATCAGACATTCCTACTACGTCGATCTTTCTAAAAAGGTTGTAGCTATTATTATCATGGAATTCTAGTCTAAATACATATAGCTTTTTATTACCACGTGGTCTGTCCAAACCTATGATCAGGAGCTTACCAAAAACTTCTTTAGATGTCTTTACTATCCATAAGACCTCACTTAAATCAGGAGTATAAATCCTCACGTATCTGCGATGACTATTAGGATACGCATATAAATTACCGTCTCCCTCAATTAACCCCGCCAAGAAGCTATTTTGTAGCCTATACTATTCCTTACCATGTGGTATCCCCAACAATTTACCAATACTTATAAAGTGCGTTGAAACAACATGATAAAAGATGAGAAGCGGGCCCGTGGCCTAGCCTGGATAGGGTGCCGGCCTCCGGAGCCGGAGATCCCGGGTTCAAATCCCGGCGGGCCCGCCACATATAAACCTGTATATAAGTCCTTCCTTAATGTCTCCAATATGTTTTATACATGGAGCTACTCTATCTAATAAGAGAAAATAGAGTCTTTGTATTCTATAGGAATGGCAAAGCTAGAAATACACTATGGTTCTTCCATATCTTCTATATGTAATAGGAAGCCTGCCAAAATACTTGAAACAGGTTAAAGCCCTTGCATAGACTACTAGGAACAAGCAAGTAATATCACTACACTTAAATCAAGCCCTACTAGATAATGACAGAAGAAGAGCTGAATAAACAAAATCCCATATTAGCACTACTCAACACCGTACTACGAGAGTAGTAAACAAGAAGCTGTGTTCTACCTATTAAAATATTATAAGAAGGAGTTAATAGAGCGGTTGTCCAAGCCTTTGTCGATGCTTGGACCTAGATGGATAAGTGATTTTTAAGCATTGGTTCATAGGGAAGAGTAAGTAACCATTTCCCTAAATAAGCCCTATCCGGAAACTCTATCGCATTATATCGGTCTAGTGTATTCGTATCCTGGTCAAAGTTTTCTTTCGTATGTTACAAAAGCTGAGCTTGCATCTAATACATACATCATAGTTTTTCTTCGGCCATCATTTAATTTCATACTCATCCACTTCTCGCTGGAGTAGTAATGCCTAGATCTTTAACCTTTTCCGAGAACACTTTCCAAATACTCTCACTCAAGACATTCTTAATTATACCTTATCATATAATAATTTTCGAATGCTTAGTTTTAACTTATAGTTTAACATTTAGTTTCATTCCTACTTTTTCAGCAATTTGAAGAGCAATATTTAGAACGTCTTCCTGACTTATGTCAAGGGTCGGTTTCTTGGCAATTCCAAAATCCGTAATGGTGAAATCGTAGTCGATTTTAATTCCCGCCTTTTTCATCACCTTAGTTACACACTTCATCGGACAGCCATTTATGACGATTACCTTCTTCGCCCTATGTCCTATGTCGATATGCATTTTTGATCCAGCGGCAACTGCAGTAGTACAGCATAAACGGGCGGATTGTCCAGCGTTAGTGAGTAAAACGCCGACCTCATGTCCAATTTCTCCAACGCTAGCTGCACCAGAGCAAGTGAATATTATGTAAAGCTTTTCGGCTTCTTTATGACAGATGGGGAGGAACTTTGGCAATTTCTCCATATCAACTTTCTCAGTTTCATTCATTTCATAACACCTCTGTCCTGTATTTAAAAGAACATTTAAAATTTTTACCATTTTTAACCCTTTATCCATTGGCTCAAGTGTTGCAGGGTTGCGGCGGCTAAGCTTCTTCGATATACGTACAAGATCTAGTTCAATCCACGTAAAGCTCCTCTTCATTGTATCCAAGATATTCTTTACACCATCAATTTCTCATCTATCTCCTCTTGAGATATTACAATATTCTCACTCATGGGAAAAGATGGTATCAAGATTGACAAGTCAACGATTTTATATCTCTTAATACCGAGGATATCTAGTAATTTCTTTATCTGCTCATACGTTGACTTCCTTATCTTAATGTTCTCTCACTCTTTTCCTTGAATTCTACTAGAGACTTCTTCAACCCCGCTCTATTCTCCATAACTGACACTGAAATGGATTAATATATTCTTTGTCTTCAGAGCCGAAGATCCCGAATCCGAATTCGTGGTGGCTCGGTTTTAATCAATAAGAATTTTGTTTACAGAACTTGTTATTGTTCATATAATAAAATGTCATTTTACAATAAGTTTTCCTTCATAGAATTCTATTTCATGGAACCTATGATCCTTTATTGGATTACCTCTATTTTTCAATACAGTTATTTCCTTTCTTATAGAGCCTTGTTTCTCATTTATACGGGTTGCAATAACTACGTCGGCTATGTAGTCTAAGCTGTATTCATCTATGTAATACTCTTTATCTTGATTGTAAACAATGATCTCTGTTGTACCCATTGCCTTTATTGACGATAATATTGAATGCGGGAAGAATGTTCTTTCAACTTCATCCATAAACTTCAATGAAGCTTCAACTCCATCAGCAATACGCATATCATAGCGTTCTTCTTCAAGAAGCTTAATCAGGGTTGCATAAAGACTTGCTGGTGACACATATATAGGGTTTATACTGTTTATTAAGAGATTATCCTTTAAACCACTATAATCATAACCTAGTATCTTTAAATAATGAAGTATTTGTTCATGACTCTCCTTATAACTTGTATACATAATTTTCTTTCCTCTTGAGGCATTATACGCAGCAATAGATAGTGCCAATAGTGTTTTATAAGTACCTGTAGGACCTTTTATGCATACTATTGAATTAGCAGGTATTCCTCCATCAAGTATCTCATCAAGTTTAGGAATACCTGTTGGTATACGTTCACTAGATATACTGCCTTGATATGATTGCGTATACTTATATGGTGGATATACTTGTATCCCGCTAGCTGTAATAACGTATTCAACTGGTGTAGGTATGTAACTAGAATATCTAGATTTAGTAATCATTAGGTACATAGTTTCGTAATGAGGCTTTCTTTTACGCATAAGCTCTATAATGATATCAGCCATTACTTCCTCATACCCATATTGCTGAGTTCCTACACCCGCCTCTTTTATGATCAGTAATGTTGCACCAAGCTCCTTAATTCTCTGTATAAGTTGTAATATAAACACTCTATACTCTTCCTCCGTAAGAACAGCTGTTAATGCATCAATAGTATCTATAACTACTCTCTTAATTTTTCTAGCACTTATTGTATCTTGTATAATGCTCACGAAATATAATAACTGTGATTTTTCAGAGTAAACAGATTCCTGGAAGTAATGTAGTTTAGAACCTACATGATCTCTTAAATCAATACCTATACTTGATGCTTTCCATAGAAATTCTTCCTGGTTTTCAAAGAAATTTATATAGATAACTTCTTCTCCAGCTATAAGGCTTCTTTCTATAAAATGTATTCCCATGATGGTTTTTCCAAGTCCATGCTCTCCCTTGATCAAGATAGTTGTTCCATATGGGCATTCCAAGAATATTCTTTCAATCCCAGGTATTCCCAAGTCAATACATTTTATAAGCTTCATAATATCATTCCTACAATATCTTGTAGATATGATCCTTTAAATCATTATTCCTAAGTACGGCCTCTATTTTAAAGAACACATAGATTCCTTAAATAGTTACCAATATTTTTAACTTCTGTCTAATATTTAGGATGAATACGTATTATCCCTATAAATTTAATTATTTATTTGATGAGTAGATTGTTGATAAGCTCTTGGCTGATAATGTGTAATTACGGAAGTTCTTAGCTATCTCCTCTATAGGCATATATGGGGCCACTATCAATGGTATATACTCCTTTATTGCTATTCTTATTGCTATTATATCTACTTTCTTTATTCCATGAAGAATTACTACTGAGGGCTTGACTGGTGCCACTCTAATAGCGACTAATGGAGATCTTCCACGAGTTATCCGTGTAAACACCATCACCCGATCACTTGTAGCTCCCATGAGCTTAACGAATTCATTAGCAGCTATAGATTCTATAGTACGTATACTATCTACAATAGTGTATCCTTTTATCGGTCTATGATCGATGAAAGGAGTTATCAATATACCTTTAGTAAGCTTTAATATTTCCTCAAGACTAATAGGTGATAGGAACTCAGCCATGTCAATAATTCCTTCAACATAAAATCCAAGTAGAATAGCTACTTTCCTAGTAACAACCCAACCTCTACTACCGTCATACTCCAATAGAGCTTTTACAAATTGACGTATAAATTTACGTCCTGGCTCTCGTTTTCCTCTCTCGTAGTCGCTAACAACACTATATGATACCTTCATGATCCTGGCGATATCAACTTGGCTTAAACCATAGATCTCACGCCAGCGTCTAAGCTCGATACTTGGGCTACTACTCCATACAATATCGCCAGCAATACGTTTAGCGACACTCTCAATCACATATTCAGGCAATCTAGAATCCAAGGCATCATCTACCAGTAAAGGTCTACTACAATAATAAGTTAATACTCGTGCTAGAATAACTTATCCATTAATTCTATAATAACCTCATTTAGAATTTTATAGTTATTACC
>Ga0190367_1002217_pt1 | contig 10141 bp, 4 predicted proteins | sample 4872181011_MG_FD_171838 | JGI IMG/M metagenome (GOLD analysis project Ga0190367, IMG submission 171838) | Hydrothermal vent microbial mat bacterial communities from Southern Trench, Guaymas Basin, Mexico - 4872-18-10-11_MG | ecosystem: Environmental > Aquatic > Marine > Hydrothermal vents >... | reverse complement strand
TATAAATGGAATACCACATACTTTTATTGGTTTTTATGTGGCTGGGCTCCTTTAGAGTCTTTTGACTACTGGCTCACTAGGTGTGTGGATGCGAAATAAACGCTCTTTGCTCGTTTTCCTATACATTTTCGTTTCTATTACCTTGTGGTATAACCCCTATGTTTATCGCCACAATGTATCCATAATAGTAAGCTCTTGGGTGAAAGATCTGAGTTATGATCATGGCAAATCTTTCTTTCTGGGAGACAATATATTATTCGTCGGATCTAGTAATGGAACATTGAATATCTCGGTATTTTCCAGTGCGAATGGTTCGCTATTATATTCCACGGAGTATGCCTTGGGTAACCTTATTTTTGTGGATTATTTATATCTCGATGGTTTTCTCTACCTTCTTCTTCTGAAACCTACCTGTGATATATGTGCTATTACGATTGTACAAAAAATTAGTCTGGAGGGTAAACTTATTTGGGAAATAAGTTTTCAAGTGGATGATACTATCCATGGTCAAACGTATGGCCAATTCATTGCTAATGATTCTGATGGCAATATCATAATTGTTGGTAGCTATTTTGAGGGTTTCTGGGATATATTTTTCTATGTCGATCGTAACATATTTCTGGCAAAAATTAGTACTAGTGGGCATGTATATTGGGTATCAACTTGGGGTTCCCAAGAGGATTATTGTGATGATTATCCCTTCACCGTGTTTGTTGATGAGTCTGGTAATATCTACATAGGGGGGTGTAGTGGTACCCTTAGCTCGACTATTCATCCAGTGGGGATGATTCTGGAATTTTCCAGTGATGGTCATGAGGAGGGTACATATGTAACTGGGAGTTATGTGGTCGATATTACCGTTGGGGATAATGAGGAAATATATGCATTGTTGTCCGACTCAACATTAATAAAACTAAATGGTTGGAAAGTAGATCTAGATTTTGATCCGATGGAATTGCTTATGGTCCATAAACGCATAATAGTTGTTGGATCATGTAGATCCTCAATACATATCAGTAAATTCGATATCTCGGGAAAACAGATCACGAACGTCACATTACCCATCAATATTGATGATATGTCCCTAGAGTCGCTCTCATACAGCTTTAAGCCAGGAATATTCCTATTTACATTCAGTAATGATACTAAAACAAAGCTCATAAAATATACTTACGACACAGATCGTGATGGTATTGGTGACGATTATGAGGATATGATAGGGACAGATAGTTCGGATCCTGATACCGATGATGATAAACTGAGTGATGGTGAAGAAGTCGCCCTTCTCACAGATCCATTAGATCCAGATACGGATTCTGATGGTTTATCGGATTATTTTGAGGTCTCCAATGGGCTTAACCCTAGATTTATAGACTCTGATCATGATCTCATCCCAGATACCTTTGACCCAATGCCAGGGTTCTTCATTGACGGCTTGGTCTTGGCCCTTATAGCCCTACAACTTATACACTATATCTGTAGGAAAGAGTTATATCATAGGCTGAGAGAAAATGCTTTGGGTGGCAATAAACCAGTGGGTGAATCCAGAATAAGGTTTGTCTCCTATTTCCTTATCGTGGTTATCTCGATCCTCTTCTTGGCATATGTCTTCGATTTGAGTCAAAATATTATGCGCCCCTACCTATTATATACTCTTAGTCTAAGCCCAGCTTCAGCCCTACTATTAAGCATTCTATCGATCATATTGGTGTTCCTATGTTATGCGGCTTCACTATACTTGACCATAAATATCACTAAGAGAAGCCATATGAAGGATAAAAGTATATACTTTGACTCAACGCGAAGGCATGTACTATATTTTCTTGGTGTTTCAGTTTTCTTACTTATCATAACCTATTTGGTTCGATGGGAAGCAATACTATCTCTAGCCAGTATACAGAAACTACTCATAATTCTCCCAGCAACCATTCTTTCCACAATGTTTATGCCAGAGCTAGAAGATAGGATTCTCAAATTAAGAAACAAACATTTAATATTAGCCTTGCCGATATTATCAATCGTCTATATATGCTCTCCCTCACTAACCCTTCTATTCTATGGACTGCTCGTCTCAATCACATATCTAAGCAAGCTAAAATATGCTGAGGTCTATGTGGAAGAGATAACACTTAGAGTAGCGAAGACAAAGGAGCACTGCATAAATGGGTGCTCACTAACTCTAGAAGAATTCCTAGAGATATCAAACATAGATAGTGAGTATATTCCATTAATCATCGAGCTATACCGCGACGAGATATTCTATAACCCCATAGATAAGAAAATAATAATTCTCGGTTCCTCGCAAATAGAAGTAATAAGGACCATACAAGAGTTAGACTATAATACCATCGAGAAGCTATGTGCGATTGATCGTTTCCTGATAACCAAATTCCTGGGTATGGGAGGATACATCACCGAGCTTGCCCTAATATGGCTTTACCACAAAATTAAGGAAGGAAAAATCGAGCTGAGTTTTGTTGAGAAAGTACTAAGATTTAAAACATATCCTTTCGATGTGGATTTCCTTCTGAAGAGGCTTGACAGAAAAAATCCAATTGAGTCCTTTAGGGATGCCCTAGTACAATTAGGGGTAAAGATCACTTAGGAAATATATATCCAGCGAACAACACCACCACAGACGACCACTCTGATTTCATGTGGTCACCTAATATTGGAGACTTTGCAGATTTTTTATAGATCTTCCATTCGAATAAAAGGATAGGCATTTAAATATATGATTTCTATTATTTATGGTTGAGTTACTGGAGAAGGGGATCTCAGTCTTCTTCTCTGGTGACTCACACACAGAGGGTGTCGAGTTTGCGTAAAGGCCTGATATCAATACTATTCATATTAGTAATCTTGATGGCCCTACCTAGAGGTCTAAGTGCCCAAGAAAACATGAAACAGAGGGTAGCCATAGTTTTTGACGGCTCGGACAGATCCCTAAGAGGAGCATCCCAGAACATGTACAATATGTTCAGAAGCAATGGTATTGATTCCGTGTTAGTCAGGGTAACCAGTCACGCAGAACTGCGGGGGTTTCTGAGCGATACCGGGTCATACATCATAGTTTATGTCCTCCATGGAGGGAAAGACGGAGTCATGGATCTGTCATGGTTTGAGTTCTCTAGGTATCTGGCGGCCTCCAATGCGAAACATCACATAATACTCTCCTGCTACTCCTCGGAGATAACAAGGTACTTTACCAATGGTACTGGTGGCCACTACATATATGTTGTGGAGGGAGAGATAGATGCTAGGGTAGCAGAAATAGAGGGCGGTGTGAGGGTGGCATCAATTCTCATGAGGAGCCCCAATCCAAAGACTCGTAGAAATGCTAGGACACTATTTGATGAAATTGTGAACCACACGATCAATACATTTCCAGAGATCCTAGTAAGACTACTAATACCTATTGATCCACTCCTAAAGTTCCCAGAGAAGTCCGGTTTTTCTGGACCAGCAGGTTTTATTGCCGATATGATCCTCAGCCTGACCAGACAATACCTACAGGCTCAGGGATATTTGGATGATGAGGGAAACCTCGTCTTCACTGTAGATCCGATATTGGTGGATGAGGAACTATCTCTAGATTTTGGGGGCGGTGAGTTCCCAATAAACATAAGCATAGCGTATAGTATGAGTATTAATTCGAATGGACTATTTAGCATGGAGGCATCGGTGTGCGTATCGAAGGAACAGAAAGGCCACCTAGGGAAAATACTGAACGTTATAGGGACAAAGATTACTGGTGAAGGAATATTCGAATTCAATGGATTCATAACGGATCAGCCCATCCCCCATATCGAGTTCAAAGACTTCACATTCAAGATATCGTTCGAGATAGAGAAGTCTCTAGATGTGAAGGAGATAATACGTAGTATTGCCCCTGAGGGTGTAGCTAGAGTCATAGACAGAATTCAGGAATATGTAGGCCTTGAGATATCGGCATCAATAAAGTTTGGAGGTTCACTACAGATATATTATGACTTTACCAAGGATACAACAGAACTAACAGTATCGATATGGTTTGGATCAGAACTAAAGGTGGAAATAGCCATAGTGACATTCTCCGCGGGGATAACAATAAGACTAGACTTCAGGTTCACCCCAGGAGGAAACTACTTTACGGCAACATTCACAGCATATGCCGCAGCAGAAGTAGATCTCGTATTCGCCACCCTAGAATTCAAAGGAGAATTCGAACTCAAATGGACAGCGGGCCCAGAGGATTCTGAAGGAACCCAAATGAATATAGATACTGATAATGATGGACTATCAGACGACTTCGAGAATAGTATAGGTACAGACCCTAACAACCCAGACACGGATGGCGATGGCATCCCTGACGGAATAGAAATCTATGAGTACAAAACGGACCCCAACGATCCAGACACGGACAACGACAACATAGATGATGGTGCTGAGAGGGACTGGTATGAGAGCCACTATTGTGACCCTCTAGGTGATCCCGATAATGATGAAATAGTAAACATTCTGGACGATGATAGTGATAATGATGGAGTTATGGATGGGGACGAAATATTGATATATGGTTCTGACCCACTAATAGTGGATAGTGACGGTGATGGCCTACCCGATGGTGTAGAGGTTAGTATAGGATCATCACCAGTATGCAGTAATTCTGATCATGACATGATAGGTGACTTGGAGGAATATATGCTCGGCCTCAACCTAACAAATAATGATACCGATGGTGATGGCCTACCTGATGGGGCTGAAGAATACATATTACTTACCGATCCAGCAAACAATGATACTGATGGTGATGGGGTTCCCGATGGGGAAGAAATAAGACACTCAGCAAACCCCCTCCTTAATGATACTGACAGCGATAACATATCCGACTATGACGAAATATATGTATATCACACATATCCAAACAGTAGTGATAGCGATATGGATAATGTGTCTGACTACTACGAGATATTCGGATGGGATATATTTGTTAATGATAACATATCTGGCCCAGTAAGGAGGACAGTATATTCGGATCCGCTAAAAAATGATACCGATGATGATGGAGTATGTGATGGTATGGAGAAACTATATGGTTCGGACCCAAACATAAGTGATACTGACCATGATGGCCTGACAGATAAGGAGGAGATATTCGGCATATATATTAATAGCACAACAACATACTATATACTGACCCAGCAGACTATGATACGGATGATGATTCCTTGTCAGACAGTTATGAGATAGACCATGGATCCAACCCAATTAATGGGGATACTGATGGTGATGGTCTATCTGATGGTATCGAGACAAACATTGGAACAAACATGACCGATAGGGACACAGATGGTGATTGCATAATCGATGGATTAGAGTATGATTATCTGGGTAGTAGAGGCCTAGATCCCGGTTCTAGTGATAGTGATGGTGATGGTACGATAGATATTCTGGATGCGGATTCCGATAATGATGGTATTATCGATGGGGAAGAAATGGAGGTGTACTTCACAGACCCCCTCAATAGTGATACTGACTTTGACGGCTTGACAGATTTCCAAGAAATACAGCAATACTGTACTGACCCCCTTAATAATGATAGTGATGCTGATGGGTTATCGGACGGCCTAGAGGTTTCCATATCTACGGATCCAACAGCTCCCGATAGTGATTACGATGGCTTGACCGATGGTTATGAGTACTATAATCCTCCACTAAGCCCAACAAATCCTGATTGTGACAATGATGGTTTATTTGATGGCCATGAATTCGAAATAAATACGGATCCCCTCAATAATGATAGTGATTATGATGGATTGTTGGATGGTTGGGAGGTGAATGGCTTTAATATTACAGGGCCGGCATATATGATCGGTCCCTTCTATACAGACCCTCTAGACAACGATACTGATGACGATCTCTTGCTTGATGGTGAAGAAGTTGCGCCCCTAGGGACAGACCCAACAAATCCAGATACTGATGGTGATGGCCTATCTGATGGTTCCGAGGTACTCATGTATGGTACCTCACCATTGAGGGGAGATACAGACTTCGACAATGTGACTGACTATGAGGAGATCTTTGCTTGGAATTGGGCGGTCATTAGGTTTCCACTAAACTATCTAAAGAATGGTACGTATGGTCCGGAGCCCCTGAAGACAATGGATAATATCCCACATACGGAGGAGAGAGGGAGTGTGGTGAAGAGGTATATCGGCTATTATTATGGGCGCTTTAAGTATAGGGTCACACCATTTAGGGGGAGATACTATACTGATCCTCTGGACCCAGATACTGATGATGATGGGCTATCGGATGGGAGAGAGAAACATTTGGCCACAAACCCTCTATTAAACGATACAGATAGGGATTATCTATTGGATGGGGATGAGGTAGATATCCACAATACGGATCCCCGAATCCGGGACTGCGATTTTGATGGTCTTCTGGATGGATACGAGATATATAATAGTAGTACCAAGCCGCTCGATAATGATACTGATGATGATGGGTTATCCGACTATGAGGAGATCTTTGTTTGGCATACAAATGCGACCCTTAATGATACTGACGGTGATGGGTTATCCGACTATGAGGAGATCCATGGGTTCTACGCGATAATATACAACATAACTGAGGGGAGGTTTGTTAGATCACTAGTGAGGAGTGATCCGTGTGATAATGATACTGATAGTGATGGATTGTCCGACTATATGGAGGCTGAGGTCTATCATACAAACCCTCTGAATGATGATACCGATGGGGATGAGCTTAATGATAGTGCCGAAATAAATACATATGGTACCAATGCAACAAATTTTGATACGGATGGTGATGGTCTGCTTGATGGTTTGGAGATACTCTATGGGAGAGATCCCCTAGACCCGGATGATAACGATGATGGCGTGCTGGATGGTAAAGAGTATGACTATGATAATGATACATTGAGTGATTATGATGAGATATATGTATACCATACCTATATAGCCCTCAGGGATAGCGACAATGATGGGATGCCTGATCCTTGGGAGGTATTATATGAAAACACACAACAGAACATATATGACTCGGGCATCGATCTAGATAATGATGGCCTCACAAATATCGAGGAGTTGATATATGGGGCAAACCCGGATATGAACGACACAGATATGGATGGGATACTGGATGGCGACGAAGTTAAGATCTATGGTACAGACCCAACACGGGAGGATACCGACGGCGACAATATGGATGATCTATTCGAAATAACAAACAATCTGGATCCTCTTACTCCAGACACTTCAGCCCCCATAATTGGGTTGGTATCATACCCTCAGACCGTCCGGGAGGGAGAGAACGCAACCATTGTTGTGGAGGTATATGATGATTCTATGGTCAGGGGGGTTAGACTACTATATAGAACGATTGGGCCTTGGACAAGTATTGTGATGGAGTATAATGGGACACACTACATAGCAGTAATAACCAATGTTGATGCGGTGGAATATGAGTTCAAGATAGTTGCTGTGGACATGGCTGAAAACCAGAATGAGACAAAAACATATAGCTTTACACCCATAGAAAAACCAAAGACAACAGAAACATATACCACAACAGCAACAGTACAGACCTACAGAAAAATAGATATTGTTTCTATTGGAGTACTACTAGCCATAGCAACCATAGTAATAGTATATACGAGAAGGAAGAAAAAGCCGGAGGGATAGTGAAGGGGACGGCTCTACATTGTTATCTCGTTTCCATTACTATTTTTTGCTCAAGTGAAGTGTCTAGTAGCCTTATTGGCAGGTATATTTTCCGACATTGAGTCAACTTCTAGCCCTAGTGACGATATGGCCAGTCTCTCTTAGGATCACCATAGTCTCACGAACCACAATCCATAGCAACTATGTTTTTCTAGGCAGACAAATCCTTCTTTTGAGACACACTGAAATCAATACGCTTTCATTACTATGCAATGGGCATCTGGCAAGAGGCTTGTCCCTAAGGGAAAAATTCTGCTATGCTGTACTACATATATTCTTGCTGTCTTCATAAGTTATAAATTTATTAGTAATAGATTTACTACTAATGGATTGGTGAGTTATGATGTCAATATTTATTGACAGGGAGCGGGAGCTTAAGGCCCTTATTGGATGGGTCAAGAGTGGAGACCATGTACTGGTGCTCGGTCTCCGTGGGTATGGTAAGACATCCTTGCTTGAAAAGCTAATTGAACTGTTGAGTGGTGAGGGGTTAAGTGGTGCGCTAATTGACTGTCTTAGGGTGTATAATGGTTCTGACCTACTGCTTGAATTTATGGATTCCATTCAAAGATACGGCATTGCAGCGGATGAACGTATACTTCGTGAGATAGGGCTTCTAGCTAGGGATATAGATGAAAAAATGGCTATTATTAGGCTTTTCGAATATGTAGAAAAGCTAAACCTAAGCACGATAATCTTTGATGAGGTATCAACCCTAATCAGACGTTTTGCCGTCTTTAAACCATTTAGGAAGGCTGGAGGAACAGTAGCAGTAGGCGAGCTCATGAAGAGTCTATTGGATAGAGCAAAATTCTCAGTAATCATGTGTGATACATCGATAAATGCTCTATATGAGCTATTTAGAGAGTATACGGGTCCATTATTTAGACAGTACTCAGCATTGTTGATTGTAGAGCCACTGGATTTACAGAGTACTCGTGAGCTCGTGTTAAGGCTCCTCAATGCCAAGGGTATTATTCCATCTAAAGACTCTATAGAGTGTATTGTCGAATTTTCTGGTGGAGTACCACAATATATTAAAATGATAGTGGGCCTAATAGACAAACCAATGACTAGAAGAGAGATAGAAGAAAAAGTGAGAGAGAGCCTCTTCTATGGTTTCCTCCACAACTATTTTAGAGCACTCCTAGAGAAATTCTCGGCTGCCGAACAGGAGGTATTATATATTATGTCAAGGGGGTATACTAGGTTTGGAGAAATCGCCGACAAAGCCGTAAATGCCCCAGCGGCATTGGACTCACTATGCAAGAAGGGGATAGTACTTAGGATCCCAAAGGGTAAAAGGAGGATACACTACATCATAAAGGATAGACTCTTCTCCACATGGCTAGCAATAAATGAGTTTCCAAGACTAAAAAAATTGAGCTTTGAGAGGGCCAAACTATTCTACATTGGGCTAGAAGCAATAACGAGAGAGATCTTCTTAACACTCACGGAGCCCGTAACTATAAAAGACGTACTCGGACATGAACTAACAATAGAACCAACAATCAGCGTTGAGAGATATGAAGGAACCCTTGGGGAGGTAGACATGATCGCTCTATCGAGAACGAACATAACGTATGTGGCTGAAGTTTATGGCGGTCTTAAATGCCCCAAGAGGAAGATTGATGATACCCTCAAATCAATGCATATCGCTGAGGCAAGGGGCTACAGGAATATTGTTGGATTACTAATAACATACTTCTCGGTAGAAGAGGAGGCACTAGAATATGCCAAACAACTATGGAAGGGAGGCATCAGAATCTACATCCTACTAGAGAAACACCTGAGAAAAATCTCGACAAAATCACAGATGAGAATATGATTAGTATTAAAATCACAGGAGTAATCAAAGAACTTACATCACACTTCTAGAGGCTTCTTCCTAATATCGCTAACACTCAAGATAGATTCACGAACTAAAATAATCTACCTAGCAAACTAGTGATCATCATACCAACGACCTACTTCTATGCAATGTTGCCTAGTTTAGCTAAAGTACTAGTCTGATTTTCATAGAAAAGTCCTCAATTCTCATAGTTATCAGCTCGCTGAATATTGCTTTATAAATAGTCATTCATTAAATTGAAAGAATATTTATAAATGAATATCATATCATCAAATTTTAGGATGCCAACCAGCTATAAGCTATTTATAGTAGCCCAATCACATTCTGGCTATGGATACAACTTGTTGAACTTTTCATTTTAATTGTTGTTAATTTGATTAAGATTTTTTAGTATCTTACTTGATGGTGCGTATTATGGGGGTAGTATCTCTCAGGGACATGCCATACAATAGGCGGTTTGACTTTTTATGGAAACTTGTGGAGCTTAGGAAGCCATTTATACTCTATGGTCCCGCGGGCTCTGGGAAAAGCTATATAGGGCTTAAGATCATCGAAAAAT
>Ga0190367_1002216_pt1 | contig 10141 bp, 8 predicted proteins | sample 4872181011_MG_FD_171838 | JGI IMG/M metagenome (GOLD analysis project Ga0190367, IMG submission 171838) | Hydrothermal vent microbial mat bacterial communities from Southern Trench, Guaymas Basin, Mexico - 4872-18-10-11_MG | ecosystem: Environmental > Aquatic > Marine > Hydrothermal vents >... | reverse complement strand
AAGGAAGGTATCGCTTCTGCTGGTGGTATTGCATTTGAATTTGGAGTCATAGGAATATGCGATGGAATAGCGATGGGACATGACGGCATGCGCTTTGCCCTGCCATCGAGAGAGCTCATAGCCGATTCGATTGAAGCGATGGTTCAGGCTCACCGCTTTGACGGCCTTGTCGTTGTGGGTTCGTGCGATAAGATAGTCCCCGGAATGCTTATGGCGATGTTAAGGCTTGACATCCCTGCGATAGCGGTTACAGGAGGCCCAATGCTGGCAGAGAGGATAGGTGAGAAAGTTGTAACGATAAAAACAGCCTTCGAAGCGGCTGGCGAATACAAGGCTGGAAGGATTAACGATAAAGAGCTCAAGCTCTACGAAGATTACTGCGCTGCTTACTGCGGGAGCTGCCAAGGGCTTTATACAGCGAACACAATGCAGATTCTGACCGAAACCCTGGGCTTGAGTCTGCCTTACTGCTCCACCTCGCCCTGTGGTTCCTCAAGAAAGCTCAGAATAGCGAAGGAGAGCGGAAAGAGGGTTGTTGAGCTGGTTAAAAGAGGGATAAAACCATCGGATATCGTAACGGAGGGATCGTTCAGAAACGCCATAACCATGGACATGCTCATCGGAGGTTCGACGAACACAGTTCTGCATCTGCCAGCAATTGCGAGGGAAGCGGGAATAGAGCTCAGCCTTGACGTTTTCGACGAAATAAGCAGGAAAACACCTCACATAGTTTCCATCGATCCGGCAAGCGAGCACACTATCGCTGACTTAGATGAAAGCGGGGGTGTGCCCATGCTCATAAAGAAAGCTAGGCAGCATTTCAGCAACGAACTGACTGTTAGCGGGCTGAGGATTTACGAAATAGCAGAAAAAGCGTTCGTGAGGGGCAGGGATATAATCAGGGAGGTCACGAATCCCATCCACAAGGAGGGAGGAATAGCCATTCTATATGGAAATTTAGCTGAGAAGGGATGCGTTGTTAAGGCTGCCGCAGTTAAAGAGGAAATGCTGAGGTTCGAAGGAGAGGCGAAGGCTTTCGACTCGGAGCGAGAAGCGTTGAAGGCAATTCTGAACGGTGAAGTTGAAGAGGGCAACGTGGTAGTAATAAGATACATGGGGCCGAAGGGTGCTCCGGGAATGCCCGAAATGCTGTTGCCAACCGCAGCGATAGCAGGTATGGGGTTGAGCAGGGTTGCTCTCATAACGGACGGAAGGTTCAGCGGAGCAACAAGAGGGCCATGCATAGGCCACGTCTCGCCCGAAGCTGCTGCTGGCGGCAACATAGCCCTCGTTGAGGACGGAGACATCATCAGCATAGACATACCCGCAAGAAAAATCGAGCTTAAGGTTGGCAGAGATGAGCTGGAGGAGAGAAGGGGGAAGTGGAAGCCGAAGGAGAAGACGCTGACTGGATACCTCGCAAGGTATGCAAGGCTGGTAAGCGGGGCTGATAAGGGGGCTGTTTTTGAGTAGCTTTATATTAAATTAAATTTTTTGATCAAGAAGTTTTTCTAAACCCTAACCTTTTCAAAGCCCATACCAAAATCTCAAACTTCTGTTTTGTTTCCGCAATGCTTGGGAGCTTCCCTTAAGAAAATGTAGGCTTAAAACTTCTTTCAGACCATATCTAAGCATTCCTTTATCCTGTTTTTATTTTTTCTTATTTTGACCACATGTGAACCCTTTTAATCGGAACCAGGTATAAGGCCATAGTTAGCGGGTGTCATGCGCCTAGAGCGCGGTATTTTGACTTAATAGGCAAAAGGATGCTTGGAGTGATGGAAGCACGAATAGGTGAGTATCCTTCCTACTACATAGGAATAGATCTGCACAAAAAGTATTCCTACGTAGCAGTCTTAAACGAAGTAGGAGAGGTAATAGAGGAGAGGAAAGTGCCGAACGAAGAACTTGAAAAATTCGCATCAAAATATCAGGGATGTAAAGCAGTCATTGAATCAACGGGAAGCTACAGATTCGCTTACGACATTCTAGATAAATACTTGGATGTTAAACTAGCTCATCCGTCCAAAACAAGGATAATAGCAGAAGCAAGGATAAAGAACGACTCCTATGCTAAAATGCTCGCCCATTTACTTAGAGCAAACCTTATAGCAGAAAGCTACATACCTCCAAAAGAAGTGAGAGAGCTAAGGGATCTGACAAGAGCAAGAAGAGCATTAATAGAAGACAGAAACAGAATAAAAAACAGTACATGCCATATTGATAAGAAATGGAATAAACGACATCAATCCATTCACAAAGAAAGGAAGGGAATTCCTGAAAGAAATGCAATTGCCTAAACTCGATAAAACACTTCTGGAATCGAACCTATCAATAATTGACAAGATAAACGAGGAAATCAAGAAAATCGACAGAATAATCCAAGAAAAAGCCAAACAAGATGACGAAGCAATCCTCCTAATGACAATCCCAGGAGTAAGTTATTATTCAGCCTTACTGATAAAGGCAGAAATAGGAGACATAAATCGCTTTCCTAACCATGAAAAGCTCGTTAGCTACGCAGGCTTATGTCCTTCTATTAGACAATCAGGAGAGAAAGAGATAAGGGGCCGTATAACAAAGCAGGACTCCAAACTTTTAAGGATCCTAGTTCAATGTGCTAATGCAGCAGTGAGAAAGCGAAACCCACGCAACTTCTACTTAAGAATAAGAAGGAGAAGAGGACATAACGTAGCAATTGTTGCAACAGCTAGAAAGATGCTCGTATGCATATACCACATGTTAAAGAAAAAGGAGGCGTACAATCCAAGGTAAAGCTTATTACCACCAACCCAATTAATAGCAAAGGGTTCACATAGGTGACACCTTAAGCTAAAATGTCTAGCAAAGTGCAATCGTCAATCAGCAACGTTTATATTTCTTCTCTTTTGATAGCGGAGAGATTTGGTTAAAGGAAAAACCGACAGCATACAAAACGGTAAGCGGTGAGAGCATGAGAATCGTAATGAAGTTCGGAGGAAAGAGCGTAAAGGACGGGGACAGCATATCGCACTGCGCGAACCTCGTAAAGAAGTTTGCAGATAACGAAATAGTCGTAGTTGTCTCAGCAATGGCTGGAGTAACGGATTCTCTTGCTCAGGCAGCGAAGAAATGTTACATGGAGCAATCGACCGGCTTCATAAAGATGTTTATTGCCGAACTTGCGAAGAGACACTACGATGCGATAAATACAGCAGTTGCCGAACCGTATAAGCAGAGGGTCACAGCACACATCGATCGCCTAATCGATGAGCTCGAGAAAGTTCTGCTCGGTATAAGCTATCTCGGCGAGCTAACAAAGCGCAGCGAGGACTACATCCTCTCCTTTGGTGAAAGGCTATCTGCCCCAATACTCTCGGCTGCACTGCTTTCCGTTGGCGTCGACTCTCTAGCCTTAACCGGGGGAGATGCGGGAATAATAACAAATAGGAATTTTGGCAGGGCGAAGCCAATCCCGGAAGTAAATGCCATTATAAAGAGCAGGCTCGAACCCCTCCTCACGATAAAGCAAACAATCCCCGTTGTGACGGGCTTCATAGGTGCAACCGAAGACGGTAGCATAACAACGCTTGGCAGGGGAGGTAGCGATTTGACCGCAACGCTGATAGCTGCAGCAGTTGAGGCTGATGAGGTATGGTTGTGGAAAGAGGTTGATGGAGTGCTAACAACGGATCCAAAGATCGTGCCCGAAGCTAGAGTTATTCCGGAGATCTCGTATCAAGAAGCGATGGAGTTGTCACACTTTGGAGCAAAGATTTTGCATCCGAGAGCTCTTGAGCCTGTGATGGAGAAGAAGATACCCGTCAGAATAAAGAATACGTTCAATCCAGAAGCTCCGGGAACGGTAATATCGGAGGGCTGTGAGTCGACGAAGGATATAGTAAAGGCTCTCAGCCTGATCGAAAAGGTTGCGATAGTAAACGTTAGTGGAGCGGGTTTCGATTTTGCAGAGGTCATGTCAGAGGTTTTTAAAAAGCTTGCAAACGAGAAAGTTAACGTGATAATGGTATCTCAGAGTTCCTCTGAGCTAAACCTGTCAATAGTTGTCGATGAAGCGGATGCTGGAAGGGCGATGAGAGCACTTGAACACATAGGCAACGGAACCATAAACATCTCTAAGCTTGAAGATGTTGCAGTTGTGAGCGCAGTCGGGGCGGGGATGGCAGGAACTCCGGGTGTTGCTGGAAGGATCTTTTCCGCGTTAGGCAAAAACAAAATCAACGTCATCATGATAAGCCAGAGTTGCAGCGAATACAACGTCAGCTTCGCCGTTTCGAAGGCCGACGGAAGGAGAGCTGTGAAAGTTCTGCACGATGAGTTTAGACTCGGAGGCGGCTAATTTTACTATTCAAGTAGTTTGAGCTAACCGTTACTATAACACCCGTCGCACTCCCAATACTCAACCTCTTCGTAACTTTCGTGCTCAACGGTAACTTCCAAATCTCCAAATTTTTCTTTCCTCTGAGATATAATTCCACCTCTGGGAATCGGGATTGTTCCAAAATAATGTCCTCCCTCGCATCTTCCATCCTCGTACAACTATTTTCTAAATCTTTTCCACATACAGCACTTTCTTTGTAAAATCATTCTGTCCAATTTTTCTTCACATGTCTTCAGGTTATGAAAAAGATATCATGGATGCGTGTAAACCGCCTTTAACTCCCCATCAAATGACTCAAGTCTGCAGAACGCAAACCGCTCGAACTGCACGACTTTGCCAACGTCCTTAACTGCATTCCTCTCTACAAATCCCTCATAGTTCCTCTCGATTCCGTAAACTGTGCAAGGAATTGCCTCGCTTTTGGGCAGCCAGTGGATGATGTTTTTACCCTTCTTAACGCCTTCGAGCTGCCAGCCTGCGAAGCTGAAAGTTCTTTTCTCTTTATTTTCAAGCCTGATGTTGCAGAATTCCTTCAGCCTCACGATTTCTCCTTCTTCAAACCTCTCAAAGTCGTCTTTGCTTATGTAAACCTCACTGTCTCCTTTCAAAACTCTAAAACCTTCGGGCTTACTCGGATTTAGAGGAAGCTTTACCTCTTTTGCCAGCTCACTCCCAATGCCAACGATCCTTATTTCTACGGGATCCCAGACGAAGAAGTAGCGGTTTGCAATCGGATCGATTATTTTGCGGTTCTCAGCGTAGAGGTTCTTCATGCTGACAGAAACGTCGTTCTCTCCAACGCCGAGCGAGATGAAGAACTTTCTTATCGCTTCCGGCTGAAAACCTCTCCTCCTCAAAGCTCTCAGCGTTGGCAACCTTGGATCGTCCCAACCTTCGAATTTTCCTTCCTCGATCGCCCTTTTTATCGTGCTCGTTGAAAGCTTGCCAAACTCGTGGATGCTAACCCTTCCCCAGTGTTTCGTAATTGGATACTCCCAGCCGAAGTACTCGTATATGTAACGCTGCCTTCTTTCCGAATCTATCAGGTCTTTGCCCCTGATTATGTGGGTTATTCCGTTGATGTGGTCTTCTATAGCAGATTCAAAGTCGAGGGTTGGATAAACGTGGTATGCATCGCCCACAAGCGGATGCGATTCGTAGATTATGCGGAATGCAACCCAGTCTCTTATTGCCGGATCTTTGTGCTTCATGTCCGTCTTTATTCTGATTACCACTTCCCCTTCTTTGTATGCTCCATCTAGCATCTTCTGCCATACATCTAAAGCGTCCTCGCCACTGGTATTGCGATGTGGACACTCAACGCCCTCGCTGCGATACCTCCTGAACTCCTCTCTGCTACAAAAGCAGGGATAAGCTTTTTCCATCTCGAGAAGTTTCTCTACGTATTTGTAGTAGATTGGAATGCGCTTAGATGCGTATATAATCTCGTGGGGCTTAGCATCGAGCCACTCGCAGTCTTCGATGTACCAGTCGTAGGCTTCGAGCATCGGTTTTTTTGTTCTTGGATCCGTGTCATCGAATCGAAGAACGAAGTTGCCGTCGTACATCTTCACGTACTCACTGTTGACGACGATGCCTCTTGCAGAGCCCATAGTTGCGGGGCCGTTGGGGTTGGGGGCGAAACGCATGACAACCTTGCCCTTTTCTGCTCCTTCAAGCTCTGGCAGCCCATACTCTTTCACTTCCCTCTTCTCCTCTTTCGCATACTTCTCGAAGAGCTTAGCTTTTGTTGCCTCATCTAGCAATTCGAATTCGGCAATACACTGCCTTACTAGCTCGAGGACTTCCCTTGCTTTGCTCCTCAGCTCAGGCATTTCGGCCATTATCTTGCCCATCACCGCCTTATCGCTCGCCTTTCCATACCTTGCTGCATTCTGAACCACGTACTTCATTATCGCCTCTCTCACGTGTCTCGCTCTGAATGCGGGCTATTAAGGTTTTTGATGGTTCAATCGGGTTTGCAGCTTTTAGTATACACCCATAATCAGTGCGAAACCGATCGTTAGCAGGCCAAGGGATATGCAAAAAACGGAGAACTTCACTTTCCTGGCAAATCTAAGCAGTAGGTCCATGGTTGCGTAACCCACAACAAAAGTTGTTAAAATGGTGAGTACTGCTGGAATTAACGAAATGTCCTCCGGCAAACCCTCCAGAAAAGCTGCACCAACAACCGCCGGGACGCTTATAATAAAGGATACCTTTAAAGCGTGCTCTTCCCTAACCCTTCTCAGTAGCAGAAGGCTTATGGTTGTACCGGAACGGGATATTCCTGGCAGTATGGCGAAGCCCTGTGCAAGTCCGAGCATGACCATGTCCTTAAGCTTCAACTCCTCCAGATTTCTGTAACCTTCCTTCGGCATCCTAAGCAATACTCCGGTAAGAATTAGCATCGCGCCTATGAGAAGGGTTACGAGCTCACCGCTTTTGAAGCCCTTGATTAAAGAGAGGAGAGGTATGGCTGTAAATGCTGTAAATATCGTTGAAACTGCGACTATTTTTAGCAGTTTGGAATTTGGATTGAGCATCTCTATGAACTCTTTTCTGAATCTAAAAAGTACTGCAAGCATCGTTCCGATGTGGAAGAATACGGCGTAGGATAGAGCCTGACTTGGTTCTTTGTGTAACGCGTTCAGCATTATAAACATCGAAAGACCTTCGCTGCTAACGGGAAGCCACTCAGCTACGCCCTGAACCAGGCTTAGGATGAAGAGCTCGAGGTAGTTCATCCAGCTCACTTTCTTACCCTATTCAAAACTTTTAGCTCTTCCGGCAGGTCCCTTATTCTTGCCGGGCAGCCTATGGCGAGTTTCCACGGAGGGACGTTCTTTGTGACTATGGAACCCGCAGCAATGAAGGCTCCTTCTCCAACTTCGATAGAGGGTAGCAATACAGAGTTTGCACCTATTGTAGCTCCTCTCCTTATTACCGGCCCTTTAAGCTCGTAATCTTTCCTGAGGGGATACTTGTCGTTGGTTAGTACGGCGTTTGGCCCTATAAAGACGAAGTCCTCGATTACCGTATTTATGGGAATGTAGACGTTTGACTGGATGCTCACGTTGTTTCCTATAACCGTACTTCCCTCAACGATCGTGTTCGTTCCCAGGAGAACGTTATCTCCTATCCTCGTTTTCTCCCTCACGACGACGTTATGGCCTGTGACAAAGTTGTTTCCTATCTCTACTTCGCAGTAGATGACGGTGTTCGACCTTATAACGGCGTTGTCACCAATTACCGCTCCTTTAAGGTGTTTTGTCTCGCTGCCCAACAGGTTTGCCGTCGGATAACCAATGATTACGTTCTCCATTATCACGGGATTGCGCCCTATTTTCGTATTGCCGTAGATTCTCGCGGATTCGTGTATCATTCTCTCAACCTTCCAGCATTTTTATCATTTTGGATTTAAAAACTTGTGTTTGAATAAACTTAAATTCATTACTACTACGGAGCAATCGTTCCCGCAACTCCGAATTATTTTGAGATAGATATCTCGAATTTAAGTCCAAAGGTAGCGGTTTCCAGCCATATTAGCAAGTCTAATTAAGAATCTTTTAATTTTTGATAAAATTCTGTAATGATTTATTAGGAGATCGAAAATTCAGGAGAGTAACCAATTATAATAATAACAAGTAGAGAATGAAAAACGAAATATTTATTTGTTCGCAGCTAAAATCAAAGCTCCGGTATGAGGATGTGCCTCCACGAAAATTCGCCTGAAAAAGACTGGTTGCCCGTAAATAACGGTGTGCTGAGACTTCACCCTTACTGCATAAAGTGTGGAGTTGTAAAGAACGTTTCGTCGGATAAAGGAAAGAAGATAGGCTACTTCATCAATTCGCTCAGCAGATTAAGGGAGTTTTTAGAGAGTAGGGGTTATAAGGTGTCTCAGGCGCAGATAAGGCTCATAATTAAGGAGCTCGAAAGCGAGGGACTGCAAGACACCTACGCTCTATCTTTTTCGCATCAAAAGGAGGCGTTCGTTGAAATAGCGAAGAAGTACATCCGTGTGTCAGAGGACGTGATAAGGAACTTCGTTTAACTCCAGCCATCTGAACTGATCGGTGATGGGAGGATGGCTGGAGTTATGCTAGCATGTGTTCATTAATATTTTGCTTATATTATATATAATGCTTTTAAGTTTTCAGGTGATTAAATGAACATTCCGATTGCAAAACCGATTATAAGCAATGAAGAAGTAAAAAAAGTCGTAAACGTTCTAAAATCTGGAATGCTCGCGCAGGGAAGTGTTGTGAAGGAGTTCGAGGATAGATTTGCAGGTTACATTGGTGTAAGAAGCGCCATCGCCGTAAGCAACGGAACAGTAGCTTTGGACATAGCACTCAAAGCCGCCGGAATAGGGAGAGGCGATGAGGTGATAACGACTCCCTTCACGTTCATAGCTACAGCCAATGCAATACTCTTCCAGGGAGCGAAACCGGTGTTTGCTGACATAGACCCGGATACCTACAACATAGACGTCAACAGCGTTCTTGAAAATGTTTCTTCAAAAACGAAGGCCGTTATAGGCGTTCACATCTTTGGCCATCCCTTCGATGTAAAGTCAATAGTTGAGGTTTGCGAGGACCACGACCTCATCCTAATCGAGGATGCCGCGCAAGCCCATGGAGCGGAATATGAAGGCAGGAAGGTCGGTAGCTTTGGAATAGGATGCTTTTCCTTCTACGCAACGAAGAACATGACTACTGGAGAGGGAGGAATGATAACAACCAGCGATGAGAAGATAGCGGAAAAGTGCAGGCTCATAAGGAACCACGGTGAGAACTCGAAGTACAACCACATAGTTTTGGGATACAACTACAGAATGACGAACATCCAGGCTGCAATTGGAATAGCACAGCTGGAAAAGCTGGACGAATTCAACGAAAGAAGGAGGAGGAATGCCAGATACCTGAACTCGCACCTCAAAGTAGAGGGGCTTGTGAAACCTTATGAGGCTAAAAACGTAAAGCACGTCTACCACCAGTACGTTGTAAGGCTTGAGGAGGAATTTCCGATGAAGAGAGAAGAATTCATGGAGTATTTGAGCAGGCACGGCATAGGAAGTGCCGTTCATTACCCAACTCCAATTTACAGGCAGCCCTTGTACATCGAACTTGGTTACGGGGACGTTAAGTGTCCGGTTGCGGACGATGTTTCATCGAAGGTCCTTAGCCTGCCGATTCATCCGGCGTTGAAGGAGGAGGAACTGAAATATATAGTGGAAGTCGTAAATTCAGTCGCTTAAGTTGGGTGAGGAAATGATAGCGGTTGTAGGCTTGGGGAAAGCGGGCTTGCCGATCGCTGCAACTATTGCAGAGAGTGGCATTCGTGTGATAGGAGTGGACGTTGATGCGAAGAGGTGCGAAATGATAAACCAAGGCGTAAACCCGATTCCCGAGGAAGAGGGATTGGACGAGCTGGTAAGAAAGCATGGAGGAAAGAGCCTTGTAGCAACGTCCAACTACGAGGATGCTGAGCGATGCAAGGCATACATAATCATAGTCCCGCTTTACGTTGATGAAGCGCATAACCCCGACTTCAAAATTCTCGAATCTGCGTTTAGGTCCGTTGGCAGAATTTTAAATGAAGGAGATATAGTGGTTCTCGAAACAACGGTGCCTCCGATGACAACCGAGAGCTTAGCGAAGAAGTGGCTTGAGGAGGAGAGCGGGTTAAAGCTTGGCGAATTCTATCTAGCGTATTCGCCGGAGAGGATAATGACGGGATACAGCCTTTCCAGGC
>Ga0190367_1002215_pt1 | contig 10143 bp, 10 predicted proteins | sample 4872181011_MG_FD_171838 | JGI IMG/M metagenome (GOLD analysis project Ga0190367, IMG submission 171838) | Hydrothermal vent microbial mat bacterial communities from Southern Trench, Guaymas Basin, Mexico - 4872-18-10-11_MG | ecosystem: Environmental > Aquatic > Marine > Hydrothermal vents >... | reverse complement strand
TTTAGGACGTGTTACTAAAGCTTGCATAATTTGGATTTTTCTAATCATTCCTCCACTATACTCTCTAACTCTTCTCTTCAGGTGTCTTTTCATATCTAGTGCTTCAGCTAACTCATCTATTCTCTTTCTTAAAATAGAGGAAGGAACTCCCTTAAGCCTTCCATGAAAATAGATGTTTTTGTATCCAGTTAGTCTTAAGTCCAAGCAAAGGCGCTGAGGCACAATATCTATTAGTCTTCGGGCTTTCTTTGGCTGAGTCACTACATTGAAGCCGTGAATATATGCAGTTCCCGCGGAAGGTTTGAGGAGAGTTGCTAAAATATTAATTGTAGTTGTCTTGCCAGCACCATTAGGACCTAATAGGCCGTAAATAGTTCCCTCTTGAACCTCCAGGCTTATGCCCTTTAAGGCAATGACTTGAGCGTACTTTTTCACCAGTTTCTCAACTTTTATAGCAGTTTCCACCAGCAGTTATTTATATTGAAAATATTTAAACTTTTTGAATAATGGTAATTTTACTAAATTTCACGGATAAGTATTTATTGCTCCTATTACATACTTAAATATTTTTAAATAAGGGATGAAAGCAGCTATTTTAGCAACTAGGAGACACTAGCCTACATAAGTCTCTTCGAATTTGCAGAGTATTTGCTTAAAGTAATGTTTATCGATGTGTTGTAAGCGAAGCCGCTTGATATAAGTCAGTAGCCCAGCTGTCTTAAATACTCTCTACTTTCTATCATACTTTGAGCAGGGTCTTTTTCGCTGCGGTCTTGCTCGACAATAACCCAGTCGAGTTTCTCTGAAACGAGCTCCAGTATTTTCTTGAAATCGATACAGCCCTTACCTAGCTCCCTGAACTTGCGGTGCTTAATGTCTTCTTCTGTGCCGTCTTTAAGGTGAAGATAAGCTATTCTATCTAAATGCGTTTTAATGAAATCTACTGGCTCGAGGCCGCCGCACTTAACCCAGTAGGTATCAACACAAAGTTTGACTAGTTCAGGGTCTGTGTTCTCTATGACGATCTTCAGTCCCCAAGCGTTGTTTACTACTTCATAGTCATGGTTGTGGTAGCATACTATGACATTATAGTCTTTAGCTAGGCGGCCTACTTCATTTAAGAAGCGACAGCTCTCGAGGTATTCTTCTTGAGTCTTAGTTTTGCCGCCTGCCCCGCTGAATGTTAAATAGAAGCCGTTGAATTCTGAAAGCATTTTTAAAGCATCTTCTGCTTCCTTTAAATTGCCTACACCTATGTGGAGGGCTACGAGGCTAAGACCGTAGTCTTTAAGGAGTTTTTTCCAGTCGCCGTACTTAACTAGAACTCTAGGCGATGTTTCTATACCCTCATAGCCTATTTCAGCAACTGTTTTTACTATTGACGCTAAGTCTTCTTCAACACGCCTACCCCATATAATTAGCTGAGCGCCAATTCTCATGAAATAAATATGCCCAAAAAATATTTAATACTATTATTAAGAGACCACTAGTTTTCCTTAAGATACTTTCTGTGAAAAATACCGCTGGTAGCGGTATCTTTGACATATTTTTTAGCTTACTTATAGTGACAGCTAGTCTTCCAAGATTCTTCGTCTTAGAGAGACTCATATTCTTTATAATTAATAAATTAAACGATAATGTACTAGAACTGTTCACTACCTAAAGACTTTAAGTAGCTGATCAAATCCATAGAAGAAGGCTTGCATTTTCTCTAGCACGTCTTAGCGCTAACTTAAAAAGCATATATCCTAATATTATCAATGTTAAACTTTGTACAGTTAATACTTGAAGAAATAGATTCACGTTTATTGATGTTCCTAGAAAAATATATCTATACAATTCGATAATATATGTGTGCGGAAGAAAATAACTAACTAACCTAATGTATGCTGGTATTAGTTGAAGAGGTATATAAGCTCCAGATAGTATTTTTATAACAAAGTCAAGTAGGTGAGACAAAGGAGACCCTCTTTTTGAATTAGTGAGAATAAAAGTACTAGCCTCTATGAGACCTAAGCCTACCATCGCAATTATTGATAAAATTGTTACTAAAAATGTCAGTACTAGGTCTATTACTTTAAATTTAAGCGTTAAACCAAAGAGAAGAAAGAAGCTCAATACAAGTATTATAGCTCTAATTGTTGAGAGTAATAAGTTTTCAATTAAATGAGAGATTACATAGGGCAGAAATGAGTTTGGAGCGAATAAAATTGCATCAAAAATGCAGTTCCAGTACCCTCTCTGCAGAGCGCTATAAAGAGCTTTTTCAATCGTCATTAATATGTCGTATACTAAAAGACCAATAAGCACATAATTTGTATAGTTTTCTATATACATTGATAAAACATTTTTATAGCTAAGGAGTATAAGCAAAAATATAATGTTATCGATTAATACTTCTATGCATATTGTTACTAATGAGCTTAACGTGTAAATCCAATTTTGGAAATCAATTTTCAGAAAGACTAAAACTCTCTCTATAATCCTCATATTCCTCCTCACCTATTCCTGTTTTGATCAAATAAGTAAAATAGTCTTCAAGAACAGGGTCTTCAACTTCAATATACAGATAGCGGATATTATACTTGGATAATTTATCTAAGAGTTCTGAAATACTATATTCTTTTCTAGCCAGTATGACTCTAAAAACAATTCTTGTGTATGGATATTTAAAAGAAAAAGCATATACAATGCTTTGCCCAAAAATCTTTTTAAGCTTATTTAAAATTTCGCTATAAATACCGTATACTTCTAGCTCTACAACCATAAACTTTTTTGAAAATTCTTTTATTTTTTCAATATTAATTGAAGATATTATTCTTCCTTTATTCATTATAAGTATTCTTTCACAGAGATCTTCTATATAGCTTAATCTATGCGAACTTATTAATATAGTTTCACGATTTTCTCTACTTAAAGTATTTTTTATTATTTCTTTTAATTCTTTTACAGATAGGATATCTAGTCCTCTAAAAGGCTCATCTAGTAATACAATAGGTGTATATACTATTAAGCACTTAGCAAGTGCTAATTTTTGTCTCATGCCAGAGGACAGTTTTCTAACTTTTTCATTAATTCTTTCTCTTAAATTAAGTATTTCTAAAACGCTGTCTATATCTCTTACGGGCTTTATTCCAGAGAAAGTATATATTTTTTGAATAAATTCTAAATTTTCTTTTACACTTAGATCTTCATAAAATGTTAGCCATTCACATGTACCTATAATATTAACTACTCTTTTAATTTCCTGAAAATCTTTTACTAGGTCTAGCCCCAATATATTTCCATAACCTTCATCGGGAAAGAGAATGCCAGATAGTATTTTAAATAATGTAGTTTTACCAGCTCCATTAGGACCTACTATTCCTAAAATTTCATTTTCATACGCAGTTAATGATACCTTATTCAATACAGTTACATACTCATAGTTCTTTTCTCTGATAGCATTCATTAAAGCTACGATCCAATGTCCTCTTCCTAAGATAACAGAGGGCTCTAATCTCGGGCTTTTTCTAAATTTCTTTGAAATATTATAAACTTCTATAACTTTTCTTCTAATCACAACCACCTCTGCCACAGCCCTTTACGAATCATATTCTTTATACCAGTATTTAGTGAAAAAGAACCAATTATTGCATAGAGAATAGCCGTTATTACCATAATTATTAAGTGGCTTACATTCATCTCTATTCCTCTTATGATATTTGCCAAGTAATAGTATGGCGAAATTAAAGAGAATACTCGAAGATATGTTGGTAAGATCTCTAACGGAAAGTATATTCCTGAAACTATCACAAAGAATGTTCTGATAAATAATACCATAGGATTAAAACCTCTAATTTCTAGACTAAGGGTAATGCCTAGACATAAAAAGCCTAGTTCTAAACAAGAATATAAAGCTAAAATAGTTACTATAATAAAATGAAGTGATAAGACTATATTTTTCTCAAGAGTATATATAAGAAAGTAAAACCAACAAACTATAAAAATAGAGTTTTCTATGACACTCCAAAACATACCTTTCAGTGTAAGAGCATATATAAGCTCTTTAATGCTCAGAGGAAGAATCATTTTTAAGTCTAGTCTTCCTGTTTTATACTCCTGAATAAATACGAGAGATGGAGTATACAATGCCGAAGAAAGAATACTATCAACTACTATACCAGTCAAGATAAATTTACTATAGAAAAATTTCATACCAGTATAGTAATCGGTAAAAATAGCCAATAGTAAGAAGATTATATAGATGCTCATTTTTGATAAAATACTCGTTATTAGTTCTAATTTATATTTTCTTTGTATAAGAAAATCAATCCTTATTAACAGTAAACTTGTTTTAATAATTTTTATCATTTGTATCACTTTCTAATAATTTTAAATATATATCTCTTAAAGAAGGTTTATTTACCTTAATGCTACGTATTTTTAACTTAAAAGTCTTTTCAATTGTGTTTACAATCTCTTTGATTACCTTATCAAATACTCTGTATTTAATTATTATTGTTATACTTTTATTTGAATTTACTATAATATTTTCTACTCCTCTTTCTTTAATACTGACTAATAACGTACTCCAAGAAATATTGTTTTCTTTAGCTAGTTCTATTGTAACGTTTATTGTATTTGTTTTTGCTACTATATTTTGAATGTATTCAGAGAATATTACTTTGCCATTATGAAGAATAATTACTCTATCACACAGTAACTCTATTTCTTCTGGATAATGGGAAGAGAATAAAATAGTTATTTTTTCTTCGGAAGACAAGTAATTTCGTATAAATTCTCTTATTTGATTGGCTATTATGGGGTCTAACCCTAAAGTAGGTTCGTCAAATATGAGTATTGGGGATCGCACTATAAGTGCCTTAGCCAGTAGTGTTCTTTGTCTTAAGCCGCTAGACAAGTAGAGTACAGGTAGTTTACTATATTTCTCTAAACCTAGCACTTCTAATGCCTCTTTAATCCTAATTTTAGCCACATTAGGAGAAATATCGTACAGTTTTGCGAAAAATCTAAGATTATCAATTACATTTAAATGAAAGAACAACCCTATGCCGCCTTGTCCTCCAATCATCGTAACATATTTTTTAACTATTTCAGGTTCTTTTACAACACTATGGCCATATACAAGTACATCACCTTTATCTGGTTTCAAGACTCCACTTATGATCTTAAATAGCGTAGTTTTGCCAGCTCCATTAGGACCTAATACGCCTAAAATTTCTCCTTCTTTTACGTCAAAAAATATGTTATCTAAAACTTTTCTAATCACCTCTTTTCTTTCTATTATAATTTTGTATGACTTTGAGACACCTCTTACAGAAATTACAGTTCTTTTCATAGGTCATTAACCTCTTCTTTTAATGCCTTAATAAGAGCACTTCTTAGACTTATCCTAAGTTTAGCTAGTAGTAAGGGATCTGCCATTATTTTCCCTTTTCTAGTAGTTATCAATTTAGTTAGATATAAAAAGATTACGCCAATATTATTACGTTATTTTTAAGATTTAGTAGAAATATCATACAATATGGCTATAGTCAAGAAGTATAGTGTATGAAAATAGTTGCTTAGATTTGATTTTTAAAATAAAATCAAGTATTTTACTTAAGAGCAATACTTCGTAAATGATATGAATAAAGCATGTTAATACAACAAAATTATTTCATATTTCATGTATATTTTGAATAATAACAAAAATATTTGTCTAAGATTTTTCGAGTTTAATTGAATCTCTAAAAAGATGTCGGACGGATATAATGTCAGATGTTGATAAAGAAATTAATATTCAAGAGTACTTGATGTTACTAAGAGATCGCTATTCTTTTTTAAGATATTTTTCAAGGAAGAGTATTGCTGGTAGTAGTATCTTTAGCATGTCTTCTAGCTTATTTATAGCGTGGCCTATATCCGGCACTACATGGACTTCAAACGTTACCTTGTTTTCGAGTAGTCTCTGCACGTATTTCAATACAGGTCTGAGCGGAGTTCTTGTATCGTTTTGCGGGTGGATTATACAAATAGGTGTCTTAGCTTGGTCCACATATGTTGCCGGCGACCTGTCTTTCCATAAGTCTCTGCGTCCCGCGAATAGAATATTGACGAACTGTTTGAAGAGCGCGTCGCTCAGCTCATAGAGTTCTTCCCAGTCCGTTATACCTGCCCCTGCTACACCACATGTCCACAGCTCTGGGTGCTTAGCTGTAGCCAAGAAAGTCATGTAGCCGCCATAGCTATAGCCCATTATCGCTACCTTCGAGGCTAGTTTGTTCTCTAAAGCCCACTTTCTAGCGTAGATTACGTCTTGAAGATCTCCGCCGCCAGGGTCTCCGATATCTAGTATTCTGAAGTCTTCGCCGTAGCCTGTTGAGCCTCTGAAGTTAGGTGCTACTACATGGTAGCCACATACTACCAGTGACGCAATCATAGTATTCCATAAGTCGGCTACCTGCGACCAGGGGCCTCCGTGAACATATATTATCGTTGGCCCTGGCTCAGGCGCGGCATTCGATTTAACTACATATGCTGGTATTTCTAGTCCATCGAACGACTTGTACTTAATGAAGAGTACTTCTCCTAGCTTTTCCTCTACTTCAGGAGGGAGATCGGTTTCAATCAGTACTTTGACTTCATTTGTCTTTAAGTCTACTTCATATATTTGATACGGCCTAGTGAGCGAAGAATGTGAGGCATAGACTTTGTCTCCTACTATAGCGATATTCGTGGTAGTTCCTTCAGGTAAAGGCACTTTCTTGCCGTCGATAAATACTCTCGTTCTACCATTTTTATCGCCGATGACCCATATTTTACCGTCTTTCGTCCAGTCGAAAACAGAGTTTTCTGTTGGAAAGTATTCAGCATAGTCGCTGTATGTGAATTCTGGTCTTGTCAGCTCGCCGGACTCGATGTCGTAGACTGCTAGCTTATTGCCTCCGAAAGCATTCGTCTCGAAGAGTATTTTCGACTTATTGAGTCGAGGAGACTTGTTTATACTGCCTTCCTTGGGCGTATATACTTTGAGTCTGTTTTCTTCTAGACTGTAAATAAATAGTTCCATCGACTTAGGGTTCTTAGCGAATGTGCCGTAGCCAACAATGTATTCTTCGTTGACATCTGTCACTATAGCCAGAGACTCTAGTTTTACTAATTTCTCGTAGCTCCCACTAATGTCTCCTAAGTAAAGCCCCATTTCGGCGCGTGTGGCACCAGTAAACGCTACTCTTTCTCCATCAAAAGCTATACCGAAAATCCTCATGGGAGGAGCATCAAACAAGAGTTTCTTCTCTTCCTTGTCGACGTGTACTACAAAAACTTGGTGCTGTTCTTCTCCTTTAGTTACGTCGCGCGTATATACTACAAGAGGAGTTTTTTCAGAAGGTTTAGCTATAGCGGCTATTCCTCCTTCAGTCAGCCTCCTTCTATGTTTAGTTGAAAGGTCTAGAGCCCATATGTCGGTAGCTCCTTCTACTGTAGATAAGTAAATTAATTTCCCGCCTGTATAACCTGCTAAGAAGTATCTAGGAGTTCTTACTACTGCTTCGAGAAGTCTTAGTTTATCTACAAGACTCACGTTTCTACTACTCTATACACATGAAATAAAACTTACTAAGTATATATTCGAGCGCTATGACAGCTTAAACTAATTAATTCTGCTTTATCAGTAAGTCATATGATAGAAATAAAGCATGTCTGTGCATCAAAGCCATTTCATATTCTAGCTAAACCCGGAGATATTGCTAAAAAAGTCGTGTGCTGCGGAGACCCAGGTAGAGTCCTGGTGCTAGCTGAGCTTCTAGAAGACGCTAAGCTAGTTAACGAAAATAGAGGTTTTCTGACTTATACGGGACGCTACGAGGGAGTAGAAGTTACTGTAGCTACTCACGGTATAGGAGCTCCTTCGGCTGCTATTGTTTTTGAAGAACTCTTAATGCTTGGGGCAAAAACTATTGTCAGGTTTGGGTCCTGTGGAAGCTTCCATGAGGATTTGAGAGTAGGTAGTGTTGTTGTAGCTGAGGGAGCAGCTTATTTGCCTGGAGGCACTATAGGAATGTATATTGGTGACACCTGTTTTCCAGCCGTACCAGACTTTAAGTTAACTGAAGCCATATGTGAAGAACTAGAAGAAAAGAAGATTAGTTTTAAGAGAGGAATTGTTGGGTCAAGTGATGCTTTTCACGCAGAAGAAGACTACATTACTAAGTGGAGAAAAATAGGAATTATTGCTGTTGAAATGGAGTGTGCTCTTCTCTTTACTTTAGCGAGGCTCAGAGGTTTTCGTTCAGCGTCTGCTTTAATAGTTGTAAATGATCTTCTAAGAGGAGAAGTACTAGAAACTAGTGAAAAGAAGAAGCTTGAACGCGAAATAGGTGAAGCTATTTTGAAAGCACTCGTGTCTTTTTAAGTCAACATCAACTCAAAGAAGTTTATTGTTTGTACTGTATTCAGGAATTTGTATTTGTTCCAGTTTATGGCAAATAAGAGGAACATAAGCAAAAATTTAATATATCCAGTGTAAAGTGTAGAAGTGTATGCATATATTTCATATCGCACAAATCTTTTGCTTATGCAAGGCTTGTTCTCTCTTAATAGACTTTTACGGCTAGGTGATAGCAATGAGTGAGGCTTCACAGAATTTTATTAAAATAAAAGAGAAGTTTTTGCAGATGCTTGAGAACGACCCTGAATTAAAGCATGTTATTCTTTTTCACTTGAAAGTTAAACTCAATATAAATAGTATTGACGAAATATTTAAGGACTATAATACTTTCAAGGAGGCTCTTTCAACTGTACTGGGAAAAGAGTTTTTTGAAATACTTGTTAGAAGTCTTGCAAAAATTGTTGTAAAAAAGTAGTCTATAACTGTTTTAAAGACACATTACTGTACACTGTTAGAACTTTAGTCAGTACTCCTATCTGATAGAATTGATGCTCCAACGTGATGTAGGTTTTTGCAAGTTTCTTGTTAAAGCCTCAGAGTAGAGTACCTTAATTATTGCCCATAGAGTATTTTGCTGATAAATATTTTATCACAATTATTAAATATCGAGAAGGCGGTGAAGAATCGTGAAAATAGGTTTCCATAAAGTAGTGATAACTCCTCCCATCGGAGTCTCTATGGCCGGCTATGCTGCTCGAAAAGATGTTTCTAAAGGAGTTCACGACGAGCTCTATGCTCGCTGTACAGTATTCAAGGAAGGAGAGAAAGTTTTTGCTGTAGTTTCACACGATCTTATTGGAGTTAATAGACCTCTCTATAGGAAAGTATTAGATAAGATAAAAGACACGGGCTTAAGTGAAGAAAACTTAGCTATGACTGCTTCTCATACTCATTCAGGTCCTGTTCTCACAGACAAGGTTATCGAAGACTTGTCTGAAAAAATTGCTGGCTGCATTAAAGCGGCTATTCTCGACGAAAATGATGTTAGTGGAGTATACTGGGCTATAGGAGACGTACAAGACCAAGTAGTTAACCGAAGAGACCCCGAGAAAGGACCTGTTGATCCGCGTCTCCATGTAGTTAAACTAGAAGCTTCTCCCAAAAGCGTATTCATTGTAAACGTCACTGCGCATGCAGTTGTCTTAGGGCCGAGCAATCTACTTATAAGTGCGGATTACCCTGGAGCCCTTGTAAGGAACTTAGAGCATATTTTCTGCCAAAACGCTGTTTTTCTCCAAGGATGCTGTGGAGACATAAATCCTGTTATAGGCTCTGCTCCAGGCGAAGTGTATAAGAGAATAGGGTCTTTTGAAGACGTAGAAAAACTAGGAAAAATACTAGCCTATGAAGCAGCTAGAAGAATACTTGCTGCTGCTAGAGAAGAACCCTGCTTCGACTATGTCTCTATTAAAGTAGACTTGGATATGTCCGAGTTCCCTGACTTAAAGGAAACTGAGAGAAAGGCATCTGAGCTTAGAGAGAAACTTGAGGAAGCAAGAAAGAAGGGAGACAGAGAAGCTGAAGCAAAACTCTGTTTTGAGCTATTTGAGGCAGAAAGAATACTCTACATGGCCAAAATATACGGCACTGGAGGAAAACTTTCTGCCAGAGTCTACGCACTAAAGCTGTCTAAGTCTACTGCACTAGTCTTCTTGCCAGGAGAAGTTCTCGTTAAAATAGGGCTAGAACTCAAATCGAAGTCACCATTC
>Ga0190367_1002212_pt1 | contig 10164 bp, 10 predicted proteins | sample 4872181011_MG_FD_171838 | JGI IMG/M metagenome (GOLD analysis project Ga0190367, IMG submission 171838) | Hydrothermal vent microbial mat bacterial communities from Southern Trench, Guaymas Basin, Mexico - 4872-18-10-11_MG | ecosystem: Environmental > Aquatic > Marine > Hydrothermal vents >... | reverse complement strand
GGGAAATCGTGTAACCAGTTACGTGACATCCACCTCTGTTTGCAGTCGCGTAGGTTAAACCAATACCCTTGGCTCCTCTTGGGTCGTATGCCGGCAATTCCAAGCCTTTTACGCTCATAGACAGGTCTGGAGCTCCAAATATCTCAGCTAACCTCTTTGATCCCAACGCGAGGTACCTGCCAAATCCTGCCTTGTATGCTGTTCTCCATATCAGCTCAACCAACACGGTTGCGTTTCCAAATCTTAAATCCAGGCCTTCTAAGACCTCATCAGGAATGTATCCCTTTTCTCTGAGTTCCATCGCGGCAGCGATCGTTGAACCCATCGAAATCGTATCAAGGCCGAGTTCATCGCAGAGGTGGTTTGCCTTTATTATTGCATCCAACTGCATAACCCCGGTTGTGTTCCCCAAAGCCCATATCGATTCGTATTCTGGCCCTTCGGAATAGAGGATCTGGAAGCAGCCTTCCTTAACTGCCGTAACTCTCCCGCATCCTATCTGGCACCCCCAGCACGCTCTGTTCTTAGTTAGATACTTCTCTGCAAGAGTTTCACCGCTGATTTCATCCGCCTTATCGTTGTATCCGGTCTGCCAGTTCTTATATGGCAAGATTCCAGCGTTGTTGATGATGTTCACTAAAATAGCCGTTCCGTACTTTGGCAATCCCTCGCCAGTTACGGGATTGTTCCTTATTTTGTTTATGGCTTCCTTTGAGACTTCTTCAAATTCATCCGGCTTCGCAACTTCCGGCCTGCTATCCCCACCCACAACTATGGCTTTGAGCTTCTTTGAACCCATTATCGCCCCTACTCCCGTTCTTCCGGCAGCCCTGTGTTCATCGTTCATTATACATGCAAAGAGAACCTGATTCTCTCCAGCTGGCCCGATGCAGGCTACGCTGCATCTTCTCCCAGCTCTCTTTTTCAGAATCTTCTCCGTCTCAAAGACGTTCTTACCCCAAACGTCCTTCGCACATCTTATTTCTGCTGTGCCGTCCAATACTTCCAGATACACCGGCTCTTCCGACTTACCTTCTATAATAATCGCATCGAATCCGGCAAATTTCAGAAATGGGCCCCACCTTCCCCCGCTGTTTGCGCTTGCGATAGATCCCGTAAGGGGACTCCGCAAAGCCATCACGTGGTATCTGCCCGATTCAGGAAATCCTACTATGCCTGTTGCCGGGCCTGTTGCAAAAATCAGGACATTCTCTTCGCCAAGCGGATCGATATCCCTTGCAGCAATGCCTTTTTTCTCATAATCGATAAGGTAGTCGTACAAGAGCCTTACAGCATATCCCTTCCCGCCGAGGTACTTCCTTGCAATTTCCATATCAGTCGGGCGGGTCTTAACAGTCCCATCGCTAAGGTTTACAAAAAGAGTTTTTCCGGTGTACCCCTTCATCCAACCACCGACCAACAGTGATTTTTCATTTATTTAAACCTCGTTTTGAATCACGAAACATAACGGTAGCTTTTTAGCCTAAGCTGAATTTCAAATGTGGACGTTGTTAAAGCCGTCGAAGAACTAAAAAGGAAAGTTGGAGCCCTAGTAGAAAGGAGAATAGCAGAATTCATTGATTTGGGAAGAAAAGGGAATGAAGAGTGGTTTTCTGAACTTTGCTTCTGCATCCTGACGGCAAACTCTTCGGCAGAACTCGGAATGAAAATTCAGAGGGAGGTTGGACGCGGTTTTCTTACTTTGAGCGAGGAAGATTTGAGGAATAAGCTGAAGCTACTCGGCCATCGATTCCACAACACAAGGGCGAAGTACATCGTTGAAGCGAGAAAATTCGAGAAAATTAAGGATGTGCTAACAGCAATGGAACCATTTGACGCAAGGGATTGGCTAGTAAAAAACGTGAGGGGAGTTGGTTACAAGGAAGCAAGCCACTTTCTGCGGAATGTTGGCTACCTTGACTTCGCGATTCTTGACAGGCATATTCTGCGGATTCTGAGCGATTATAAGCTTATAGAAATGCCAAGGAGTCTCAGCAGGAAAAGATACTTGGAGATTGAAGAAATTTTTAGAGAGCTCGCCAAAAAAGTAGAATTAAAACCTGGAGAACTCGATCTGTATCTGTGGTATACGAGGACGGGGAGGGTTTTGAAGTGATTTGTTGATTCTGTACTTCTCAATATTTTATTTGGAATTTACAGTAGCATAGCGGGTGGCAAAAATGAAAACACTATCCGGTTCTCTTCAATTTGGAGATGTCTTGGTATATCCAGATTAACTACTCAAACTTGAAACTGAGACTTATCGAAATTTTTTCTATCTCTGAAATATTGTTTAACTTCTGAATGATGTCTACTAAGCTATCAATGTTATTTTCTTTTCCCACTATTTTATCTACTAAAAATGAAATCCCATATTCGTTTTCTATTTCAAAATCGAGGTCATCAGTCAATTCGTACTCCTTAGCCAATTCTTCAAGTCTACGTTTATCGTCATCTGTTAACCTACGTTTAAATGTAATGAATGCGTGTCCCCAAGCTTCAATTCCAATTAAACTCGACAAATCCGAGTTTCCCTTTAAAAACTTAATAAAGTCGTCAACTGTAGTAATCATATTTCCACCTCTATAAACCTTCTTAAGGAAATTACTCCTCGATATTATCTTGTTAAATCTATCTATTATCTTTTCGTCATTCGTTTCGAGAATCTTTTGTTTGATCTGATCTGCTATGTCTTGAAAAGCCTTCTTATAAGACAATATGATCCTCACAAGATATTCAGTATCGTAATCAATAAAGTCTTCACCGTGTAATTCTTCTTCAATGGAATCTTTTAGATATCCTATAAATCCATTGAGCTTTCTATCTTTTATTCTTGAAATCACCGGCTCTATAAAGCTGTTGACAAAGCTATCGATGTTTACATTATACTCTTTTTGAATCTGATACGCATATTCCACACTGTCAATCAGATAGCTATAATATTCATCGTCCCAAGCAAGTTTATCATTATCTTCTATCCATCTAAGCAAATCTATGAATAAATCCATTTTCTCTGACTCTCGACCAATTCTACCTAAGAGTATTGCACTAAAGATTACTAACCTGCCTAAGACCTCTTTTTCAAATACATCCCCTGCCATGTTATCTATCACACTTATGAAAGTTCTTGTAGCTCTAACGTCTATGTCGAGGAATTTTATACCAAGTCTGAGTAATACATCGGCAATTTTCTCAAATAGTTCTATATCGTATCTGCCAATCCAATTTTCAATCCATAAATCTTGAAATACATGAACCATTGAATCAAATAAACGTAATCTTTGGTTGTATGCTCTCAAGTAAAGGTCTTCTAAGATGTTATGTAATAAAAGACCCTCATATTTATGCAACTTTAGAAATAATTCTCGTATAGCAAATCTAACGTTTTTAATATTCCAACTATCAATCTCTTTTTTGATTAAAGCAATTAGGTCATCCATCTCTTCTTCAAAACAACCTTTTGTTTCTTCAAGACACTTAATGCAACTTTCCAATTTTTTACGGAAAATCAATTTGAACTCTTTTTCACCGCCAGTAAGCATTTCAAATATATCTCTTATTAAATCTCTAATGACCGTTAATATCAGTTCGTCGGAATTTTTAAACCACCCAAGGTAGTGTTTACCCTTAACTTCATTTATGAGAGCTTTCACTTTTTCTTCTCTAACATCCTTTTTTTCGTCTATTTTAAGTACATAAATACGTATCTCTGGTCTATTTTTACCACTCTTTACCCATTCATCATAAGCAGTTCTGTATTCTATATGTGTGTAAGATAGCCCATCTCTTGCAATACTACCATACACTTTTCCGATGATACAAATGAATATGTCACATTCCTTTACCTTAGAAATGCAAAAATCCAAAGGCGGTTCGCTTTTAGCACCGTGATCTTCCATAAGTATAGGTTCTAGTATGATATTCCGTTTTTCACTAAGTATCGGTGAGAGATTAAGAATTTCCTCTTTAATCTTCTTTCGCTCATCTTCAAATTCCCCTATTACAGAGCTTACAAAGATTTTAATTGTCTTCACTGACATATAAATGAAGATTATAAGTTATAAACCTTTCGACCAGTGGGATGTTTATAAATAGGGCAACAACAGTTTTTTTCTCGTATCTTCTGGCCATACTGTATTTTCAAGTCACTAACATTTTTATTATTCTCCAATATTTAAAAATTGACTAAAAATTAATTAAAAAAAGAAAAAAATCACACAAGTCCCGAAAACCATTCCTTCAACATCTCAAACTGCTGGTGTGTGTTGACGATGTCGGTCTCCATTGGACTCTTGAAGAAGAAGCCTAGCTCCTTAATAACCCCGTACAACCCTTTCTTCTTTGCGAAGAGCAGAAACCTCGCTATGTCTAGAATTAGCGGAGCTGCAACGATTGCATCGATGCCATCCCAAACGAAGTAGAACTTCATTTTAGTGCCGAGGAAGCCTTTGAAGTGTATGAAGTCGAAGGCAGTCTTGTTGTCGACGAGGCTCGGGAAGAAGTTTATCTCGGTTATGCTGTACGGCGAGTAGCCGAGAACTTTTTCTAGAACCTTGTCCTTGCTCACAACCTTACTTTCTTTGTTGTCGCTGTGGCTTAGCACCTTGCCATCCAAATCGCCTAAGATGTTGTAGCTCATCCAACCAATAATTTCGAGGTTTCGGTAGAAGAACATCGGAGCGAGCGTAGTCTTGACGAGAGTTTCACCTGTCTTGCCATCGTTGCCAGCGTGTGGCACTTTATTTTCGATGGCAAGCTCCTTCAACGCCGGAATATTAGAACCAACGCTTGGTGTAAAGTTTCCGTACGGCAAGCCGAGCTTTAAAGCTGCGTATGCGTAGAGCATGCTTGCAGTAGCGTATTCCTTTGCATCATCGTCGAGCATACTCTCAAATCCGTCCATGCTGCCATGGTACTCTTCGCTGTACTTCGGCAGCGGTTCGGTTGAAGCGGTGTTTATTACAACGGTTTCTCCGTCGGCAAACTCCTTCATGTCCTCTATCAACCTATCCGTCATCTCTCTGAGTGTGAATTCCTCTTGTTCAAGAGTTTCAATTTTTCCGAGCTCCTCAATGCCGCTTCCGCAGTTTAAAGCTGTGCCCTTTCTTGCAACTATGTTCTCAAGGTGGTCCTTTACGTTTTCGAGAATATCTCTTTCAAAGTGTCTGTTCTGCTCCCAGTGATCCAAAGCTGCGATGTAAGCGTTCTTCAATGGCCTAATCTCGTGTCCACCGAATTCAAAGTTTAACGGGGCATATCTCTCAATACCCTCGAAAAATGGCAGTTCGGAGACGAGGCCCACCCTCTCAATCAGATTGCTTTCGAGGGCCTTACCTCCAACCATTGCGGTTGTTGAAACTATTCCGTAAGCTCCAATAAGCCAGACCTTCATAGTTCTCACCTAGCTTTTTTTAATATTTTTAAATCAATATTGTAGAGTCCAAATTAGCCACTCAATGAGGCATTATCTCAGCTTAACTCATAAGAAGGGCATAAAAAAGTTTCTCATCGAACGAGTGTGTTTAACATCCTGTAACCTCAATACTACACTAATATAATTCAAATCAAAACTTATTTAAAACGATTCCAAACCAAACAACATGCTCAAGAGGTGGGATACGAGAAACTACGATAATAGAACTCATCCTAACAATCTTCGACTCCATCACATAAACATCGAATCGATGAATATTCCGAAACAAAGAAAGTACGATATAAAAACGATAATCAAAATTTGATTGTAAAGGAGTACGAGGGACCATCTCTAAGGGCTGCGGAGGTCAAGCAATTACTTGGGATAAGGATCGACCACACAGTTTTATACTTCTGGGAGAAGAAACCTGCTCTCTACATAGAGGAGATCGTCACTGCAATTTTAAGAGAGGTTCATAAAATCGAATACTCAGAGAACTTCGCAGATTCAACTATCTTCGCGAATAAAAAGGGGATAGGATAGAGATACACGCGATCATGTACAGGAACCCTTTATCCTGTAGCCGTTTCGATGACAACTTACGAAGCAAAGCGATTGAAAGGCTGCCCCGAAGGTAAGGGATACTTCTACGCCGACGCAGCTTACGACAGCAGGAGAGTTCTGAACATTGTTGTCGATAGAGGTTATTTTCCCAGTTAAACCTCGCAAGAATAGAGCGAGAGGTTACGGTGCAAGAATAAGGGACGAAATCTTCGATAAAAAGAAGTATAAGCGTAGAGGGATTTGTGAAGGGTTCTTTGGTGCTTTAACTAACTGGTTCGGAGATAAAATCCCTTGCTCTCTGATTGAAACGGCTGTAACAAGGCTGCTTATTAGAGTTGCATGCTACGCTCTGAGAATTTTGTTAAGAATTAGAATAAAGGAAGTTGGATATTAAACACACTCCCCATCAAACAAACTTCTAAATGATTTACAATTGACGAATAAAGGTTCGATAATCCGATAAATTTATAAAGATGATCAGTATTAAGCTGGCCATGGACTCCGCTGCCAAAGCTTTAGCCGATAAAATCAGTGGAGAAGTCGTTTTTGCTGAAAATCCTGGAAAAACCTTGAAGAAATGGAGGCAGATTTTCGAAGTCTCCCAAAAGGAGCTAGCTGCGAAATTAAACGTTTCACCTTCGGTTATAAGCGATTATGAAGGCGATCGCCGAAAGTCGCCAGGTATAACCTTTGTCAGGAAGATTATAGAGGCGTTGCTAAATATCGATAGGGAGCGCGGATACAAAACAGTATCCAAGTATCGTGATCTGATAGACGGCTTTCAAATCGATGTAATTCTCGACATGAAGGAATACGAGGAGCCTATAGCTTCTTCAAAGTTCAGAGACGTTATCGAGGGTGAAGACGTTACAAGTTATGAAAAGACGATAAGCGGACACACAATAATCGACAGCATAAGGGCAATACTGACTTTAAACTCCTACGATTTTTACCGCCTGTACGGCTTCACCACAGAGAGGGCTCTTATATTCACAAAAGTTTCGACAGGCAGATCGCCAATGGTTGCAGTCAGAGTTGCGAATTTGAAGCCAGCCGTTGTTGTGCTGCACAACCTTAAGAGTGGCCAGGTCGATGCGATAGCTGCAAAAATTGCAGACATCGAGAAGATACATTTAATAACTACGGAGATGCCTGTGGAAGAGATGATAAAAGCTCTGAGGAGGCATGTGAAGTGATAGGTATCGTTTCATACGGAACGTACGTACCCAAGTACAGGATAAAGGCCGAAGAAATAGCGAGGATATGGGGGGAGAACGGAGAGGTAATTTCCAAAGGGTTGGGAATTCAGCAGAAGTCTGTGCCGTATCTCGACGAAGATACTGCAACGATTGCCGTTGAAGCTGCAAGAGAGGCTGTATACAGGGCAAGAATTGACGGCAGCGAAATAGGAGCGGTTTACGTCGGTTCTGAAAGTCATCCATACGTGGTTAAGCCAACCGCTACCATTGTCGGAGAGGCAATAGGCGCAGGAAACGAGTATTTCGCTGCGGATTTAGAATTTGCGTGCAAAGCCGGGACTGCTGGAATGCAGATATGCTTAGCGATGGTCAAAGCTGGAATGATTAACTACGGCCTTGCTATAGGAGCCGATACAAGCCAAGGTGCTCCGGGCGACCCTCTTGAGTATTCTGCTTCGGCTGGCGGAGCAGCGTACATCATAGGCGAAAAGAACGTGATAGCAGAAATAGAGGCCACTTGCTCCTTCACTTCCGACACGCCCGATTTTTGGAGGAGAGAGGGACAACCATATCCAAGCCACGGTGGGAGGTTTACAGGCTTACCAGCCTACTTCAGGCATATAACATCTGCAGCTAAGCTCATAATGGAGAAAACAGGATTACAACCTTCAGATTTCAAATATGCCGTTTTTCATCAGCCAAATGGAAAATTCCCGATGAGAGCAGCAAAGATGCTGGGCTTCAACAGCGAACAGGTGAAGCAAGGATTGGTTGTATCGTGCATAGGTAACACCTATTCAGGCTCGTCACTTCTTGGCCTTGCAGCAGTTTTAGATGTTGCTAAGCCAGAAGATAGAATCCTGCTTGTTTCCTTTGGTTCCGGAGCAGGAAGCGATGCATTCGTTATAAGAGCGACCGACGCGATCGAAAGTTTCGAAAGAAAGCCGGAAGTGTGGGAAAAGATAAAGAGTGGCGTTTGTGTTGACTATGGCCTTTATTTAAAGTTCAGAAGGAAGATTAAGGTGAGATAGACGGAAGGTGATTCAATGAGAAAGGTCGCAGTTATAGGCGTTGGTCAGAGCAACTTCGGCGAGCTATGGGATGCAAGCTTCAGAGACATCGTACTCTCAGCAGGAATAGAGGCTCTTGAAGATGCCGGTTTAGAGGGCAGGGAAATAGAGGCTATGTACGTTGGTAACATGAGCGGCGGCAGGTATCTTGCCCAAGAGCACATTGCCGCTTTGATAGCGGATTATGCGGGCTTAGCGGAGTTACACATCCCCTCAACGCGCGTTGAGGCTGCGGATGCGAGCGGTGGACTTGCCTTAAGGCAGGCGTACATGGCAGTTGCTTCCGGCGTGCATGACATCGTAATAGCTGCGGGAGCTGAGAAGGTGACGGATGTTGGAAGCGAAGCAGCAATGGAAATCCTTGCTTCAGCAGCAGATAGAGAGTGGGAAGTCTTTGCTGGAGCAACACTTGCATCGCTCTACGCAATGATCGCAAGGCTCCACATGGAGAAGTTCGGCACTAGGCCCGAAGACTTGGCGATGGTTAGTGTAAAGAACCACAAAAACGCAACGCTAAATCCAAAAGCCCAATTTAGAAGAGAGATAAGCCTCGAAATTGCTTTAAACTCGCCCTACGTTGCCGAACCCCTCCGACTTTTTGATTGTGCCCCCCTCTCAGATGGTGCGGCCGTAGTAATCCTTGCAAGCGAGGAGGTTGCAAAGACGTATACAGATACTCCCGTTTACATCTCTGCATGCTGCCAAGCAAGCGATTATCTTGCATTACACAGCAGAAAAGACCTGCTTACCATGCGTGCAGTCGTGCATGCTGCTAAACAAGCTTACAAGCAGGCTGGAATTGAAGCAAAGGACATCGACGTTGCAGAAGTTCACGATTCATTTACAATTGCGGAGATTCTCGCTTACGAAGACTTGGGTTTCGCTGAAAAAGGCAAGGGGGCGGAGCTGATAAGAGAGGGTGTCACAAATCTCGATGGCGACATTCCCGTCAATCCTTCCGGTGGATTGAAGGCCTGCGGGCATGCGGTTGGAGCTACCGGCATAAGGCAGGCCGTTGAAATAACCTTGCAGCTTAGGGGAGATGCCGGCAAGAGACAAGTTGACGCAGAAAATGGCCTTGCGTTGAACGTTGGTGGGACTGGAGCTACAGCAATAGTTACGATTTTTACGAGGTGATAGAATGCTTCCACGCTTCTGGAGGAAGATAAAGTACAGGTACGATCTTGTGGGAACGAAATGTGAAAACTGCGGGAATTACTACTATCCTCCACGCAACCTCTGCCCGGTATGCAGAAGGAAGAGTAAGATAAGGGAGGTAAAGTTGAGCGGGAGAGGAGAAGTGATCAGCTATTCCATTGTTCATGAAGCCCCAGAAGATCTAAAAGCTGAAAAACCCTACGTTATAGCCCTTATAAGGCTCGATGAAGGACCACTCGTTACTTCCCAGCTTGTTTGCGAGCCAGAAGAAGTAAAGATTGGAATGAGAGTAAGAAAAGCCTTCAGAAAATATGGAGAAGATGGAGAAGCAGGGATAATATACTATGGGACGAAGTTTGTGCTAGATGAGGTTTAAAAATTTTAAAATAATGAAATTTTTCAGGCTGAACTATGGTTCGCAGAAGGAGAACGCAGAAAAAGGAGAAGAGAATCGTTGTTGACAGGACAAAGTGTGCATACTGCGGAGCTTGCATAGCAGTTTGCAAGTTTAACGCTAATGAGCTCGTAGAGACATTTCTTGTGATATACGAGGATAAATGCACGGTTTGTATGAGCTGCGTTAAAGCTTGCCCTATGGGCGCTCTTAGCGTGGAGGAGTTTGCATGATGTACGATGTCGTCGTAGTTGGTGCGGGGCCGGGAGGAAGCATTGCAGCAAAAACCGCTGCTGAGAAAGGGCTTAACGTTTTGCTCGTTGAAAAGAGGCAGGAGATAGGCGTACCTGTGAGATGCGCAGAGGG
>Ga0190367_1002210_pt1 | contig 10173 bp, 8 predicted proteins | sample 4872181011_MG_FD_171838 | JGI IMG/M metagenome (GOLD analysis project Ga0190367, IMG submission 171838) | Hydrothermal vent microbial mat bacterial communities from Southern Trench, Guaymas Basin, Mexico - 4872-18-10-11_MG | ecosystem: Environmental > Aquatic > Marine > Hydrothermal vents >... | reverse complement strand
ATGTTCGTTGCCGAGCCCATGAAAGGAGTTATAAAGGACGCTATGACTGTAACAAGTAAAGCGATAGACTTCATTTTCTCACCTTTAAATGTTCCTCCCTTTTCAGAAAAATTGCTATTATCAATGAGCTTATCAAAGGAAGCCACATCATTGTTGAAAATTCCCATTTACTCTCTTTAAATTGAATGGAATCCTCAGGTTTTCTATCGCTCCATAGAATTGTAATGGGTTCGTATTTCAGCTTCAAAGCTTTGTCTATTTTGCTCTCCATTTAAATATCACCCTCAGCAACATAGCTTTTCTCGTGCTATAAATATATCGGTAACCGATAGTCGATAGCCGATACTCAAACTATTAAAATCTATGTTTTATATTTATTTTTTAATTAATTTTTCAAGCTTTTTTATTGCTTCATCGATAATTTCTTCAACTTCTGATTTAGACTTTTCAATCGCTTTTGTGAGTAAGTTTATGAATAGTGCCCAATTTCTTAGCTCGTGTAGCTTCATCCAGAGTTCTCTTTTCATGCTGATGAATTGGAACATTTTGTTGGCTTCATCTTCGCTTATAATTCCTGAATCTTTTAAAACCTCGATCTTCTTTATAATTGCCTCTTTTTCTCGTTTTGACGCCTCCTCTAAAACTGCTTTTCCTCTTTCGGAAAGAGAATAGATCTTCTTGTTTCCTTCAACTCTTACGTTAAGAAAGCCAGCATTAGTAAGTTCCTTTAAAAGAGGGTATACGGAACCCGGTGATGGTCTCTTTACCTTAGTGCTAATTCTTTGAATTAGTTCATATCCCGTGGCATTGCTTTTCTCAAGTTCTTTAAGGATTAAAAGCTTTAGAATTCCCCTTACTTGCTTATCTTTCTCAGCTTCTGTCACCAGCTTAATTTTGACTTTAAACGTATAAAAATATATCGGTTACCGATATAGACATGTTAGTATAATCTCCTCAATATGAGTATAATAAATAGCTTGCAAAAAAGTTTCAGCATCTAACTTTTTAGCTGTAATAAAACAAAAGAGGATTTTTACTCTCTGTTTAAACAAGCTGAGCACAGATTTAACTAAACTACGTTTTCTGAAAGGTTTCATGTTCGAATTTTAAGTGCTTTTTTGTCCATAGAGCTTTATCTATAATAAAGTGTGAGCCACATATGTTGCCAGATATCATTATTGCATTACATTCATACCCTCTAAATTATCTAGCTCATGAACTTACAAACTGATAAACTTATAGTATGAAATATTTGGCAAACTTAGGCAACTTTTATCATTACTAAATGTTCTTTAACGAAATATCAATTTTTCAATAAGAAAGACTTATATCATTAACAGGTTGCTCTCAACGGAGCTCGAACTCGCATAAATCTCAACAAGTGTTAGGAGAAAACTTAGTAATGTTACACTACTGAGATAATCAAAACCCTTAAAAATCTAGAAGATCGTCGCAAAGAGATGAGAAAATTGATCCTAATCTCGATTATCTTATTCATTCAAGTCTGTTCAGCTCAAATCGTTAGAGTTGAAATGAGTCCATCTATACTTCTACCAGATGACATCGCAAACTGCAAGCTTGTAATCGAAGTTACAAAAGAGACCTACATCGAAGGAATTACCTTTTACCCTCCGCATGGACTTGAGGTTAAACCATCTTCAGTCTCTGGAATCGGACTTCTATCTCCATCTACAAGCTACGAATTACACTTCACGATTAAGGCAAGGGAAAGTGGGATACACATCTTACCAATCTACATAAGGACTTCAAATGGAACCGTTAAGTATTACACCGTTGTAAGGGTTGAAGACGAAATGCCCAAAGTTGTGTTAGACAAGACGACACTAATCCTAAACGAGGTAAACGAAGTTGGATTTACAATCTCATCACCGATAAAGATCAATAACGTAATCGTAAAACCGTTGTTTAATGCAAATCCAAGGATTGTGTTCATTGAAAACAACAGAGGTAGCCTCAAATTTGAACCAACTAAGCCCATGAAACTCAGATTTGAATTAGAATTTTACAACGGTCAAAACCACCACAGAGTCTTGCAGGAAGTGGAAGTCAATTACATCGAGAGTAAAGGTGTTGCAATAAACGTATCGCCGAGCTATTCATCAGCACTAATTGGAGATGTAATTCCAGTAGATTTAGAAGTGGTAAACCTGAGAGGTGACGATATATATTCAGTAGAGATAGGTATTCGCGTAAACGTATCAGATCTTATATCAAAAGAGAAAATCAGCATTCCAACGTTGAAATCGGGTGGGAGTAAACTCGTCAGATTCGGATTCTGTTCTAGGGATGCTGGATATAAAGAGATCAAGATCGATGTAAAATACGTAGACGAGTTAAACGTAGAACACACAGAACAAGCTGTCTTAAAGTTGAGGATTTTGAATCAAACGGCTTTACAGTTCAGCGGAATCGAAGTGGAGAGGAGAATAAATGGTTTGACTGTAGTTGGAGACATATGCAATCTCGGCAGAACTAAGGCTTACAACGTAATGATAGCTGCAATTGGAGATGGAGTCGAAAAAACGTATTACATAGAATACCTAGATCCTTCAGATTTTGACAGTTTTGAAATAAATCTGCCAAGTGTAGAACATCTAAAGCTGATAGCTAAGTGGAACAACGAACTCGGTGAGGAATTCGAAATTCACAAAGACGTTGAAATACCGAAAGTTAAATTCGAAAAAAGTCAGAGCAGTAGTCTTCCATTACTCGTATCAATTTTAGCTTTGGTATCAGTTTTAATCCTAATTGTGTTTATACTCAGGAGAAGATGATAGAGCTTATAGATGTAACAAAGGTTTACAGAGTTGGAACTCACGAAGTATTCGCTTTAAAAAACGTCAATTTAAGGATTGAAAAGGGAGAATTCGTAGCTGTAATGGGGCCGTCTGGAAGCGGGAAGTCCACTCTTCTATACCTAATCGGATGCCTAGATAAACCTACAAGTGGGAGGGTCTTAATAGATGGTTTAGATACGTCAAAGCTAAGCGACAGGGAGCTTACAGAGCTTAGAAGGGAAAAGATCGGATTTATCTTTCAGCAATACTACTTAATTCCGACTCTAACAGCATTGGAGAACGTGGAGTTACCGATGGTATTTAAAGGTATACCGAGAGCTGAAAGGGAGAGAAGAGCTGAAGAACTACTTTCAATCGTTGGACTGTGGGAGAAGAAGGATAGGAAGCCAAACGAGTTGAGTGGTGGTGAACAGCAGAGGGTTGCAATTGCAAGAGCTTTAGCCAATGAACCATCGATTTTACTCTGCGATGAACCAACCGGTAATTTAGACTCTAAAAGCGGTGAGGTAGTAATGGAAACTATTAAGAGATTGAACGAGGATAAAGGTGTTACAGTAGTTTTAGTAACTCATAACCCGATTGTAGCAAATTACGCCCATAGGATTATTAAGATCAGGGATGGTGTTATATGTTAATCGAACTCGCTTTAAGAAATTTGGCAAGGACAAAGGTTAGGAGTACTCTCGCTATGATTGGAATCGTTATTGGAGTTATGGCTATAAGTGCTATAGGGATATTTGGTGAAAGTCTTAAAGCCGTGGTTTTAGAAAACTTCAAGGATTTAGCTAACGAAGTGATAATTACTCCGTCTTATACCCATGGATACTCTTCGATCGATGAGAGAACTGTTCAAAAGATTGAGAAGCTTCCATACAGTTCAGAAGTTATACCAGTTAAGAGTAGTTCAACTCTAATCCGTTTTAAAGATAAAAGAACCTATGTGAAAGTATATGGCATGGAGATAGATAAAATTAGGAATCTATTTAAGCTTGAAAAGGGTAGCTACAGGGGTTGCTTAATTGGAGGAAGGATTGCAGACTTCTTTAAGCTTAGAGTTGGAAGCAAAATTGAGATATCCGATGAGAAGTTTAGGATTGGAGGGATTTTAAGAGAAGAGGCAAGATTTGATATAAATCCAAACTTTGCGTTGATAATTTCGATTAGAGATTTTGATAGAGTATTTGGCGGAGATTACAAAATAGTTATTGTAAGAGTTAAAGATTTAGATAAAATCGATGAATTTAAAGAAGCAGTTGAGAGAACTATTAACAGAAGGGATAAAGTTGTTTCAGTTTTTGAGATGAAGACGATAATAGAAAGGATAGAGTCTGCATTTGCTAAGGTTACAACGTTTTTGATGGCTATTGCTAGCGTATCTCTGCTTGTAGCTGGGATAAGCATTTTGAACATCATGCTGATATCAACGATGGAGAGGATTAGAGAAATAGGGCTTATGAGGGCTATTGGAGCTTATAGAGAAACGATATTGAAGATATTCCTAACTGAAGCTCTGATCTTAGGCTTGATTGGTAGTGTTGTTGGGGGAGTCTTGAGTTTTGTGAGTGGTTACATAATAGATTTGTTGATCTTAAAAACTACTAAATACGTATTTCAGTTGTCTTCACTCGCATACGTTTTCATCGGTATATCGTTTGGTATAGCTACAGCTTTGATAAGTGCACTATACCCGGCCTGGAAGGCTTCAAGACTAGAACCAATAGAGGCTTTGAGATATGAGTAATGACATAGTTAACTCGTTAAGCCTCTTCATGCAGCTTTATAGCTTTAGATGAAGATTAAATCTATGATTTAACCCTTCTTTGTGATATTGTTCAGATATTTATTGAAAAATTATTCTCATACTTCAAATTTAAAAATATTTTAAAATAATTATTAATAAATTAAATTAAGTTCAATCTCATCAAATCTACTTTCATCACGCTTGATTTTCAACTGAATAGTAAACAAAATTTTAGTGATTAATCTCACTCTTCAAACTCAACTATGTCGTCATCTCCTAAGTATTCACCTATCTGAACTTCTATTACCTCTAAGGGTAATAATCCCGGATTTTCGAGCTTATGCTTTACACCTGCTGGAACAAATGTGCTTTCACCGTTTTTAAGCAAAAACTCCTTTTCACCAACTGTAACCTTAGCTGTTCCCTTAACAACTATCCAATGCTCACTTCTATGGTAGTGCATCTCAGTATTTAGTCTTCTCTTGGGTAAGACCGTTAATTTTCTGATTTTGTAGAACTTACCCTCCTCGAGCTCCGTGTGAAATCCCCACGGTTTAAAAACTGTGGTATGAAATTCTACTCTCTTATCTCTTTTCTCTTTAAGCTTGTTTACGATCTCTTTCACCTTCTGTGCTTCACTCCTCAATGCGATTAGAATTGCATCTCTCGTCTCGACTACGATCGAATCTTTTAATCCAATGGTTGCAATAAGTCTCTCTCCTATTATTAAATTGTTTTTGGAATCTATTCCAACAAATTCACCTTTAACAGCGTTTCCATTGCTGTCCTTTTCCATAATCTCATACAACGAATCGAAACTTCCCAAGTCATTCCAATACGTATCCAGTGGAACTACCGCGGCTTTATCTGTTTTCTCCATTATCCCCTTATCCACTGAAACCTCTGGGACTATAGAGTAAGCAGTGTTTACGTCGTTTTCGAACGCTTCAACTACTTCTGGTGCAAATCTTTTGCACTCCTCTATGAACAGCTCGGAATCGAATAAGAACATTCCACTGTTCCAGAGATAACCCTCTTCAATGTATCTCTTAGCTGTTTCAAAATCCGGCTTCTCAACGAATTTCTCAATAATGTAACCTTCTCCAACTCTCTCTCCAGGTTTTATGTAACCGTATCCGGTGTGTGGTTTCTTTGGCTTTATTCCAAACGTGACTAAGTATTCATCTGCGAGTTTTTCAGCGGATTTAAAAGCCTTGATGTAGTTTTCGTTTACCTCGATTAGATGATCTGACGGTAAAACTGCAACCTTAGCCCTACCACTCTCCGATATCTTCTTAATTCCGTAATATATGGCTGGTAAAGTATTCTTTACAGCTGGTTCCGTTATCACCTCTGCGTTTACACCTATTTCAGAGAGCTGATCCATAACCATGAATTTGTGCTTTTCATTCGTTATTACATAGATGTCTCCATGCTTTGAAAACAGCATAGCCCTTTTAACAGCTTTTTGGAAGAGGGATTCACCGTTAAACTTTATAAACTGTTTTGGGAATTGCTCTCTACTTAATGGAAATAGTCTTGTTCCACTACCCCCAGCCAAAATCAAAGTCTTCATATCTGTTAAATCAACCTCTCAGATTATTAACGTTTTTTAATTATCAAATCGGACAGTTGAGAATGGATTAATATCCTTTGATATTCTCAGCAACGATTACTTTTGCATTGAGAATTGAAGTATTCCTCAAGGATAATGTAATAGCCAATAATTTCCCTTAATTTTTAATATAATTATATAATTATAATATAAGCTTAATCTTTTGAAAATGAGTTTGGAATTCTCCAATATTTAGAACTCGGAGTGATTTTAGGTTTTTATACTATTTATACACTTTAAAAGATTTTGAAAATAAATCTCCACTCTAAATTTCTAAAGATTTTCTAAAGAAATTAAAAAATCTTTTCTTCTCTAATCGCAGTTAAAACCATAAGTATTAATAAAGATACTTCCCAATGCAAGTGCAAAACCTAGAATATTAAAATCAAATCGAAGTAGCATATATGCCTTATCTTCGAATACAAACCCTCATTGACGATTTTTTTCTTCAGTTCGTTCATGAGCTTGTCCATGCACTTTATATGCAAGTCCGTGAATATAGAGACCAACTACAAGAATTGTAAAGCTCAAGACGTTGGTAAATAGAGAGAATGGAATAACTTGAATTTAAAAGAAATCTGGCCATGATCAACGATAATTACAGCTATTAAGCTTGGGTTTAGTAATAAAAATCTATTGAGTAAACTACTCGTATACAACACTTTTCCTTCCATGATTTAATATAACCGAGAATATTAGGATAATAGTTGCAACAATTGTAATAGATGAGCCAATTGGCAAATCGAGAGCATAGCTCACAAAAAATCCGAGCATTGATGAGATACTTGCAAATAAAATCGATGCAAACAACTGTCCTTTTGCAGTATCTGCGATCAATAGCGATGAGGCAACTGGAATGTAGAGTAATGCGAATATCAAAAATCCACCAGTTATCCTTAAAGTCAAAGCTATCGCTATACCCATAAAAGCGAGTAAAGCCAAAGTGTGAGAGTAGACATCTATCCCTTCAGCTTCTGCAAGCTCTCTATCAAAGATTATGCTGTCTATCTGAACTTTGAAAATCCTTAGATATAAAGCAAATGCTACTAAAACTACTGAAAGCATTACAAGCTTTTGAATGTCTACTGCAAGTATACTACCCCATAAAACCATTGAAAGCGTAGTAGTTGCAAGAACAGTTGTATTCGAGAGGTAAATAGCTATTAGAGCAATAGCTGAAAAGAAAGAGAAGAGTGAGAGCGTTAACACTTCTTTTACATGTATCCTCGGTAAAACCACTCCAAGGATTACTGCAGAGGTAACTGCAAGTATCATACCAGAGTAAGTTGGATCAACTCTCAAAACCAATCCAATCGAAGCTCCGGCTAAAGCCGCATGAGCTACACAAAAGCTTAGAGTAGTTATCCTGAACTTCTCAGCGTAGTAACCAGTTGAAGATATTAAAACACTACTGAGTATAGCTGATAGAATAGATTCAAGAAATATCAACTATCCTTCCCTCCTCCATCCTTATAACTCCATCCGCAATCTTCTCAGTCATAGTTGTGTCATGACATACGATTACAACAAGTCTATCCCTATAATCTTCGAGTATTTCACATAATCCTTCTCTTGTTTTGGCATCTAAGCTTGAAAATGGCTCATCCAATAGAAGAACTTCTGGATCCCTTGCTAAAGCCCTTATTATCATAATCTTTTGCTGTTGACCACCGCTCAGCTTTCCAAATGGTTTTTCAAGCAAATCCAATGCATTTAACTTTTTTGCGAGTTTCATGACATCGTTTAATCCATTTCGATTGAAAACCAAGCCAAGCTTTATGACGTCTATTCCAGTGTAAGCTTCAGTTGGCGGTTTCATGAAATCTTGCGGAACATAGCTACACCTCCTCCTAACCCTGAAGACGTTTCTACTCTTCGTGTTCACTCCTAACAAGTATACTTCACCTCTGTACGGCTTTAGTAACCCTATCATCGTTTCCAATAGCGTCGTCTTCCCAGCACCGTTTGGGCCTGTTATAACGTAAATACCACTGTTAAGGCTTAAAGAGACATCTTTAATAGTCGGTTTTCTGCTTCCGGAGTAAGCTACGTAGACGTTTTTTAGTCTTACCCTCATCTCTTCAACTTTCTCAACATTAAAGCTGTTAAAACTCCACAAGTCGCTATAACTATTTCAAATCCAGGGGTCTTCTTCTCTTCTTTGCTTTCCTCTAACGCCTTTGCAAGCTTTTCTGCATTTTCTATCATCATAGCTGTGACGTTTCCATCGATTGGGAAGTTTGATAATGCAACTTCAACAGCTCCAAGTTCCTTAGCTATCTTTTCTCCAAGCTCTGTTCCGCTCTGCAAGTTGTCTATTACGAGTTTAGCCCCTTTTCCCTTTTCCATTACCTCTTCATACTTTTTAGCAGAGACCATCTCCGGCGGTGGATAGGTTGCCAAAATCTTAAAACCTAAGAACTCTACAAAACCCTTTTGCCACTGCATACATACAACTGGTGTATCTACAAATCCGTGCTCCTTGGCGAACGCCTTTAGATACGATTCAGTTTCGTTTATGGATTCCAAGCACTTTTCAAGATTTACGTCGTAACCGAGTTTCTCAAGTTCGTTTGCAATCTTTATATACTTATCTCTCAACAGTTTTGGAGTGTTCCACGGGCCTGGAACTTTTAAAACCGTTACGTTTCTTCCAGAAGATTTAACAAGCTCATCTACCCACGGTTCGAATCCATGACAGATTATCAGATCTGCTTCTCTAACCTTTTCGACATCGCTTGGCTTTATGTCGTAATGAGCTGGACAAACGGTTGGAGATGCGATTACTTCACATTTCTCTCCGATTAAGTCTTCAATTATACTTGCCAACACAGTTGTTGTACAAATGATTTTAGCCTCTGAACTCCCGCTCAGTATTACCAATGCTATTGCAAATATCAACAATTTCCTGAGCATGTACGAATTGTATTGAGATTATTATTTAACTTTTAGCACTTAAAACTAAATAGTAATACGATATTGATTGGATATGGGTGAGGAACTATTAAAGCTTCCAGAGGTAGATGTGGATTACTTCACGAATTTACTCAGAGAAGCTCTAAATGGAATTAGGGTTTACAGTATTCTAATATCTGCGTTAGAATTAGGGCTTTTTGACACCTTAAAGGTTCCAAAGGGAATAGACGAACTCGCTGATGAGCTTAAATGTGATAAAAAACTACTTCTATTGTTGTGCAAGATCTTGTGCAAGCTTAAGCTTTTATCCGAGAGAGATGGAAAATTCGTAAACACAAATCTAAGTATGGAGTTGCTTACGAGCGATTCTTTTTACTCTCAGAGGTTTTTCATCGAGAACACGAGAGGAGTTTTAAATCTGTGGACGAATTTACTAAGGATTTTAAGAGAGGGAGCAATTAAGAGAAATCCAAGCGAATTCTTCGCTGAAAAAGCTATTCATTCGCTTGCACAGTATTCACTGCTTGGAGAGCTTCAAAGAACTGTTAAAATAGTTTCAAGCTTTCCAGAATTCGAAAAAGCTAGGAAGTTACTCGATTTAGGGGGAGGACACGGCTTATATGCTATAGCATTTACAAAGCTCAATCTCAACTTGGAGGCTTATGTTTTCGATTTACCCCAAGTCGTTGAAAAAACAAAGGAATACATAAGGAAATTCAAGGCTGAGAGGGTTAAAGTTATAGCTGGAAACTTCTTCACAGATGATATTGGTAGTGGATATGACATCGTTTTCTCCTCTTACAATCCCGGAGGAAAGAATCCAAGACTTATTCCTAAGATATACTCAAGCCTAAACGAGGGGGGAATCTATATAAACAAACAGGTTTTCAGAGACGATAAAGAAATATCCTTGCTCGATTTGGAGTGGAATCTCTGGAGGTTTGAAGGGATTGAAAAGGGTGATAAGGCTTATACTTTTAAGAACGACTTGAGCTTTAAAGAGTATTTGAAGAGGCTTGAAGACATCGGATTTAAGGTTTTAGATGTAATATACTTCGATGAGGATATGGGAACCAGAATGA
>Ga0190367_1002209_pt1 | contig 10176 bp, 9 predicted proteins | sample 4872181011_MG_FD_171838 | JGI IMG/M metagenome (GOLD analysis project Ga0190367, IMG submission 171838) | Hydrothermal vent microbial mat bacterial communities from Southern Trench, Guaymas Basin, Mexico - 4872-18-10-11_MG | ecosystem: Environmental > Aquatic > Marine > Hydrothermal vents >... | reverse complement strand
GTAGTTTATTGGTATTTAGATCCGCTACCAACAAATTGTGTTGCAACACCTATATGTCCAGCAGCAACAGGGGCTGGATACCCTAAGTACACACTCGTTAAGGGGCCTGAGTACGGTATGTTTAATCTTGCAGTATTCTTTGCAGGTTGTAACCTAGACTGTTTATTCTGCCAGAATTGGGAGCATAAAGAGATGATAGCTAGTGAGAGATTAAGGGTTAAGTACATAAGAGGTGTTGATGATTTAGTTAAGGAGGCATTAAGGAATGATAGGGTAACGTGTATATGCTTCTTCGGTGGTGATCCAGGACCTCACATTCTCTATGCTATTAAGGCTTCACGAAAGATTGTTGAGTATGCTTCAAAGAAGGGACTCATCAAGAGGATTTGCTGGGAAACTAACGGATTAGTTAACCCTGCAATCATGCGTGAGATGGCTGAACTAAGTCTAATTAGTGGAGGTATCGTAAAGATTGATTGGAAAGCCTGGTCCCCACCAATATATCAAGCATTGACAGGTATTGACGGAGTTAAAGCTGTAGAAAGATTAAAAACTAATGCCAAAATAGTGGCTGACCTAGGTAAGAAAAGACCTGAAGTACCATTACTGGTTGTTAGTACATTACTAGTTCCAGGTTATGTTGATGAATATGAAGTAAGTAAGATAGCTGAGTACATCTCCTCATTAAGTAGCGAAATACCTTACATGCTGTTAGCGTTTCATCCTGATCATCTCCTAAGGGATTTACCACCAACAAGTTTGAACCATGCATTAGGAGCTCTAAGAAAGGCTAGAGAGGCTGGTTTAAAGCATGTGTTCATAGGTAATGAATGGCTCTTAGGTAATTACTATTAGAGATAGACTCAAGGACTTTGCTCTAAGAATAGTAGTTATTAATTGTTGAGTATAGTAGTTCGTAAGCCTCATTACCTAGTACTCTCTCAGCAAACTTCATGAAGTTCTCTACGGTTGGATTCTTACGTACCTCCTTTATTATCTTTGACAATTCCGGTTTATGAATAATTACAATTCTCACTAATTCATTTAATAGTCTTAAACCATCAGAATTTAATACACCTCTTCTTCCGAAGTATCTTCTATAATTTAGAATTAGTAGTCTAGTATAGTTAATTATGTCTTTACTGTACCTATCGTTTATTTCTCTCTTCATGGTTTATTTACACTCTTTACTTCATACCTACTCTTTCAAGGAACTCATCAACTATATCCTTTATTGTTGGTCCTTCCAGTACTTTTAGCTCCCACTTAACCTTAACTACGGGCTTATCAATTCTTATAACCCTACTAACATCCGCTGGCGATCCTATGATTACTGTGTCAGCATTTATCCTTCTTATCGTCTCCTCAAGATCCCTTAATTGATCCTCAGTATAACCCGTTGATGGTAATACCTCCCTCATGTGCGGATATTTCTCGTACATCTCCTTAATTATGCCTACAGCATAAGGTCTAGGATCAACTATTTCCTTAGCACCATACTTTAGTGCTGCTACATAGCCAGCACCATAAGGTAATGAACCGTGAGTTACTGATGGTGAATCCTCAATAACGACTACCCTCTTACCTTTAATTAATTCAGGCTTCTCTACGTAGACTTCCATGTCAGCTAAAGTTATCTTTGCTTTGGGATTGATCCTCTTAATGTTATTAACTACCTTCTTAACGTTCTCTTTAGGGGCTTGACTAACCTTGTTCACTATCACTACATCTGCTAGCCTAGCATTTATTTCACCAGGGTATGAGGATATTTCCTGACCAGGCCTCATAGCATCAGCTACGGTTACTAAGTAGTCAGGAGTATAGAATGGCGTATCATTGTTACCTCCATCCCATAGTATAATGTCAGCCATTCTCTCAGCCTCCCTTAGGATTGCACCATAATCAACGCCGGCAAGTACTTTAATACCCATGAGTAGGTAGTGCTCATACTCTTCTCTCTCCTCTATAGTTAAGCCCCACTTATCCATGTCCTCAACCTTCTCGAATATCTGTATGCGCATCTTACCTAGGTCTCCATAAGCCATAGGATGCCTTACAACAACAAACCTTATGTTACGTCTAAGTAGCTCCCTAGCTACAGCTCTAGAAACGGTTGATTTACCAGCACCAGTCCTAACTGCTGTAACAGCTATTACAGGCCTGAAGGACTTTATGTAAGTCTCTGATGGTGGTAAAAGTCTAAACTCAGCACCCGCTGCCAATACTTCTGAAGCTATCTTACCTAACTCATCATAGGTTATGTCACTAAATGATAATACGACTTCATCAACTTTATATTCCTTAATTATCTTACCTAAGTCCTTATACGGAATTATCGGTATACCATCAGGGTATTGAGTACCAGCTAATTCAGGAGGGTATCTACGCCTCTCAACACCAGGTATTTGCGTAAACGCGAAGGCTACAACCTCGTACTCAGGATTGTTTCTGAATACAACATTAAAATTATGAAAGTCACGACCTCCTGCACCTAATATTAATACTCGCTTTCTCAATAGCATCAACCACTTACTATATGTTGTTTACGAATAAAAAATTTTTATTGTAGTCTTGAATATTTTCCCACTTACGAATTACCTAGAACAGGCCTTACTATTAGCCGTCATGCTGATCTCTTCAGCTATTTTTAGAGCTATATACGCGTCTTCCAATGTAGGTACTTCAGATAGGTTCTCACCCTTAATTCTCATTATAAATGAGTAAAGCTCTCTCCTTAACGGTTCCTCGCCACTTACTTCATACCTTTTCTCGCTATTAGGCTCTCTGATATATATCCTACTTTTAACATAATCAGCAACAACGTATGCTTCATTAAAAGCGATATCTACTTCCCTAATCTTTATGGGCAGATTACCATCAGTTATATACGAGATTAAGACATCACCGTAATTTAGCACAGCATTTACGGTCTGAATGACTGAATCCTCACTCTCTAATATATCAACAAATTTAACACTCCATCTTCTATTACCTAGGAAGTAATGTGTTAAATCGATATCATGAATGGTTAAATCATATATGATTGAGTACTTCCTTAGACGTTCAGGTCTTTTAGATAACCTCTTAAAAATCATGTATTTAGGACTGCCGTAACGCCTCATTAACTTCTTAATTTCATACGTAACTGGATCAAACCTAACTATAAATCCTGGCTGAACAATTACGTTGGAAGACTTAGCTATGGCTTCAAGCTCAGCTATATTATTAGAATTGAGAGCTACTGGTTTCTCCACAAATATGTGAAGACCCAGTGAAGCTAAGCTCTTAGCTACATTAATTAACTCGTGAATAGGGACAGCTATGATGGCTGCATCCACATCGATAGATGATAACTTAAGATAATCGGTAAAATATAATCCTATGTTATACTTCTTAGCCAATTCCCTAACATTTTTTAAGTCTACATCAACTAATGCAGCTATCTTTATTAGTCCCTCATTCTCAAGTTCCTTTAGAACCCTTAAGATATTGCGACCCCATCTACCAACGCCTACAAGTGCGACATTAACCTCACTCATAACAGCACCTACATAAAAATGTGTTAACCTTAATTAGCTCTAAGTTTAAATTATGATCTTACCTACGTCAGATCCTGCATTGTTCATCACATATCAGTAACCAGGTCATTCATCACTCATAAGGTTTTACTTCCCTACCAATTTTTTCATTAGATTTTTAAAGTTCTCATTTATTACCTTAATAACATGATCTCTACTTACCTCCTTAATTTTAGCTATTTCATTAATCGCTTCAGGTATTAATTCTGGGTTTAATTTCATACCTCTATATTCATATGGCCCATCAGATTCCGTAATCATTATTTCAAGAGGAGCTTTCTCAATAATTAATCTCATCTTTTTCTGTATTTTTAGCGCAACATTAACGCCTATGTAATAGCCTAATGATTCAATGTCCTTAAGTAATTCTGGAGGTCCTGTGTACCAATGAATTATCGCTATTTTAATATCATACCTATATAATATGTTCAGTACTTCCCTCCAAGCACCTGCTGCATGTATTGATAACCCTTTATCATACTCCTTGGCTATCTCCACAAACCTTCTGAAAATGTCTAATTGATAATTAAACGTTTGTGGGACGAACTTCTTATCTAGACCTACCTCGCCTAAGAAGTAAGCATTATTCACTAATTTCGCCACCTTATCTAACTCATCCATGCTTTTCTTCCCTACCTCCCATGGATGAATACCTACTGCTGGTATGACATTACTACATTTCTTAGCAATATTTAGGGTCTTAAGTGATGACTCATAATCGTCTGAGACAGCTAGAAATACGTAATCAGCCATACTGCAGTACTTCATTATTTCATCTTCACTATATTCATGCATATGTACATGTGAATCGATGAACATATCATGCACCTACGTACATATTTTAACGTAATTTAGATTAAATTCATGAAGCATTTTAAGTGCTCGAGGGGTTATCTTAGGAGACGCTATGACGCCCCTCACTTCTATACCTAGAGATCTATAATATTCAACGTATCTCCTTAATTGATACACAGCATCTATATCTGCTTGAGATCTCTTAACTTCAACAATTACTAATTTACCATCCTTACCTCTAAGGATGACGTCAACTCTACCATGTGGTGTACTAACCTCCCTTGATACAAGCTTAGCGCCATCCTCTATTAATGATGGATTAGATGCAATCATGTTAATTAAGTCTCTTTCAGCACCCTCAAGTATGAACTTAGCTGTTGTTAGTCTAGTTACTACTATGAAGGGGGTATTCTCTATGTATATCTTTAATTCCTCTTTAGGTCTTATTCTTATAGCATTTATTAATAACTTTTCATTACTTAGTGTTGCGGATACGTGTGATTGTGGTTGCCAGTTAATGGGTTCTCTACCCTTACCTTCATGGATAAGCACCGTACCGTCTTCCTTAATTATTATTAATCTCCTCGCAACTCCAGCTTTACTACTAGCTCTTCCTCTATATTCTACACTGCATTTAGCTATTATTATGATAGTAGCAACTTTAAAGTACCTTCGTATTAAAGCATTAAGCTCATTTAATGAGGTGTAACCTGAATATTCAACTACGCTTAACGACATCTTTAGCAACCTCAATAATTAACTTAATAGCATTATCCAACGACATATCAGGTAAAGTAGTTGATGCTGCTTCAGCATGACCTCCGAATTTACCTTTTAATCTTTTTGAGAGTAGCTGACATATCTTGAATGCTCTATCACTAACAGATCTAGCAGTGACTACTATCTTACCTTCCTCTCTTCTAATTAGAATTACATCCTTCTTACACATCTTCGAGAACTCTGTTGCAGCAATACCGAGTAACCCGGCATATATTCTTGATTCAGATAAGTCTAATGCAGCTATCTTAATATCTGAAATCTCAAGAGATCTCTCGCTTAACAACTTCAATAACCTCTTCAATAAGAACTTAGCTACCTTAGCTCTCTTAATGACTTCATTATCATTACTTATATCCTTATTCTTAAGCATTATATCAACTAAGTACTTCATGTAATCTAAATCACTTGGATCTCTAGCTATGGAAAGTTTAATTAAGTCTGCAACCTTAGCTACATCAGGATCCCTTGTTTCATTACCCTCACATACATCAGCAACCTTAACTAGGAATTCCTCGTATGGATTCATGAGAGGCTTTAAGACATCCTTAATTAAGTGTGGTGTTGATGAAGCTTTACTCCAAATAATTTTAACATTACTTACATTTAACTCATTTAAGAATGTCTTAGAACTGACGTGGTGATCTATGACTATTATCTTATTTATGCTTTTACTTATTAACTTGATAAAGTTAACTAACTCATTGCTTAAAGCAAGATCTAATAAAACAAGTGCATCTATATCGCTACTTACTCTTCTAGCATCTATGTGGGCTCTCCATGGCTGCGTGAATACTATGTCTATCTTCCCTGGATAAAAGTCGCGCATATAGTGTTTTATGTATATGAAGGCTGAAATAACCCCGTCACAATCACCATGACATACTATTCCATGCCTCAAGACACTCTCACATATTCCTAGTCTTGACGCAGATTATAAAAGCTGGTTTACAAAGTATGAAGCGTAGGGATTGACTGTGTTAAAAGGTGGAGTTAGGGGTGAAGTATTAAGAGATCCACTAACGTTAATAATTAATAGACTTAAGAACCAGAAATATCACTTAATAGGTACCCATTCAGCTGTAAAGAAATGCTTATGGGTTCATAATGCATTAGTTGAGGGTAGATTCTGCTACAAATGTAAGTTCTACGGTATAGAGTCACATAGGTGCATACAATTTACACCTTCAACTCTATGGTGTTGGAATGCATGCCTACATTGTTGGAGGGTTAGACCTCAAGATTACGGGTTCTCATATAGTGACTTAACGAGACTACCATATGTTGACGATCCAGACTTCATAGCTGAAATAGCTATACATGAGCATAGGAGAACTGTTAGCGGCTACAGGCATAGGACGTCTGAGAAGTTATGGAGAGAGGCTATGGATCCTAAGCATGTAGCTATATCATTAACAGGTGAAGCAACACTTTACCCACGTTTAGGGGAGTTAATTAAGGCATTTCATAAGAGGGGCTTAACTACGTTCCTAGTAACTAGGGGTATTAGACCTGAAGTTCTTGCATCATTAGATGAAGAACCTACACAATTATATGTATCGATTGAGGCATGGAACAGGGAAATGTATGATTACTTCAATAAACCATTAACTAGTAGGGGTTGGGATAGGACGTTAGAGACACTAGAAATTCTACCATCATTTACATGCCCCACGGTAATAAGGGTAACAGTTCTAAGAGGCTTTAACATGGATGAGAGAGCTGTTAGCGGCTTTAGTAAAATATTGAGCATAGCTGAACCTACGTATATAGAAGTTAAGGCATATATGTACGTTGGGGGTTCAATAGAAAGGCTTAGTAGGGATAATATGCCGTCATTTAAGGAAGTCTTAGAATTCGCTAAGAAATTATCAGAGTCCATGAGTTATAGAGTTGCATCATATTCTATACCATCAAGAGTGGTATTGTTAACTAAGCTTGAGAAATCAATCATAAGGTATGGTAAAGGCTGTCCTAAGGGATGGTATGAAGAGGAAGTAGGTGATGAATATTCAGGTGAGTATGGAAAAATCGAGGATAGTATTTAGATAATAATACCTTAAGCATAAGGCTTAGTAATATTTACATTTGTTGCTAGTAAGTAGGGAACTTTAGATGGAATCCTTACCTCCCACCACCTTATTAAGTATTGGGTCTTGCCTACAGCCTTCACATTCCTCAAAAGATTTACGAACGTATCAGCTATTCTTATCCTCTCAGTATATCCCTTTATTTCCCCATTCTCTATGTAGAATACTGCATCCTTGCTAACAGTTGAGAACTGACCCTCAATGTAGTTCTGAAGTCTAGTATACCAATTATTAGTTATTAGTAGCCCTTTCCTTACCTCCCTAATTAACTCCTCCTCACTATAATCTCCAGGCTTTAACTCTATGTTCCAAGGTAAGGGAGTAATCCAGCCAGCATTACCTGTAGTCTTACCACCGAGCTTACTGCTAGTTTTAACATTATGTAGTACGTTCGTAAACTTTCCCCTCTCTATTATTGGTTTATCGTAAGTCTCTATACCTTCATCATCAAATGAGGTAGACCTAGCTAACTCTATATTCCTAGGTACGTCGTATAGTGATACTATGTCTGATGCTATGGCATCACCTATTTTAAACTTCATAAACATTGAGAAGCCCATCATTATGTAAAGACCTGAGGCCATCATAGCTACATCATTTAATAAGTTACCTACAACAAGTGGTGATAATACGACATCATACTTACCTGGTTCCACACTCACTTTACTCTTACTTAAAGTAGCTATCTCTGCTGCTTTCCTTCCAACATACCTTATACTTTCCTCATTAACTCTTCTACTACCGAATGCCCAATGACCGCTTACACCTTCCTTAAACGCTCTTAAGTAACACATGACCTCACTACCCTCCTCCTCACCCTCAAACCCCTTACTTGTAGCAAGTGCTTTCCTCTCAACTGAGAGTTCTAACGTTCCAGCAACTCTTTGAGCTCCATTATCTAATGCACTACCTATGAGACCCTCAACTAATGGTAGAGGATTATCCATGTAGTTACGGATTTTAGCATCAGTTAAGTCTTTAAGAGGTTCATACGCTGTAGGCTCAGGTAGTGGCGCATAGATTTCTGATTCCTTCATTACACTAACATATTTACTTATCTCATCACATACCTTGACTATATCTTCAGGTCTCTCAAGACTCAAGCTTAACTCAAGTATTCTCTTATCTTTAGCAAGGTATATTCGAGACTCTATGGTCCTCCATGATTGAGTAACGCTTATCTGATTATTCCATATCTTAACCATTACTGTATCCTTAAGTATCATCTTTATGGCTACATCATCAAACTTTATCTTAAGTCTATCCAGTGCTTTCTTAGCATTATGTATGAGCTCCGTCATACCCTCACCCCTAACCTAATTCTCGAAACACGTACATTAGGACCACCAATCCATACGGGGACTCCCTGAGCTGGCTCACCCTTACCGCATGTTGCTGGGTAAAACCTTAGATTCTTATCAACGCCAGTAACTCTCGAATAGAACCCCTGAGTTGTTATCTCCAGTACTGGATTCCTAACAGGTTCATCCTCCTTGACCTCACCATCCCTTATAATGTATGCCTCAAGACCAACATATCTCTGATTCCAACGTATATCATCTATGTTCCACTCCATGAATGACTTTATGTAAACACCGAGCTTTATATCCTCAATTAATTCATCAAACTCCATATTACCAGGTTTGAAGTACGTATTACTCATCCTTATGATTGGCTCAGACTCATAGTCCATAGCTCTAGCAGCCCCATTACTTCCTACACCAAATATCTTACCTGTATGTCTATTATGCAGCGGCTCATTAATTATTCCCTTATGGTATAAGTGCCTAGGTCTAGCTGGGACTCCTTCATCATCATATAGGTAGTAGCCGTAACTACCAGGTATTGTGGGATCTTCAACGATGGTTACTAACTCTGATCCTATCCTATACTTACCTATCATTTCAGGCTTAACAAACGATTCACCAGCTTGAGCTGCCTCCCTCCCAAGTATTCTATCAGCCTCCATAGGGTGACCCGCTGATTCATGAACTATTAAGCCAACAACTTCTGGCCCAACCACTACATCTATTTCATCTTTTGGCGGCTCCTTCCCCTTTAATAGCACTCTCTCTAAGTTCTTAACTTCACTAACAACCTCTTCCACAGGCTTCCACTCCTTAATTAGCTCGGAACCTCCTGAAGCTCCGTAACTTACGTATCTTTGAAGAGTTCCTTTCTGAGGATGTGCTAATACAAAGTTTAACGTTAATGATAGTCTAGGTATGTATGATTTTATGTAGGCACCATCACTATTAATTATAAACTTCTCCTGAATATGATCTCTGATGAAGAAAGCCGTAACAGCTACCTTAACCTCCTTTACCGTATTAATTATTGATTTATGAATTTCTACACCTAAGGTGATTCTATCTTCTATAGATAGTTCACTAAGATCTTTCTTAGGTATTACATTGTAAGATGCTCTGCCAACTCTCTCTTCGCTAAATGATATAGGTTCTTTCATTAATTTTGCCAACGCTCTTGCTCTATTAATAGCCTTTTCAACAGTCCTTCTTATCTCATCAATAGTTAATATATTTGTGGACGCAAATCCTAAAGCTCCATCAACTATTACTCTAATACCAACACCCTCACTAATGTTTTTGCCAAAACCTATAACATTCCCATTCCTTAAAGTAACTTCTGAAACTTCATCACGTTGATATCTTACCTCTGCATAAGAAGCTCCTAAACTCAAAGCTTCATCTAATGCCCTTTGTACTAAATCCTCACTTAGAACCATGTATTCACCTAAGACCGGATTAACGAGAAAATATTAATATTTTTCTCGTAATGTTAAAAGTTTCATTGTTTATTAGCTACATGAATATAAATTGATTTATATTCTACCTTACATCAAATATCTTGGGGGGTTCTTGCTACCTAAGTATTTCCTTAATGTTAATGTAATAGTTTCACCACCCCCCATGGAC
>Ga0190367_1002205_pt1 | contig 10182 bp, 7 predicted proteins | sample 4872181011_MG_FD_171838 | JGI IMG/M metagenome (GOLD analysis project Ga0190367, IMG submission 171838) | Hydrothermal vent microbial mat bacterial communities from Southern Trench, Guaymas Basin, Mexico - 4872-18-10-11_MG | ecosystem: Environmental > Aquatic > Marine > Hydrothermal vents >... | reverse complement strand
GAAGATGGGGATCGATGCGACCAAGCCCCTCAAGGAAAGAGAGCGCTTCGAGAAGGTCGATGTCCCGAGGGATGTGAGGGAGAGGGTGAGGAAGTTGCTTTGAGGAATTCGACGAGGAGGGGGGAAATGGGGGTGAGGAATCTGCGGGATTTCATCGAGGCGCTCCGGAGGGAAGGAGAGCTCGTTGAGGTGAGGGAGAAGCTCTCGCCCAGATATGAGATCTCGGCCTTCCTCTCTCTCACCTCCGGAAAGAGGGAGGCGCCCGCCTTCCTCTTCTCATCGATCGAGGGATATGATGTTCCGGTTGTGGGGAATGTGCTGGGGACGAGGAAGAGGATGGCGATGGCCTTGGGAACGAGCGTGGAGGAGATGGAGAAGGTGTACGGGGAGCGATCCAAGAGGAGAGCTCCTCTCAAGGAGGTGGAGAGGGAGAAGGCTCCGGTCAAAGCGCAGATCCTGAAGGGGGATTTCGACATCCTGAAGCTCTTCCCCATCCCCACCCTTTACGAGAAGGACAGCAATCCCTTCATAACCTCCGGCATCACATCGGTGAGGGATCCCAAGACCGGAGCGGTGGCGAGAGGCATCCACCGCCTTGAGGTTCACGACGGCAGGACTTTGAGCATAGGAGCGGTCACCCCGGGCTCCCCCATGTCCGAGCTCATAAGGAGGGCTCATGAGGAGGGGAGGGATCTCGAGGTGGCCGTCACCATAGGGGTTGATCCGGCCGTCATCTTGGGGATCGTCTCCCCCGCTCCTCCCGGAGTGGACAAGCTTGAGATAGCCGGAGGGCTCAAGGGAGATGGCGTGGAGGTGGTGAGAGGGGAGACGGTCGATATCCTCTTCCCGGCCGAAGCCGAGATCGTCCTGGAGGGGATTATGCCGGCCGGGAGGAGGATGAGGAACGGCCCCATGGGGGAGGCCACCGGATATTATGTGGTGTTCGAGGAATGCCCTGTGATAGAGCTCAGAGCTTTGAACTTCCGCAAAGATCCCGTCTACCAGGTCATCCTCCCCTGGGGATTCGAGGCCTGCGGAGTTATCGACCTGCTCATGGAGATGTCGATAGCGGCTTCTCTCAAATCCCAAGTCCCCTCGGTTGCGGATGTGAGCGTGGTTCCGACCCTCACCGGCCTGCATGTCGTCTTCTCGGTTTCGACGCAGGATAAGGGGGAGATCAGAAGGGCGCTGTGCGCGGCTCTGGCGCATCCTTTCGTCAAGATGGCGGTGGCCGTCGATCAGGATGTGAATATAAGAGATCTCTTGGAAGTCGAGTGGGCTGTGGCCACGAGATTCCAAGCCGATGTCGATATGATCTTGATCACGGGGGTGAAGGCCAATCCCATAGATCCCTCCATGAGGGAGGGGAAGACCGCCAAGATGGGAATTGATGCCACAAAGCCTCGCTACACCTTCGAATTCGAGAAGATCACCCAGCCTTCCGAAGCTCTTGAGAAAGCCAAGCGCATCTGCGAACAAACCGAATCCCTCCGCAAGCTCCTCGCCTGAATCCGAAATCCTGAGAATCATTGAGGACTGGAAAGAGGGTCGTTTATCAATTGAAAAATGAAGGAAGAGAGATTATATGTCCCCCTTACTACTAATGATCTGAGAAGGTTAAGAGAATTAGCACTTGAAGAACATGAAAATTTCTTTAAAAGGAATCCACACCTGCGAGAAGCATATTACAATTCTCTTATCGGGATATGCTTGTGTTAGGGCGCTGCTTTGCATTATTTGAAACCAGAGGTAGGGATTAAGGATTTTGATATCTGGCATTTCTACTTAGAGGAAGAGGGAGTTAATTTCCTATACAGAGCACATAAAAGGCTCGAAAAAGGAAAAGGATATAAAGGAAAACCTGTGGATTTTCTCAAGAGAGCAATCCCGAGGTACATATATGATAAGCATCCTGAGGATCCAGGCCAAATTATTATGCAGTATTTGCTAGAAAGAAATACCAAAACGAAAAGGCTTTTGTTAAAGAAAGCTGTTATCGGTCTTTATCCGGATAAAATATTCGGTGAAGTGCTCTGGAGAGGAGAGTTATAGTGTGTTTACAGAACCTAAAGTTGACAGAGACATGAAGAGAGTTATTTATGCAGTATATGGCTCAAACCTGCTCAAGGAGAGATTCCTGGCTTATATAAGAGGGGGTGAGTTTGAGGGTAGAAATCATTGTGGTTGCAGGGATAAAACAGAACCGGTTGATAGAGGATGGATGTTCATACCTCACAGGCTTTATTTTGCCAAGAGATCCTCGAAATGGGAAAACAAAGGAGTAGCTTTTATAACAAGTAACAAAGAGCCTGATGAAAAATACCACACAGTGGTGAGACTTTGGGAAATAACCGAAGAGCAATTCTATGATATTTGGGAGCAGGAGGGGAAAGGATTTTATCCCAAGAAGTTATATCTTGGCATTAAGAATGACTTGGAGATATATACCATAACCGGCGACTGGATCCATGAAATTAATCCTCCGTCTGAATCTTATCTTGATATTATTAAAAGAGGTCTGAGGGAAACCACGGGCTGGAATGACGAGCAAATAGATAACTATCTGAGAAAATTCTTGGAGCTACCGACCCGGGAAATTATTCGAGGTAATCTTACGCCTATGGATCAGCGTTGAATGCTTTAATTAAGGTGGGGAGAACTTCGCTTTCAAGTTTCTGAAAAAGCACGGCGAAGCATAACCTGCCGGCAGGAGAGACAACTCGCATTTTGCCGTAGCCGATAACTCTCTTCCCTTACCGTAGCCCAGAGCTTCTCATACCGGGATCTATGCTAACCAAGTGCCCATTATACGAAGATAATCCTTTATAGCCGAGCTATCGGCTATAAACCGAGCTTCTATAGAGTTCCATATTATACAAAGCTCCACTTCTCCCACGGGGACCAGAACTCCGGAACCCCCCTCCTCTATCTCCGAAAGGGAGGAGCGACGACAGAATTGGATGAGTATATGTTTGTTCATAGATAAAGGTGAGAGAAAGGGGGAAAGGTAAGGAGAAGAGCATTAAGAAAGAGGGGGAATTGGGAAGGTGACAAGCCTCCGGTTATCACAATGGTAAAAAGGGGAATCAAGGTTTTAAGCTTACTGGTGAACGAGAAAGCTCGAAGGTTTGATCTTCTATTCTCCGATAATCTGCAGATATGAGCCTTTTGTATAATCTCCCCAGGCCGCTTTTATCTCCTCGATGACCACGCCCTTACCTCGACGCTCCCCCTTCAAAGGGAGAGGGAGTATATAGAACTACTCGGCCGCCAGGGAGAGGTCCCAGAGGGCGGAAAAGGCGGCATCGGCGACAAAAGGATCCTCCTCCCGCTCAATCATCTCCTTTAAAGCAGTAAGAACATCCTCCGAGGTTATCTCTATCTTCCTAAGAACTAAGGCTGCCCATAATCGAACGAAGGAAGCTTCATCTTCAAGACCTTTAAGGAGGGCCTGCTTTACCTTATCATCTTTCAACCCTATTTCGCCAAGCACAAAGGCTGCCAAAATTCGAATGCGAGAATCTTCAGCCTCAAGCCTCTTGAAAAGATCCTGCTTTATCTTTTCATCTGTAATTTCTATCTTCCCAAGTGCCCGGGCTGCCCAATATCCGACGTAGGGATCTTTATCTTCAAGTCTTTTAAAGAGGGCTTGCTTTACCTCGTTATCCCTTACCCCTATCTCTCTAAGCGCCCAAGCCGCCGATGCTCGAACGCCAGGGCTTCCATCCTCAAGTCTTTCGAGGAGGGCTTGCTTTACCTCGTTATCCCTTACCCCTATCTCGCCAAGTGCCCAGGCTGCCCTATCTCGAACATGGTGATCGTTAACTTCAAGTCTTTCGAGTAGGATTCGCTTTACTTCCTTATCTCCCATCCCTATGTCTCCAAGCGCCTGGATTGCAAAAACTCGAACGATAGGAGCTTCATCATTAAGCCTTTCAATAAGAGTTTGCTTTACCTCTTTATCCCCCAGCCCTATCTCCCCAAGTGTCACAGCTGCTTGGACTCGAACGTCAAGGTCTTTATCTTTAAGCCCTTTAAGGAGAGCTTGCTTCACTTCCTTATCCATTAGCCCCATTCTTCCAAGGGCCAGAGCTATTGAGAATCGAACATTAGGATCTCTATCCTCAAGCTTTTTAAGGAAAGCCTGCTTTACCTCCTCATCCCTCGGCCATATCCTTCCAAGCACCCAGGCTGCACTAAATCGAACGAGGGAATCTTTATCCCTAAGCCCCTTGAGGAGAGCCTCTTTCACCCTTTCATCGCCCGAGCCCAGGCGACCGAGGCATTTGACACCCTTCCTTCGCTTTTTAGAATCCTCGCTATTCACCTCCTCTAATGCTCTCTCGATTATCAGTCTCTCTATCCTTCCTTCGCCCCGGAAGAGGGAGATCACCTTGAGACATTCCTCCTCAAGCCTGTTGTACGGTGTGGAGTAGTAAAGTTCGAGAAGGGAGTTCAGGATTTCCCGCTTGGTCTCGAAGCGGGTGTTGACGCCGTCGGCAAGGCAGCGGGCGGCGAGGAGGAGATTGCGATGAAAGAGGTCGTCGAAGCGCCCCTTGTTCTCGCGGATGACCTTCACCAGAGACTCCGCCTTGGATCCGGAAAGCGAGGCGGCGGCGAGGAGGATGACCTCCTCCCAGCGAGGATCGTGCATCCTCCTCTTCACCTCTTCCTTTAATTTCTCCTCCTCCCAGCCGATAAGGTAACGGGCGGCGAGGTACTCCTCGAAGGTGAGGTGGAAGAACCCGAAGAGGTTCAAGCCCTTCTCGGCGATGAGCCCTACCTGCTCCTTGGTGAGCTCCACAAAGTCACGGGCCAGCCTCCTCGCCTCCTCATAAGGCGCTCCCTCGTAATCTATGAAATATTGAGCCGCCTTTTCCTCAAGTTCATCCCGTGTAATGAGCCCGCCGGGCCTTTCTGCATGCAGGGAATAGGCTATAGGGCCTAAAATCGCCTCCACCAGCTGCTCATCGAGCCTTTTGTCGCCCAGCCAGATATCTATAGGGCGATACAGGCTCCTCGCCTGATTCCAGGTCTCGGCGAGGGTCTCAACGCAAAGCCGATAAAGATCAACCCTTCGATTGGGAAGGCGGGCCTGCCGATGGACGAGGGCGATGATGGTGAGGAGGAACGGATTGGAAGCCAGCCTCCGGATGCCGGGGGTGGAGAAGATGGTTTGTTCCAGTTGTCGGGCCTCTTCCTCGGCCTCTCTCTCTAGGAGGTCGGCGGTCGGAGAGTTCTCCCTGCCCGAAAGCTCCAGGGCACGGAACCATCTCCGAAGGAACTCCTTTATCTTATCGTCGTCGAAACCCTGAAGGACGTAATACTTGAACCCGGCGGCCAGCGCCGCAAAACCGTAGCCAGCTATGCGGGAGGTGACGAGATAGCGATTCTCGGGGTAGGCCGAAACGAACTTCTCTATCCTTCGGGCGACCTCGATCCTCTGCCCCGGCTCGATAACCTCGTCCAGCCCGTCAATGAGGAGGAGGCAGCGGCCGAGCTTCAGCTCCTCTTCAATTAGGGGGAGGAGATCGCCGTATCCCTGCCTTTCCCTGAGATATCGGGATATGATTTCGGGGAGAGTTCCCTCCGGGCTCTCGGCAAGGAAGGCGGCCGGAAGGAGAACGGGGAAGAGGCTCTCCTCAAGCCCGAGGTGGTCTTTGCCACGAGCCAAAGTATAGGCGAGATATTTAAGGAGGGTCGTCTTCCCGGACCCGGGATCCCCCAGGATCACCGCCCTCTTCGTTTCCCTAAGGAGTTCCCTTACCTCTATCGGCGGTCGTTCCGGTCTGAGGCGCTTCCGAGCCCGCAGCCGCTCCGTTTCTTCTTCTCCGGCCCTGATGACTTCCTCCGGGTAGAAAGGCTCCTCCCTCTCCCTTTCCTCGGCAAGCAGAGGAGGCACGAAAACCTCCTCCAGGGGCAGTCGCACCACGATCCTCATCTGGCGAATGCCTTTAAAGTCGAGCCATCGGTATAATTCCTCAAGCCGCTTCAGGTAATCGGAGCGAAGGGCCCTGAGATCTTCAAGCTCACGGAGGATCTCATATCCCTTCTCCCGAAGCTCCGCCGCCCTTTCTCCTTCACCCAGCTTCTCATAAATCTCCGCCGCCCTCAGGGCATGGTCGGCTCTGAGGGAGCGGGAGAGCTTTTCCGAAGCAAGGCGTTCTTCATGCTCTAAAGCCTTAAGTCTTAGTTCGGCGGCCTGAACAGGGGTAAGATCACGGGGAAAAGCGGCCGGCTCTATTTGAACGCCTTTAGGGATAAGGAAGGAACGAAGGCCGCCGAGGCACGACCAGAAGTCCTTTGCCCGATTCGCCAGTTCCCTGAGGTCGGAGGGCTTTCCCCAGAGCACAAGGCTCCACCCCAGGCGGGCCAGCCCATCCCTCTCCTGATTGAGCGAGGCGAATAATTTTACCTTCTCCTCCGACTTCAGGTCGTCGAAGACGAAGGAGAGGGGATCGAGGCTGATGTAGGCAAAGGCGACCTCGCCCCCGGAGGAAGGCCGGCCGAGGGAGTCGAGAAGCGAGTCCCCCGGCCCTCTGAGGAAGACCTCCCTGACCCTGAACCCCTGGGCGAGCAGGCGGAGCGCCGCCTCATAGGCAAGGGCTCGGAGCACCTCGGGGGAGTCAACCTCGGCGGCGAGGAAAACTCCTTCCCGCCCGATGAGAATCGGGTCGAGCAGCTTCGAAAATTCCTCCCCGAAGATCTCCTCGGGCTTCTCGGACTTTATATAGCCGATGCTCATCGTCCCTTCAGCAGATGTCCGACCAGAGGATGAACCCCGTACCACCCCTCCCCATCTTCATAATAAACGACATGACAGCCGAGCAGCAGTTCCGACATAGTCGGCGAGGTTTCGGGAGGGAGGCTGGGATCGTCCTTAAATCTCTGTAGAAGATCAAGATGTTTTTGGGTAAGCCCCCTTGTTCGCTCACGCCTCTTCTCCTCTACGGCAGCCTCGGCGCAGGAGAGATCTATGCGGGGGAGGTTCTTCCTCATCGCCTCATAGATGGCGGAGCGCATCAGAGCGATGAAATCCCTTACGATCCCCCCGCTCATCTCTGTAAGCCTTCTCAGGGCATCGGGCACTATCAATCCCTCGGCCCCGATGAACTTCAGCCGGCGGCGGGTCAGCTCTTCGAAGAAATCATAGCCTTCTTTTACTCTTTCATCCGAACCCCTTTTTCGAATAGTGATATTGGGAAGCTCCTTGGAATCGGAGAAATGCGAGCTCAACCTCCCGAAGTCGGGGGCATGAAAGAGAGCAAAGGGAGCGGTGTAGACCAGATGGCAGGGGGGTTCGCAGAGAAGACGGCTTTCGGCGAAGATATCCCTGGCCAAATCCAGATTGCTTACCTTATCCAGTCCATCAACAAAAACAACGCAACTCTTTTTTGTTCGGTTTTCCACTTCTTCTACAATCCTGCTTAGGGCATCGAGGATGTTGGCAAGGTAAGGGCGGATCTCCTCCTTCTTCACCGTTTCCCATCCGAAGCCCAATCGGAAGCCGAGCCCAATCATCTTTAATAGCTCTGGCGTTGAAAGTTCAAAAGTTGTCTGCCGAGAACGTGCTTTCTGAATGGAGTTGACGGACTCGACAAGCTTATCGAGGAGATTGTGAGGGAGCTTCACGCCTTCCTCTTCGGCCCTCTTATAAAGCAGGGCTCCTATGCCGATGAGGACTTCTACATGGTTTACGTTATGGATGTCGAAGAGTCTTTCTACTTCAAGCCGGGCGGTGAGGAATTCCTCCTTAAGGAGTTCTTCCGCTTTGGCGAGCTCGGTGGACTTGCCATTGCCGAGCTGGCCGGATACCACGACTTTAAAGGGAACTTCGCTCATCCTTATGTGGTTGGCCAGCCAAGGAGCGAAGGCCCCCTTTCGCTCGATATACAACTCCCGGAGTTCCTCCCCGGCAAGGGGCTTGAGGGGGTCAAAGATCCTAAATGCTTTTGTCCAGAGCTCCTCAGACATCGAACGCATCTCAAAAACCTTCTAAGCGATCAGAAAACAAGCAAAATAGGTGAAGCCCTTAAAGGTGAAGGAGAGGTTTTCCTCGCCTTTAGAGATGTGGCTCTTCATCCCTCTCTCCCTCAGTAGGTCTTCACGAGGGGAGAGAACTACAATGAGCTCGGAGTTTTGAGATGAGTTCATCGCCTGCTCTCAAACCGATCCTTTGCCACCATTGTAAAGCTTTGGCCTATATATTAGCAAGGCTTTCCACAAGTTCGCGAAGTTCGGGGAAGAGGCGGTTTAGAAGCTTGCGATCTCCCGTCTTAAGGAAATCAACGGCGATCCTGTAAAATCTAAGGAGTTCCTTTAATTCGGGAAGAATTCTTTAAGCGCTTCTATTTCCTCTTTCCCCCTCTCCTTTTGAGGGATGATAAAAAGCCTTACTGATAATAGGCTTGAGCAAGCAATTCCTCATCCTACCTTTCTTGAGCCTCGTCGAAGAGCCTTTGAAGTTCTTCCTCAGCTTCTTCAAATTTACCGCTCGCCGTAAGGGCAAGCAATTGGGTGGAAGTAATGATGTGAGATAAATCGGGAGGAGCAGCCTCCCTGAGGTAGGAGAGAGATTTTATAGCGTTTTTAATCTCCTCTTCCTTTGCTTCCTCCTTTGCTTCCATAAGGGCGGAAAGCAACTTTGAAGAAATTCTCTTGAATAGCTCCCACAGCTCCTCTTCCGTATACCAGATCTATTATGGTCACGATAAAGGAGAGGCGTTCCCTGCCGGCTTCCACCCGCATCTGCCTCCAGAGGCGAAAGAGCCTTTCCTTGAAATCGTAGAGCACTTCCCTTTTCCCCTTCTCCTTTAAGGGCTTGACATAACTGAGAGATAACGGCATTAACTTCAAGATATATCTCCCTTGCGATCTCGGTCGGGGGTCGAGGATCCCTCCATCAAGGTCATGGTGTCCAGGATCTCTCTCTGCTGGGGTGACAAATAGGAGCAAAAGACCCCCCAAGCTCACACCCAAGGGGAGCATTCTCACGGAGGATAGCTCGGGAGACTCAATTTAGCAGAAGGGATTAAGGGGAGAGAAAAAAATAAAGAGGACTTTTCGTGATTGATTGTGGCTCCCCGGACAGGACTCGAACCTGTAACCCGCCGGTTAACAGCCGGCTGCTCTACCCGTTGAGCTACCGGGGAGCGCCAGTATTAATATAATCACCTCCGGAGCAATTTTTCAACCCTCTCGGGGCCCAAGCAGTATCCTATCTTCTGCACCCCCTTCAGGATGAGGGAGAGGAGGAGCGCCAAGATCCCCTCCCTGATGGGGCGGCCGAAGTAAAAGGTTCCGTTCCTCTCCCTCAGGAATTTCTCCCAGTAGGGGCTTCGCTCCACAACCCTGAGGGAAGCTCCGTATCTTATATTCGTCCTCCAGAGCTTCCGGAAATCGGGCTCTATGTGGTAGACGGCGTCTTTGAGGAGGCCGACCTTCCGTGAGAGCTTATAACACTCGTAGTAGATGATGTCGTGATCGAAGTGAATGGTGGTCATGAACTCCTCCCGAGGAAGGGTCTTCATGATGGCATCGAAAGCTCTGAGGAGAAGATCTCGCTTGAAGAAGCGGGCCGGATTTCCTCCTCTCACCGGATCGAAGCTGTAGCCGGGATCTTCGTACTTGGAGTTGATGATCTTCTTCGAGGCGCTGTAAAGCCTCGGGATGAGCCATTCGGTGTTGAAGGACTCCTCCTCCAGAACGAGCATATCGTAATCCTTCATGAGCTCTACGGCCCTCTCCACGGCCTTCGGCTTGAGCACCTGATCCGTATCCAAAAGCAAGACGTATTCTCCCCTCGCCTCCCTTGCTCCGATGTACCTTGCGGCGAGGAGCTTTCCCTCACAATCTATAATTCGCGCCCCGTATTCCCGGGCGATCTCCCGCGTTCCGTCGGTCGAGCGGCTGTCGACGAGGAGGATCTCGATGTTGGGGTAAGTTTGCTCTCTTACGGATTTAAGGCAAAGTCCTATGGTCTTCCGAGCATTGAAGCTCGGAATGGCGACCGAGACGAGCGGTATTCTTCCCTCCACCTCCCATCACCCCTCCTCCCCTAAAAGCATTTTTTTCATGCGAGATCGGCCGTCGCAACGCAGATGTATTTATCGGCGGCTCCGTAGTAGAGAATGAGCTTCTTATCCCTCACGACCGCTCCGCACGAGAAGACCACATTAGGAG
>Ga0190367_1002203_pt1 | contig 10188 bp, 13 predicted proteins | sample 4872181011_MG_FD_171838 | JGI IMG/M metagenome (GOLD analysis project Ga0190367, IMG submission 171838) | Hydrothermal vent microbial mat bacterial communities from Southern Trench, Guaymas Basin, Mexico - 4872-18-10-11_MG | ecosystem: Environmental > Aquatic > Marine > Hydrothermal vents >... | reverse complement strand
CATGGTTCTAAACTGCTTAAACGTACCTTTAACAATAGCCGAGAACTCTCCACTATTGGATCCTTTTGTAAACTTTAAGAATAAAAGATTTCCTAAAGCAGAAATAGCAGACGAAGGCAAGTACATTATTTTAAACCATGCATCAGCAATTATTGTTGATGAAAAAGCAATATCTGAAAACATAGTTAATATTTCAGCTTACTCAAGTCCTTTCGCGTACCTGGATTTAAATAGAAACGAAATTTGGGATGAGGGCGAACCTAAAGGCCCTTTACCAGTAGCTGTATCGTTAAAATATGGTGAAGGAACATTAATAGTTATCTCAGATCCAAGTATTGTAATAAATAGTATGCTGGATTTTGAAAGCAACTTAGAATTCGTAGAAAACCTTGTAAAAGGTAAGAAAGTGTTTATCGATCAAACACATATACCAAAAAGCTTACATGAGCAATTAAAAGAGACAGCGTTTAACATAGTTAACAACTACATACTGTATCCACTAACATACATAGTGTTGCTTATTGGAATAGTAGTGTTTATGCTGAAAAGAACCATTAAAAAACCTATATAGGGTGATTATTAATAGTGAACGTAAAAACACTATCTGTAATGGCCTATACGGTTGTGCTTCTCCTTATAGCATACTTTATAAGCACTGTGGGCTTCATAGCACTGCTTTTACTGCTTGTTTTACAATTACTGTCCGAGTTTAAGAACATGTTAAAACTTAAAACTATAGCTTATTTCACACTTTTCTTCTCTGTACCAATGTTTTTTAGCGTGTATGATATAGTTAGTGTAGTACTTTCTATACCCTACTTCTTCATGTTTATAGACAACATAAGTAAACTGACTTCAAAAAGAGCTACAATGGGATTTCTTAGAACAAAAGTTAAGTTAGGATATAGTGTTTATGTTTCATCTATAATAGCATTACCAATAACTATTCTTTCGATATTTAATACTCAAATACTTTACACGATAGCTCTCTACTACTCTCTACTATTCGTACAGTTTATGATAGCGAATAGGGAATTATCTAAGGTCAATGTTTCTCTTAACAGTTATACTTTAAGAGTTTTTAAAGGTGATGAAAACAGTTACGAAGTAATTATAGGCAATAAATCTAAAAACAGCGTAAACGTCTACTTAGAAACACCCATATGTGAAAATGTAAAAGCTACTTTAAGTAAAAAGTTTAAGGTGCTAAGTAAAGGAGAGCAGCTAAAAATAGGTTTAAAAATTTATGGCAAACTTATTGGAGAAAGTGTGCTAACTTTAAAAATTATTTTAACCGATAGCAACCTATTAGCCAAGAAAACCGTAGCTTTAAAACCTAAAGTTGTAGTTATTCCACAATACAAGCTAGCTTTAAGAGCAGCAATAATTTTACTTTCAAGACTAGCTCAGCTTCAAAGACTAGCTCAATTAACAGAGTACGCTGTTAAAGGTCTTGCCGGGCATACTCGTAGAGGGGAATACTATGGTGTTAGGGCATATGTTCCTGGAGATGAAATATCTTTAATACATTGGAAGAAAAGTGTAAGTAAACAAACACTTGTCGTTAAAGACTATAGAAGAGAACCTTTTGGAACACTTATAGTGCTATGTGATTTAACTTCAAAAACTTTTAACGAATTAGATGATTTAGTATACACTTTACTTTCAACACTAATATATGAGACCCTTAGAGAACCTATGCAAACAGCCTATTTAGCCGTGTATGATAAGAAAAAAATGCACTTAAATGTTGTAGGAGAGAATATCAGCAGAGTGCTTTTTAAAACAGTAAGGTATTTGCAGAAAACACCTTTAAAAACATTGAAAGAAGCTATTGAAGCCCACTTAGATAAGCCTAGTTTAAACATTTTAAGAAGCAGCATTCTCGAAAACCTACCTTTAACTATAGCTGAAGTTAATGGCTTAAAAGATAAACTTTCTGAAAACAACGGATATGCTTTCTTAAACAAAATAGCTAAAGTAGTTAAGCCTCCAGCAAACATAGTGTTGATACATGGAAATGTTCTAGAGAAACACACATACAGTCTAGTAGAGTACAATGTTAAAACAATAGGTTACAGTATTGTAGAGGCTAAGAAGCTTAAACCCAGAATACTATATGAGAAAGCTAAGAAAGAACCTTTAATAGTAGGTGTAAAGCCTATTGGCTAGATTTAAACTAGGAGATATTGTTTTCATAGTAGTTTATTTTTCATGGATATTCTTTATTTTAATATCGGGTTATTGGAATACAATACTAGGATTAGCTAGATTAACTATGGTTGATGAATATTCGTATTTGCTTGCAGTACTATTGGTTCTAGTTTTTATTGCTATAGAGAAACTTAGTAACGTGGAATTATGTTTAAGAACGGGATTGCAAAATGTAATGGCAACTTTACTTTTAATTTCGCTTTCACTATACTTCTACATGCTATCATGGGTTTCAGAATACGCCCTAGAGCTTCAAACATTATCTTTAATATTTATGTTCTGGGCTCTCATAGCTTTAATAGTCGATTTAAGGTCGTTAGCCAAGATAAAGGGCCTTGTTGGTTTAAGTTTCCTGCTAGTGCCCGTACCTGGAATAGTATTGGACTATGTAGCTGCATTGCTTTCTAGGGGGGTGGCTGAAGTAGCTGCTTCCATTACTGGTGCTGAACTTATAATAAGAGAAGCAGTAGTGTTGAAAACCATAGGTCCAGAAGGCGAACCTGTACTTTTCGAAGTAGGTCCAGCATGTAGTGGTATAGTTAGTTTAATGGGTTTTATAGTGGGCTTACCCTTAATTATTAACTTTGTTCACTCATCAAATGTTTCCAAACATAGAAAAATTACAGCAACTCTCACATCTTCAGTTCTACTCTTAACCTTACTGCTTCTAAGCAACCTAGTGAGGCTAACACTCATAGTTTTAAGTGGAAAAATTTGGGGATTAAACACCGCTATGAATGTTTTCCACTATACACCTTCAATATTCCTAACCATAATCTCGGTTACAGCCGTTATGTTGGTGCTCTTCAAAATAATACCGGGACATAAAATACGTATTGCTAAAACATTGAAACTTACCAGTAAACTAAGTAAAAACACATTAGCATCATTACTCTTACTTTTAGCAGTATTCGCATTTATAGTTCCTGAATTATTAGAAGCTTCTACACCATATATTCCGGTAAAAGTTAAAGGGCAAATAATACCTGCTGAAGAAATTTCAACTAACATAGAAAACTATGTGTTTAACTCTACACTGTTTAAAATATTGAATGTTAAAAGGGAAGGAAGGATAGAGGTTGCGTTAAACATACCTATAGTTAAACTAGTTACCATGAAATATAGGGACATATTGTTACGAGCTTACATTGAGGGGTCGGATAATCCAGCACAGTTTCATGGATGGCCGGTGTGCTTAACATACCAAGGATATAGTCTTGACAAATACTGGGTTGAAACAATTGAAGGATATGATGTAGGTTTCCAAGTAGTTTTTGTTGAGGCAAGTAAAGAATTCTCCAAAATACTTATGGCATATATTAGATTACCTATCATAGTTAGCTATGGTGGCTTTGAAAAACAGTTTTACATTAGAATAACAGCTTTTACCTATGTTTCATCAAAGGATTCTGCTACAAAATATGCTATACTTGAAAATGCTATTAAAGATATAGTTGATAATTTAAACCTAAAACCTAGGGAAACATTGGTAGGTAGGGTAGTAAATGTTAGCCATATCATTCCCGCGTTTGTTCTTGCAGTAGCTGTAGCAAATATTGGTTTAATAGTTTACTCCAAAATTGTTGAAAGAGAATAAGTTGCTGCTTATCCTCCAAACGCTCTATCTCCAGCATCTCCAAGCCCTGGTACAATATAGCCCATTTCATTAATTACTTCGTCAATAGCTACAGTGTATATTTTTAAGTCTACATCTCTGAATTTCTTTAAAACCTTAGCAATACCTACTGGTGTAGAAATAACTGAAGCTATAAAGTATCTTTTAGCCCTACCTCTCTTAAGAACCTCATCCATTATTGAAACCATCGTAGAGCCTGTTGCAAGCATTGGATCGGCTATTATAACCGTGTCTTCATGTTTAATTTCAGGTATTTTCACATAAGTTATCTCTATTTCAAACTCGTAACCTGGCCCCATACCTTTTTCTTCAACTCTTCTAGCAGAAACAACACCCTGCCTTGCAGCGGGAAATACCTTAATTAGTCCCTCCGTTAGAGGCATTGCAGCTCTAAGAATAGTTATAATAACGACATTGTCCATACCGGGTATTGCAACACCCTTAGCTGGACCTAAAGGTGTTTCAACAGTAATCTCCTTTATCTCAAACTCCTTAACAAGCTCTAAACCTAGAACCCTACCAAGTCTAACAAGGCCCTTCCTAAAATCTATCTGCCCTGTTCTCCTATCCCTAAGCTTAGTTAGAACAGCTTGAGCATAGGGGTGATTAACAACCCTAATTCTTTCCAACATCCAGTCTTCCAATATACTTGTGCTCAAAAAGCCCATCAACAATTAGAGAAAACCGGGTTAATAAGGTTTTACTAAAGAGTAACATTGCTTAACAATGGCTTCTAAAAGCTTATATAAGCAAGTGGGTAGTACACTTAATTGGTGTGGGCTGTGGAACTTCTCTTAAAAATAGATAAAAAAGGAAGAATAACTATACCTTCGGAAATAAGGCATAAGCTGAAAATAAAAGACATTGTTAAATTGCGTGTTATGGAAAACATGCTCATAATTGAACCTATACGGAACCCTTTAAACGAACTTGCTTCATTAGTTATCGATAGTAGTGGAAATATTGAAAAGGACATTAAGGTGTTTAGAAAAGCCATTGAGGAAAAGATGAAGGAGCTTATAGGGGCTGAAAAATAGTATGCTTATTGAAACAGATACTATAATATCTTTAGTTAGAAGAAACGATAAACATCATCAAACTACATTAAGTATTTTAGAAAAATATCGAGGAGAACTCGTACTGTCCCCATACTCGCTAAACGAATTAGACTTACTTATATGGTCTGATACATTTAAAGTTAGAAATAAGGAGCTTTTCTTTAAGCTTCTTGAAGAAACATTAAAGTTTTACGTAGTAGAAGCGTTGAAGCCTAAAGCATACCATATAGCTAAAGCTTACGAGTTAAGAAGAAAATATGGTCTCTCATTTTTCGATAGCTTACATGCAGCTGTAGCTACTGTAGAAAATATGCCTCTATTAAGCTATGATAGAACTTATGAGAAAATAAGTGAACTAAGTTATGTCAATCCGTTAAGTTTGGACTAAAGCGGTTTAAAGTAATACCATCTCTTCTTGCCTATAACTCTATACCCTAATCTCTCATAGACCTTTATTGCAGGCTTATTATCTTCACGTACATGAAGTAATGCCCTACCAGAACATTGAACAGCATCTCTAGTTATAGCTGATGTAGCTATTTTAGCAAAACCTCTTCCCCTAAACTTTTCCCTAGTGTATACATCAGCTATAATCCATAATTCAGGCAACTTTACGCAGGCACATGCAATAGAGACTAACCTGTTTTCAAAGAAAACACCATAATACCTGTACTTACTAAGCCTCTTTAATGCTTCCTCAACACTAATTACCCTACCTTGCTCTCTCTTTATTTCTAAAAGCTCAGCAACATGTTCCTCCCTAAGCCTAACAGCTTTCTCAGGATAATACGGTTTAAAACTTTTAGAATCAACCACCATATCTAAGAATATACCTAAATCTTCTAAACCACCTTTCCTTTTAAATAAGTGCTTTACTTGCTTGCTTAAACCATCTGACGTATATGTCATGACAAATGCTTCTTTATCTAAATCTAGTTCATCTATAAAATCCTCGAAATCACCGTATAAGTGTAAACCATAGGGAACCATACCCTTCCATAAGAGGGCAAAACCAGTTATCTTACTATCTTTCAATTTAAAAGCTACATAAGTTTTGTCAAGCTCATACATTATATCGTAAAATACATAAACATATATTAGAGGGTTCTTCAAGTACTCTTTACGGATAATGTGGAGTAACTTATAATCTATATTATAGACATTAACCTTAGCGTTATGTAGCAGGATCTACACCTACTTTAAGTTTTCAAAGCTATGTGTTATTGGATAAAACATTGTTTCCCATAGTCAGCTAAAAATTCTGTACTATGTGTTCCCATTTTAGTATTCCTTTAGGTTTAGGAGCATGTTTACTCTTCGCTATATTATGTAGTTTTTCATCTTCAGTTAGCAATATGATGTTATAGTGTACTGCAGTTGCATAAATTATTCTATCAAAATAGTCAGGTATTTTGAATTCAACTAGTAACCTATCTGCTATCTCCTCTATTTCAGCGTTGGTTAAAGCGGTTTGAGAAAACTTTGCATTACTCAATAGTGCCTTAAGACCCTTCCTAAATCTTCTTAAAAACATTTCCCGCTTGCTAGGCATTCTTTTTGACTGGCTAATTATAATCCACTTTGCTTCAACTAATGATACCGGATTATAAAGTAGAGAATATTTGCTCAAAAGTTTGGGAAATACTTCACTAAACTTTCTAAGCTTTATACCAATACCGAAAACCGGTAAAAGATATGTTGTATCAAGCAGCAGTTTAACCGTAAACACCTCTTTCCTTCTGTAGTTCTTCACTAATTTTTTCAACCTCATTAGGGGTTAGCTCTACTATTTTATCCCTAATTAAATCTTCCACTGTTGGTAAAGGCTCTATTATCAATTTCGAACCTTTCACTACAGCCCTTACGGAACCTCCAGGCTTAATTCCTACAGCTTTACGGACCTCTTTTGTAGTGTATATTTCACCCTTCTTTCCAACCTTTAAAATAACTTCCGAAAACACATATATCTCCGCGGATTCTAATCAAGGTCAGAATATATAAAGCTTCCGACATTGTTGAAACGCTAATAAACGGATAAAACCTTCGAAAACATAGTTATTTTAAGGTGGGAAAAATGCGTATAGCTATAGGTTCCGATTACACTTATAACATTGCTAAGTTTGTTTACGAGTACTTAAAGAAAAAAGGTTATGAACTAATTCCTGTTGGTGCTTTAAAAACAGGTAAGCTAGAACCATGGCCTAAAGTCGGTTTTGAAGTCGGCAAACTCGTAGCTAAAGGTAAAGCAGACATGGGTGTAGTAATATGCTATACTGGAACAGGAGTTTCAATAGCAGCGAACAAAGTTAAAGGTATTAGAGCAGCTCTAGTTACAGATGCTAGAAACGCTGAAGGAGCAAGACTATGGAATGATGCTAACGTTTTAGCTTTAAGCGCAAGACTAACCTCAGAAGAATTAGCCAAAGAAATTCTTGAAGCATGGTTTAAAGTTAAAGAACCGGACCCAAGCGAAAAAGAAAATATAGAATTGCTTAAAAAGATAGACGAGAAAAGACAATGAACTCTACTATTATTTAAAAGTATATTATGAAAGTTAAAAGGGGTACTAAAACATGAGTGAGAATGTTGAACCTATTTTAGAATGGTGTAGAGAGTACTATGAAATGCTTAAAAACTGGAAATACTGGGTAAAGAAAGCTAAAGAAATTACTGTGAAACTACTCTCAGATGCTAAAGTTTACGTTTTTGGTTCAGTTGTTACAGGAAAATTTACAGGCGCAAGCGATATAGACGTACTGATAGTTTCAAAACATGCACCTAAAAGTATAAGGGAAAAAGTTAGGTTGAAAATTAGGATTGAAAATGAATTAAAACTAAATTTCCCTAAACCTAACCCATTAGAACTACATATAGTTTCTCCTAAAGAAGCAGAATGGTATTTTAAAGCGTTAAGGATAAAGTATGTTGAGGTCTAAATTTTGAGCTATAATAGATTTGAACTACTTATTAAAAGAGCTAAAGAGTTTCTTAAAGGCGCATACTTTCATTTAAAAGAAAAAGATTTTGACATTGCTGTTTTCAATTTAGAACAATCATTACAGCTATATCTTAAAGCTGTTATTTTAAAACACACAGGCTTATACCCTGAAGTACATGGAGTTAAGAAGCTACTTAGTTACATATATGTACAAACAAAGAATAAAGAATCAGCAAGTTTTACTAAAAAATTTAGAGAGGAGCTTGAAGACCTTGAAGAAGCATATATAAACGCTAGATACGGTAATGTAACTTACTCTCAACTAAAAGTAAAAGAATTATTTAAAGTTGTAGAATCATGCATACTTATAGTTTCTAAAATAACATCAGTAACTAATGTAGTTAAAGAAGTTAAAAAAGAAACATAGTCCGTTTTAGCTTCATGTTAAACTGGTTTTAATACTATTTCTTTAACATAGATTTTTGTCTTAACTTCTTTAGAATGCTAAGTAATGTATTATGGCTTACATTTAGCTCTTTAGCTATCTTAAACAGTAGTAAGTGTTTAAGACCTGCTTTCTCAATAATATCTTTTCTCAGTAAACCTATGTTTCTACATTTTACCTTAATTTCCCCCTTATTTAATATATAAACGTAGTCTGCATTTTGTAGTGCGAATTCTAGATCATGAGAAGCTACGATAACTGTTCTTCCTTTATCTTTAGCTTCCCAAACTATTTTGTTTAGAAATTCAATATCAGCGCTGCTAAGGTTTGATGTTGGCTCATCTAAGAATAATATGTTAGGATCATAGATGAGTATTGATGCTAATGCTACTTTCTTTTTCTCACCAACACTTAGTCTAAAAGGAGATCTACCAAGTAAACTTGTTATTTTCATCTTCTCAGCAATAACCTTTACTTTCTCCTTAATCTCATCTTCCTTTATTCCTAAAGTTCTAAGAGAATAAGCTATTTCATCGTAAACAGTAGGATTAAACAACTGATCGTCGGGATTTTGAAACAGTACACCAATTTCCCTTCTAACCTTATGGAAAATCTTTTCTAGAGGTAAATTATTGTAAAGTACTGTTCCTTTCTTAGGTTTAAGTAAGCCTGCTAAAAGAAATATTAAAGTTGATTTACCGCAGCCTGTAGGTCCAATAATAGATGTTACGTAGCCAGGTTCGGCTTTAAAACTAACATCTTTTATAACATATTCTCTGCCAATGTAGCTAAACCATATGTTTCTAGCCTCTATGGTCCAACCCATAGTCTTCCTAAAACCTCTAATAACACTATGAGTATTGAAGCTAGGAGTAAATATATGTCAAACCTATGTAAATGTATTTTCTGCACATGTTCCGAAACCAACTCTCCATTTAATGTTCTAGCATTTAAAGCTAAATTGAAAACCCAAGCCCTATAACATGACCTCAACACTACATCTGAGACTATGGACGCCAATGTTTTCCATATGCTCCAATGTCTACCTATAGCTCTCGCTTCTCTAGCAGTTAGCATTTTCAAAACTTCATTAGAAAATAAGGGTATGAACCTAATGGTTTGATTTACAGTAAAAACAATTTCCCTAGGCACTCTAAGAAAGCTTAGAAAAGTAAGAACATTACGCCACCCAATAAGTCTAAGGAGAAAAATGAAGGTAATGGTTGAAGCAATAACTCTAGTAGCGAAAGCGTAAACATAGAAACCTGGTTTAAAAATAATTAAAGGAAGCGAAACTATGAAAACTATTAGCAATATTAGAATCAATGGTTTCACAATATAACATATTTGCTCTAAAACTTCCCTACCATAAGCAAGAACAAGGGCAATAGTGGAAAAGGAAGCAGCAATAATAGGCACAGCCAACGTTTCACTTGTAGCTACGGTAAAAACCATGATTATCCATGGAACTGTAGCTAAAGGTGTAAAAATATTTAATCTAGGTTCCTGAAGTAAAATATTCAACGTTTCCCTAAGTTCTTCAAAATATGTTCGAGCTAAACTATGCTTCATACTTTCTCCTTGAAACAAGATATTTTAGAACATATCCTAAACCTAAAATCACACCTACACCTATAAAACCTGAAACAATGTAGCCTAAAACATCAGGCAACCCTGGCACGGTATAGTCTAGAAACGGCGTCCAATTAATATCTTCAGTTATGTCTTCTAAGTTAAGCATTTCAGCAGCAACATCTAATGGTTCATGGTATCCAACGGCATCAGCTAAAATAACGCCGAAAACAGGGCTTACTATGATTAGAACGATAACGGTAAACAGAGTTTTCCTACTTACCACTATAACCCACCTTCCCCGACTTAAGATAAGGGATAATAT
>Ga0190367_1002201_pt1 | contig 10197 bp, 9 predicted proteins | sample 4872181011_MG_FD_171838 | JGI IMG/M metagenome (GOLD analysis project Ga0190367, IMG submission 171838) | Hydrothermal vent microbial mat bacterial communities from Southern Trench, Guaymas Basin, Mexico - 4872-18-10-11_MG | ecosystem: Environmental > Aquatic > Marine > Hydrothermal vents >... | reverse complement strand
ATATTCAACAGAGTTAAAGAAAACAGAAGTATTGATGCAAGCTATAAGAAAAGCCATAGGCATAAGGCTAAGAGAAATTAGAAAAGTCTATGAAGGAGTGATTAAGGAACTTAAGATAAGAAGAGTAAGACATCCATTTAACCCATACCTACTTGTCCCCAGAGAAGCAAGATTAACTCTCGCTACAAGAGATGATCAAATAACGCTCTCAGTTAGCGAGGAAATAGCAGCACAACTACTACAAATGGGTATTAGGAAGGGAGACGTAATATGGATAGATGCGGAAACTGGAAGAGTACATAAAATAGGAAGATGTAAAGGTATAGAAAAGGCAAGGTACTACGACATCGAAGCTGAAAGATACGTAGAAATGCCTAAGGGGCCCGTAAAGAAAGAGAAGGAAATAGTACATACATTAACACTACACGATCTTGACATGCTGTTTGCTGCACAAAGACTAACAATAACAGCACTACTAGGATTCGAAGCTGAAAGAGAAATAAGCCCAGAAATTAGACGTGAGGTAGATAAACAAGTAAGAAAATGGATACAAGAAGAAAGAGGTGAAGTAGTACCCGGGGTACTATTTATAGATGACGCTCATATGTTAGACATAGAAAGCTTTAGCTTCCTGTCAAGAGCTATGGAGAGTGAGCTAGCACCAATAATTATACTAGCAACGAATAGAGGATTAACAACAATACGCGGAACGGATCTAACATCACCTCATGGAATGCCTCTGGACCTACTAGATAGACTATTAATAATACCAACAAAACCATACACTGAAGACGAGATAAGGGAAATAATTAAGATAAGAGCAAAAGAAGAAGAAGTAGACTTAACTGATGAAGCATTAGAGCTACTAACTAAGATTGGAGCAGAAACAAGCCTTAGATATGCAATACAGCTAATGGAACCTGCACGTATAATAGCCATGAGAAAAGGAAGAAATAAAGTTCATAGAGAAGATGTTGAAGAGGCAAAGAGACTATTCGTTGATGTAAAGCAAAGTGTTGAGTACATAAGGAAATATGAAGAAATGTGGCTTAAATAACATTAATAACGCTACGCAATGTTTACCTCCCATACTTTAAATGTAGTACTGTTAACAAGGTAAGTATAAACGTTAAAGAAACTATTGAAATAGCTGAAACCTGCAATTCATGGATAAGGCAAGATGATATGAAGTACTTAGCAATAATTATTATAAGCATAGTTATTATCACATGTAATGGTTTATAAGGAAATCTTAATATTCTAGGAAACACATAGCGATATTTTTCATCATATAGACTAAGTTCTAAATATATAAGTAAATACATAGGAATATAGGCCATTATTATTAATGATAGAATAAGGTATAGTAGTATTAGCGTCTGTACATGCCCTACAATCACTAGGTTAGTCAATGACTTACTGCTAAGAAACGTTAAAAGTAGAGTACAAGAAGTAGAAGCAGGGATCATTAAATGATTATATAACGTATCATATAGTATTTTTAAGAGATTAAGAAGACCTAAACCTATACAAGCAGACATGACACCTAGCGGTAAAGCTTGTAAGGAAGCCTTATGAAAGAAACATAATAGAATTAGAATTAATGCAGAGAATATTAATGATCGAAATAGAACTAAAATTACACGTCTCCCCATAGATGTGATAATCCATAATGATGATAAAATGAGTAGTGTTAAAGCAGTGTATGGAAGGTTAATAGCTAGCAGAGTTCTCAACATAGATATCGTAATAATAATACATGTACATGTTAAAGCTATAAGTACCGCATAAATGAAAAGTAGGTCCAACCATGCCCTAATACCTATTCTGTGAGCATTTATGTAAATATGCAGTAAGTAAGCAATAATACTAATTGTATTTAGAAGCAAGGTAGTTATTAGAAGTAGAGATAATGTAGAATTAAAGGTGATGTAGCATAGATATGCATTGAAGAACAGTAGAATTATATGAATTAATAGTATAAAGCTTCTCTTACTCATAAACTCACCAAGGTTAATCACCTATCGCTTGCATTCCTTCTTCTACGCTCAACACCCTTACCTGATATACGCTTATAGCTATAGGTTAATGGTATTATGCTTGCCGCTACATAAGTTACTACATTAACTATGATATCAACTACCAAGACTATCACCTAGATTAATAATTTTCTAAGTAATTAGCTTTACAATTTGATAAGATATATAAAACTAGGAGCTACATAAGGACACTCTCCTTAACTATTTGCTCCTAATTATGTTTAATATTTCTCGTGCTTCTTTTCCGGGGTCTTTAGCCTTAACTATAGCTGAACCCACAACTATTATGTTGGCACCCGCCTCCACCATGTATCTTATAGTGTATTTATTTAGACCTCCAGCAACAGAAATAGGTTTTTCAATGCTACCAGCGATAAGCTTAACTAGATCCTTAATGTCTGCGATTGATGTGTGCTTAGCTTTTTGCACATCAATGCCCACATGAAGACCAATTATATCTATGCCTAAGTTTACGAGCTCCTTAGCTCTCTTAACTAGATCCTTTACATACATTAGATCAGCTTGAAGTAGAATATTGCTCTTCCTAGCTTCTTCTACAGCCATGAGTATTGATGTATCATCTATGAACCCCATTATGGTCGTTATATTGGCCCCAGCGTTAGCTGCCATACGAACTTCTAAGACACTTGCATCAACGGTCTTCATATCGGTTAAAATCAATGCATCAGGAAATTTCTTTTTAAATACCTTTACACTTCCTAATCCTACATTTTTAATTAATGGTGTACCTATCTCAATAATATCAACTCCAGCACTATAGACTTCTTCAGCTATCCTTAAAGCCTTCTCAAGATCTACTAAATCTAAAGCTACCTGGAGCATAGGCTTACTAAAATCTATCTTCAATCTTCTCCTCTCCCGCTATAGAACTTTTAAGGTGAGAGAAATTTATATCATTGATGAACGCGTGAAGTAGCATGGTAAAGTACATATTCGTGACGGGAGGAGTACTATCGAGTGTTGGTAAAGGAATAGTTACGGCATCAATAGGCTTATTACTCAAGAGTAGAGGCTATAGTGTAACAGCAATAAAGATAGATCCATACTTAAACGTTGATGCAGGAACTATGAATCCATACATGCATGGAGAAGTATTCGTAACTGAAGATGGTGGTGAAACAGACCTAGACCTTGGGCATTATGAGCGATTTCTAGATACAAACTTATCAAGGAAAAACAACATCACTACAGGACAAATATACCTTTCAGTAATCGAAAAAGAAAGAAAAGGAGAATTCCTTGGAAGCTGCGTACAGATAATACCACACATCACTGATGAAATTAAAAGCCGTATCAGAGAAGTTGCTAAGGAAAGCCAAGCAGACATAGTGCTAGTCGAAGTAGGTGGCACCGTTGGGGATATAGAAGGACTACCATTCCTTGAAGCTATAAGGCAAATGAGACTCGAAGAAGGATTTGACAATACAATGTTCATTCACGTAGCATTAGTACCAATACTTAGAGCTACTGGAGAACAAAAAACTAAACCCGTACAACATAGCGTTAAGGAATTACGGAGAATAGGTATCCAACCAGACGCCATAGTAGCAAGATGTAGAGTAATGCTGGAACCTGAAGCAAAGAGGAAGATAGCCCTCTACTCAAACGTTCCATTAGGAGCCGTCTTTACAAGCTATGATGTAGATATAATATACGAAGTACCATTAATACTGGAATCTCAAGGAATGGGAAAGTTTATAACAAAGAGATTAAAGCTTGAAGAAAGAAAACCAGACCTAACTGCATGGAAGGAATTTATTGAAAAACTTAGGAATGCATCTATTAAAGTAAAGATAGGAATGGTAGGAAAATACACTAAACTCAAGGACAGCTACATAAGCATTATTGAAGCACTTAAACACGCAGGAGCCCAACTAGGGGTAAAACCAATCCTAAAATGGATTGAAGCCACAGATGTCGAGAAAGGTAAAGTCAAAATAGATGAAGCACTAAGTGACGTCCACGGAGTTATAGTATTACCAGGATTCGGTAAAAGAGGAGTTAAAGGAAAAATAGAAGCAATAAAGTATGCACGCGAAAACAAGATACCCTTCTTCGGAATATGCTATGGAATGCAATTAGCCATAGTAGAAATAGCGAACAACGTAATAGGATTAAAGGGGGCCTCAACAACAGAAGTAGACCCAGCAACACCTCACCCTGTAATAACGTTACTTGAAGATCAAAAATACATTAAAATACTTGGAGGAACCATGAGACTTGGAGCACAACCAATTAAACTAATTAAGGGAACCTTAACTCATAAGCTATATGGATATAAAGACGTAATATTTGAAAGGCATAGACATCGCTATGAGGTGAACCCCAAATACATAGATATACTAGAAAGCGGAGGAATAAGGATCTCAGGAGTATGTCTATTAAAGTCAGATATAGTTGAATTCATAGAGTATAGACATCATCCATTCTTTATTGGATGTCAAGCACATCCTGAATTTAAGAGTAGACCCTTAAGACCCTCTCCTCCATTCATTGGCTTACTTAAAGCCTCTATTCAACGGGCGTAAGTATTAGCCTAACTTCCCGTATATCAGTTTTACAAATCTTCTTTACACCTCTCTGACCAGGCCTATAGCTTGTCCTAATAAGTCCAGCTTCCTCTAGCTTCCTAATTTGAGCACTAGCATTCGCTTTACTTTGACCAATAATATTAGCTATCTGACCTACATCAGCTTCACTATCCATGAGGTATCTAAGTATCTTAAGCCTAGTTGGAGAAGCTAAAGCTTGAACAACACGTTGGATGTATTCATCTCCAACAACAATTAATGTTCCATTCTCTTCATATATTCCGGGCTTAGTCCACCTGCCTTCGCTACCTACTTTAACCACAATAAATCACCTGTATAGAATAGTTTAATAAGGGGATTATAAGACCTACTCCGAAAAGTACTAATAAGACGAAGCATTATTCAAACATTTAATAGCACTAATCTTAGATACTCCTTATAAACGTTAAAGATTAAAATGCTGGAAGAAAAGATTAATTTAATGGTTAACAGCTCTTGAAAATAGCATACATATACAGGCAACTAAATGAAAGAGACTTCAAGGTACTATTAGCGATAGAGAAATACATGCCTAGATACGAATATGTAGCAGTAGAAATAATCGATAGAGAGACTAGACTACCCCCAAACTTGCTCAATTACTCATTACTTAAGCTGAATAAACTTAAATTAATAAAGAGGAGAACAGGTAGCTATGTCGGATATTGCTTAACATATCTAGGATACGACTGTCTAGCTCTACGAACCCTAGTTGAAAGAGGAGTACTTGCAGCACTTGGAGATAAAATGGGTGTGGGCAAGGAAAGTGACGTGTATGAGGGATTAACTCCAGCTAATGAGAAAGTAATAGTTAAATTCCATAGAGTAGGACGTACGAGCTTCAAACACATAAGAAGAGTAAGAACATATGCAACAGAAAAATCTGAGTACTCATGGCTTTTACAAGCAAAAATTGCTGCGGAAAGAGAATATAAAGTACTAGATGAGCTCTATAAAGTCAAAGCAAGAGTACCAAAACCTCTTGGTAGAAGTAGACATGTAGTAGTTACAGAATTCATTGAAGGAATAGAACTATACAGGTATAAAGAAGCAATAAACCCATTAGAAATACTAAGGAAAATCTTAGAAACTATAAGGAAAGCATACCTCGATGTAGGGGTAGTACATGGAGACTTAAGCGAATACAATGTCATGATACAAGTAAGCAATGGAAACGAAGAACCCTACATAATAGATTGGCCTCAATTCGTAGAAAAAGACCATCCAAGTGCTCCTCAGCTCCTCGAAAGAGATGTTAACTACGTCATTAAGTTCTTTAAAAAACGATACAGGGTAGATATTAGTAGAGAACTCGCCTTAAAATACGTTAAGGGAGAAGTAGATGAAATCTAGAAAACAACAAACAGTACTTGGAGTAGACATTATATGCTATAAGTGTAGAGACAACGTACCGCACTATGTAGCTATCCTCCTCGAAGGCGAAAAAGTAAAACTAAAATACGATGACATAACGCTACACGGCTTAATTAGGTTATTATGGGAAGTTAGACCAAACATCCTAGCAATAGATAATGTATTAGAACTTGGAGGAGATGAAAGAAAATTCACTAAATTCGTAAAAATGATGCCATCAGATGTAAAGATAATACAAGTAACGTTATGGCCTGATGGACTAATAGACTTAAAGGAAGCAGCAAGACGAGCAGGAATAGACGTTGGCTATGGAAAACTATCACCAAGCAAGACAGCCTACATCTCAGCTCTTCTTGCCAGTAAAGGATATGGAACAGAAATAAAACTCTATGAGGAGAAAACTAGGATCATTATATCAAAAGTTGCAAGCATAGGACCCGGAGGTATGAGTCAAAATAGGTATAAGAGAAGAATAAGAGTATCAATACTAAACCTCACTCGAAAAATAAAAGAAGCACTAGATAAACACGGCATAGACTACGACTTAACATTCAGGAAATCAGGAGGAGGATTAGAATCAAGTGTCTTTACAGTCTATGTACCAAGAGAAAAACTGTACGGTATAGTAAAACCCTTAGAGTCACCATATGTAAGAATAGAAATAATACCAGTATTTAAACCAAAACTGGACTTCCTCACGATATTGAAACAGGAAGAGAAGAGTAGACCAATTATCGTAGGCATAGATCCAGGAATAAGCGTCGGTATTGCCATAATAAACCTAGATGGAGTACCAATAGCAGTAACTAGCGGTAGAAATATAGATCGAGCAGATATAGCAGACTACATACTATCACATGGAGTACCAGTACTAATAGCAACAGACGTAACACCAATCCCAGATACAATTAAAAAACTAGCATCAATGTTCAATACAACAGTCTATGCACCAGAACAAAGCCTAACCATAGAGGAAAAAAGAAAAATAATTGAAGAAGTAACGAAAAGATATCCATGGATAAAAATAACCGATAACCATCAGAGAGACGCTCTAGCTGCCGCAATTAGAGCGTATAGAAGTTTTGAATCAAAGTTCAAGCAAATAGATGCATACTTATCCAAAATAGGATTAGATATTTCAGTAGAAAACGTAAAGGTTAAGGTATTAAAGGGAAAAACGATAACGGAAGCTGTTGAAGAGGAAATAGCAAGAATATATGGATACGAGGAAGTAGAAGAAAGGAAGACGGAACAACAAGTAAAGCAAAAGGTAGTAGATGTTGAAAGATACAGAGAAGAAATAAGTAAACTAGTGAAGGAAAAGGAAGTACTAAAAGAAAAGCTTAGAAGAGTTGAAGAAGAGAAAGAAAGACTTGAAAGAGAAATAAACATCCTTAAAACCTCTTGGAGTAAAGAAGTAGCAGTAGACAGAGAAGTAGCTAATCTTAAGGATGAAGTTAGAAGGCTAAGTGAGCTTCTCAAGAAATTAGAAAACGAAAACAATGAACTAAGGAATAGGTTAAAGAAAGTGGAAAAAACACTAATAAGCATAATTAAAGGAGAGTTAATACCATTAAAGAAAATCAATATGCTAACAGAAGATGCTTTAAAAAAGCTGGAAAAACACTTTGGAATAAAGGAAAACGACATAATATTTATAGAAAATCCAGGATTCTACATAATAGATGCTATTAAGATGCTTAAAGACAAAAAGATACTCGCACTAGTAGTAAAGGACGCTAATGAAGGTAAAGGTCTACAGGATGTCGCTAAAAGAAACTTAATACCAGTACTCGATGCAAATGAATACATAGTTGATGCACTATTTGACATCCCCTTAGCTAAACCGAGTATAATAGACGATGCATTATCCCTCAAAAAGAAAATAAAGGAAGAAAGAGCAAGAATTGAGAAATCACGGTTACTATCAATAATAGAGGAGTATAAAAAGATGAGAATAAAACAGTATACACATGAATTAAAATAGCATTACCTCTCCTTTCACTATAAGTTCTGTTAGTTTAGTAATCTTACTTAACTCTTCATCAACTATACCTTCAATATCTGATTTAATTTCTGAGGTTAAGGGTCTATTACCTTCAAGCAATACCTTAACGTTAGCCATTAACGGGTCATCTATTGGTCTTCCTATTTGACTTAATAATTGAACATAGACTTCCTTAATATCCTTTACAGTACTGTATATTTTATCAGCTATCCTCTTAGCTACAACATTATACAATTTACCAACATGGCTTACAGGATTCTTACCTGCAGTAGCTTCTAAGCTCATAGGTCTCATTGGTGTTATCAGTCCATTAGCTCTATTACCTCTACCCGTAGCACCATCATCTCCATGCTCAGCAGAAGTACCAGTAACAGTTAAGTACACTATACCCTTATCCGGCCTATCAGCTGTGTTGACGTAGACTTCTACATCATAATCAGGAGCTATTCTTGAAGCCATATTTAAGATTCTATTCTTAATCTCCTCCTTTACGGAAATGTAGTGGTCAACGTCAGGTGTTAAGTGGGATATTATTGCTGCTGCTATCGTTAACGTTATTTTCTTGTTCACTCTCAAACCCATAACCTTTACATCTTCACCTACTTCAGGTAACTCCTTCTTAAGTGCAGGCGAGTTAAGGTAACGTTCAGTCTCTAACACTAGTCTTTCTAGTACTGATAGTGGAGCATAACCTATGCCGAAGCTAGTGTCGTTTGCTAGGGGCATTTTCTTTCCAAGCTCAAATACTCCAACAAGGTCAGCGCTTCCCATACCTATCTTATAATCTACAATTACATGATTATCTGGATCTAAGTATCTAAAGTTCTTCTTAATCCACTCCTTTACCGCCGATACAATTATAGTACCAACAGGTATTTTGATTATCTTTCCTCTATCTATTACCTGTGTTGTAGCTCTACCCGAAACAATAATGTATATCGGTTGAAGAACTTCACCCCCACCAAATTTAGGGTCAGCTTGACCTCCTACAAGTAATGCCTTATCAACATTATGGTGAAGTATGGTACCAAATCGCTCCAAGTAGTACTTACATAAAGCTCTGCTTGCAGATTCTGCTGCTGCATCAGCTATATAGTCGGGATGACCTACACCTTTTCGCTCGACCATTTCGACGTTCAGTGATTCTATTGGTTGCCAATTTACCGTTTCAATTACTATGTTACGCTTCATTTTAGTCGCCGGTTTTCCTACCGCTACATTGATACTATAACTTTTTCGTTCATTGATAGTATTGCAGTGATTCCCTATAGGAATCACTTAACATTACAATTGTTTAACTTGGTGATAGTCTAGGCTTACAAATAAAATGTTACTACCTCTAATGAATACTCTACCATATTTAGTCTTTGGCTCATCAGAACCCTCATGAACCTCAATGCAGTCGCTCAATATTAAGTTCATAGTATTGTCACTTAGTTCCAATTTACCAATGTATTCACTTCCATCCTTTAATTTTACGAGTACTACTCTATTTACAGCGCTCCTGAGATACTTCAATGGTGCATCAAGTTTTGAAGACACCAAGGTTTTTCACAACCTCCAGTTTAGTTCATGTACCTTTAATGATCCTTTAGTATCTCATTGAGAGTGTGGTTGCGAATCAGGTATTTAAGTGTTGAGGTTAATTTCTATTTACCATTAATATATATGATATCCTTACATTCACGTAAATGTCGGCTCTCTCCTTTAAGTATGCTGTATATGATTAGTCCCTTGTCCTTAAGAATGTCCTTAACTTCTTTAAGTGTATTAGACTTATCTACAAGTAGGTCAGCTACTGTAATTAAGTATACTTTATTGAATGAACAATTCCTGAATGGAGGATACTCTGCATCAGCACATATGAGGTCGATGTTAACGTTCATGGGGTCTATTTTACCTTTAAATATCCTAAGCATATTAATGCTAATGTCTAATCCCACATAGTATTTGAACTTAAATCCTCCTAAGAAGAGGTATTCGAGGAAGAGACCTGTACCACAACCCATATCCAATATAATATCGTTTTCTTTGGGCATAGCATGTCTAGGTATATTCGAGTACTTTACATATTGCTCATCTCTGTAAAGGATGTCATAGGAGGGTGCTGTCGTATCGTATTTTTCCCTAATTACCAGTTTTGCCTCCCATGAAGTATGAGAGTAGCGTTCGTTCACGAATCTTC
>Ga0190367_1002200_pt1 | contig 10198 bp, 11 predicted proteins | sample 4872181011_MG_FD_171838 | JGI IMG/M metagenome (GOLD analysis project Ga0190367, IMG submission 171838) | Hydrothermal vent microbial mat bacterial communities from Southern Trench, Guaymas Basin, Mexico - 4872-18-10-11_MG | ecosystem: Environmental > Aquatic > Marine > Hydrothermal vents >... | reverse complement strand
GTTTTGTAAGACATCACGTGGTAGAAGAGCAAAGCCACAAAACACCACCAAATCGAAAACAGTTCTATAAAGCTAAGATTTCTCTTCCTCAAGACTAATGGAATGCTTGAAATCGCTAAAGCCAATGACAGGAATTCGTATTTCAAAAGCATTGGAGTGTAAAACCATATAGGCTGAAAATGTGGCTTGACTTCGCCAAAAGATATCGCATGAGAGATCCAATAGGATAAAGCTACATTGGCGTAGTGTTCTATCCACGATTTATCAAGTATAACTTCTATCGGATTTTTCCCATTGAATACATGAGCAAATGCAGATGAATACAAAAACGACGAGAAGAGTAAGAATATCGCTAAGGCAAAAACTGTGACTTTGTTGATCAAATTCTTTAAATAGCTAAGTCCTTTCTCCTTCACTCCGTAAACTAAGATAAATACTATGAACATCGGAATGTATTCAACCCAGTTCTCCTTAGACGTAAATACAACAGCGAAGAAGAAAGCTGAAAAACATGCAAATATAGTCTTCTTACTCTCTTTATACCTTAAGTAGCAATACAAAGCTATTAAAAAGGAGGACAGAACTATTAAGTCGTTTCTGTCGTAACGGGAGTAGTACAAAACAGAGGGAGAGAATACAAAGAAGAACGCGAATATGTAAGCCGAATCTCCAATCCATCTCCTAAATCCAATAGCTGCCAAAACTCCAATCAGGCTAAAAAGAGCTGTTGGTAGTCTTGCTGTGAAATCGCTGTCTCCAAACAAGTAGAACGTTAAAGCTGATGCGAAGTATAGAAATGGGCCGTGAAAGGCTGGATCATATATATAGTTGTGCCATTCTAAAACGGATTTAAGAGCAATCCACGCGTGAACACTTTCATCGTGATCCATTGGTCTAATGTCAAGCCAAACAAACCTCGTAACGACTGCCGCTATAAGTAACACAACTGGTAATATTCTTTTTAATGTCTTCATCTGAGGTCGTTTTCAAAATCGCTTAAAAACGATTACTCGATTTCGATTACCTCTACAACCTCAAGCGGAATCCTTGGCATTCTCTTTCCTATCTCGTATTTAGCAATTCTCGCGGCATGCTCTTTGCTTTGAGCGTTAAAAACCTTCATTTCCATTTCCAAGCCTACTAATGCCGTATTTGCAACTATGAAAACAGACTTTAAATTCGACTTACACTTTGGGCATATCGTATTTCCGACATCTATTTTTACAAAGTTTAAATCGGGATTCAGTCTCTTGCCAGCTTCTGCAACTGCTATGTTCATGGCGTCTTTAACACTTCTAACGTTTCTTACAATCCAAGCGGCTTGAACTACAACGAGGTAATTTGGCATCGATCGAAATAGAGTTCGTTTGAATTTAACGTTTTCAATAGCTAAACTTAAAATACTAATCGAGCATCTATTAGAAGAGGTGGAGAATGAGGTTCTTCGTAATAGGATTTGGACAAGCTGGAGGAAAGATCCTCGATCTGTTCATAGAGAGTGAGAAGAGAAGAGGAACTCATGTAAAGATGAGGTGGTTGGCTATAAATACAGCGAGAACGGATTTACTTGGCTTAAAACACGTTCCAATGGAAGATAGAATTCTAATTGGTCAAACTGTTGTGAAAGGGCATGGAGTTGGAACGGATAACAAGCTTGGAGCTAAGATTGCTCAAGAGGAGATAGAGACAATTCTCAGTGAGATAGACAAGAGAGGAACACATGACATGGACGCGTTTCTGATAATAGCTGGACTAGGTGGTGGAACTGGAAGTGGTGGTGCTCCTGTGCTTGCAAGATACCTGTCTGAGATGTACTCTGAACCAGTCTATGCATTAGGAATTTTACCAGCACCAGAGGAGGGAAAACTGTATTCATTGAATGCAGCAAGGAGCATGATTTCTTTGCTAAAATACGTTGACAACCTTATTTTACTTGACAACGGTGCGTGGAAGTATGAAGGTTTAAGTTTGAGGGAGTCTTTTGCGAAGATAAATGAGGAGATAGTCAGAAGGCTATCTATACTTGCGAGGGCTGGAGAACCGTTAGAAGAGGATTTAGTTGGTGAGATGGTAATAGACAGCAGTGAAGTCATAAATACACTTAGAGGTGGTGGAATTTCTGCAATAGGTTATGCTACAACACTTGCAGAGAGTTCTAAGAAGAGGTTTTCGATTTTCAGGAGGAAGAAAGAGGTAACACTTGAATCCATAGAGAACGATAAGCCGATGAAAATTGCTACACTCGTTAGAAGAGCTGCACTTGGTAGATTAACAATTCCGTGCAATATAAGAAGTGCTGAAAGGGCATTAGTATTAGTAGCTGGCCCTCCAGAACACCTCGATAGAAAGGGACTAGAAAAGGCAAAGATGTGGCTTGAAGAGCAAATAGCTGGAGTTGAAGTTAGAGCTGGAGATTATCCAACGAAGAGGACAAAATACGTTGCAGCTTTGGTGATACTTGCAAACGTTACAGATGTTCCAAGGGTTAAAGAACTTCAGAGGTTAGCGGCTGAGGCGAAAGACGAAATCGAGAGTGTTGAAAAGACGAGAATGGAGAAAACTATAGAGCTGTTCGATGAAGACATAGAACCACTTGTATAATGAGAATTGTAGTTGCGTTAACAGGAGCGTCAGGGCAGATAGTAGGAGTTAGGTTGTTAGAGGTGCTGAGGGATAAAGGTGTAAAAACTTATTTAATCGTTTCAAAGGCGGCTGAGATTATATTGAGACATGAAATTGATTTAGACTTGAATTACGTTAAATCTCTTGCACATAGGTTTTACAACGAAGACGAAATCGATGCACCGATTGCCAGTGGAACTTTTAGGCATGACGGTATGGCTATTGTTCCGTGTAGTATTAGAACTGCATCTAGTATAGCTTATGGAATCACTGACAATCTAATTGCAAGGGCTGCAGATGTAACACTAAAGGAGAGGAGAACACTTGTAATTGGAATAAGAGAAGCCCCACTACACTTAGGTCATTTGAAGATGCTTACAAGACTTGCAGAAATCGGTGCAGTTATATATCCTTTAGTTTTATCGTTTTATATAAAACCTAAGAATTTAGATGAGATTATAGACCATATAGCTTTTAGAATTGCAGAACTATTGGGTTTAGAGATAAATTACAAGCGTTGGGGAGATTTCATTCTTGATATCTAATTGATTGTTTATTATAGTTAAAGCATATAAATTAAAAAGTAGCAAGAATGCTCCTCTTATTTTTTCAAATGAATAAGCCGCCGCCGGGATTTGAACCCGGGACCTGGTGATTACGAGTCACCCGCTCTACCAGGCTGAGCCACGGCGGCAACGCCGGGGGTGGGATTCGAACCCACGAGCCCCATAACGGGGCACGGGCTCTCCAGGCCCGCGCAGTACCACTCTGCAACCCCGGCTTAAAGTGATATTCTTCAAATAGCTTAAAAACGTATCGTTCGGTATTAAATAAAAAGATTTAATTACTTCAAATCTGTCATGATGATATGAAGGTGAACAACGTCGAAGTTGAGGAGACTTTTGCTGAAGCTTTTGACATAAAAATTGCAAGGGTTTTGATAACGGCATACGACTACTACTGGGCTTTGATTGCAGCAACAGAGGCTACAGGCTTTGGAACATCAGTTATTATGTGTCCAGCAGAAGCCGGAATAGAGATAAAAGCAAAACCATCTGAAACCCCTGACGGTAGGCCGGGATACTACATCCAGATCTGTCACATGAGTAAGAAGGGTTTGGAAGAGCAATTACTTGCAAGGATTGGGCAATGTGTTTTAACTGCTCCAACTACTGCAGCATTTAACGGATTGCCTGATGCTGAGGAGAAGTTTGACACTGGTGGAAAACTCAGATACTTTGGAGATGGTTATGAGAGGGAAGTCGAAATAGGTGGAAGGAAGTGCTGGGCTGTACCAATGATGGAAGGAGAGTTTATAATCGAGCATGAAATAGGATATACAAGCGGTATAGCTGGAGGAAACTTCTTCATATTAGCAGAAACTCAGGGCTCAGCTTTAGCAGCAGCAAAAGCGGCAGTTGACGCAATAGCAGATGTCGAAGGTGTGATAACTCCATTCCCAGGTGGAATTGTAGCTTCTGGATCAAAAGTGGGTGCAAACAAGTACAAGTTTTTGAGAGCTTCAACTAACGAGAAGTTCTGTCCAAGCATAAGGGACAAAGTCGAGGGAACACAGATTCCAGAGGGTGTAAAGGCCGTATACGAAATAGTGATAAACGGTTTAACAGTCGATGCAATAAAGGAAGCTATGAGAGTTGGAATACTCGCGGCAACAAGGATTCCGGGAGTTGTCAAGATTACAGCAGGAAACTACGGTGGAAAACTAGGTAAGCATCTCATATATCTCAACGAACTCTTCTAAATTTTTTATGCGGAAGATTTTAGTCATTTCTGGCTTTGATCCAAGTGGTGCTGGAGTTTTAGCTGATATAAAAACTGCTAAATCCTTAAACACTTTTGCATTAGCTGTTTTAACGAGTTTAACTGCTCAAAACAGTTGTGGTGTTTACGAGGTAAAACCGATAAATTTGGATCTGCTTGAAAAGCAGTTAAGAGCTGTATTTGAGGATACAGATGTTAACGCTGTAAAAATCGGATTGATATCAGATGTAGGTGTTGCAAGAGTTGTTAGGGAATTCATAAGAGATTTAAAAGTTCCAAAGGTCTTAGATCCAGTACTAATCGCTAGCACTGGAAAACAAATTGGCAATGTAAGAGCTTACAAGGAAATAATGGATTGCGTAGATGTTGTAACTCCAAATTTTAATGAAGCTAAGGCTATATCGGGATTAAACTGTAATCCGAGGGATTTGGCTTTAAAGATATTTGAAGAGTACGGATGCTCAGTCGTTGTAACGGGTGGTGAGCTTAATGGCGTAGACATCCTTTGTGATAGAGGGAAAATATACGAAATAGAAGCTGAAATCTTTGATGCCGAAATACATGGAACTGGATGTGTTTACAGCACAGCTCTTGCCTGTTATCTTGCAAAGGGGTTAAGCCTTTTGGATTCGTGTAGATTTGCGAGGTTGTTTATAATTGAGAGTATTAAGAGAGCTGTTAAGATTGGGAGATGTCTTCCAGTCGTAAATCCCTAATTTCAGATTCTCAATATTCAACATTTAATATCTCCAAAAACAAAAAACAATTAATATATCAACTTCTCCAAGTCGTCACCTCCATAAAATATCTCCTGAATACCATCATATATGTCTTCCATTCCAAAACCGTCTATCGCTGAAATCGGTATTAATGGTCTAAAGAAACCAAACTCCTTTAACATGTGAAAAAGCTCCAAACTCAAAGTCTTTTTCTCATAGCTCAAGCTTTCGTAAAGACTCTCTGGATCTTTACTCCAACTCAACACCCTCTCAAGTTCTTCTTTCGTTAAAACATCAGCTTTTGATAAGACCTGAATTTGAGGTATATCCAACCTAAAAATAGCTGATGATGCCATGAACAGAAGGGATAAGAATCCAGATGGAGTTTTCGAGACAATTGGATCGAATAAGTAAACCATTACACTCCTATCTCTTCCCAACGCGTTTACAATTATCTCACCACTACTTCTAAGCGTGAACAATTCCATTTGTCCAGGTGTATCTACTATTACGTAATCTGCCCCGTTCAATTCTATTTCATCTTTGATGTCCTTGTATATAGTTGAAATGAGATCAGCACCTATTATTTGAGCACCGTTTGGCCCTACGTTATACTTATGCATGATGTCTTCGAGAGTAAACCACTCCCTAACGTCTACATCAGCGGAATATGGGACGAATTCAGCACCGGGATCTAGGTTTACAGTCATGTAATCTAACCTCTTGGAATCAAACCAATCGGCTAAAGCCTTGGTTAGATAAGTTTTTCCAGAACCTGCGGTTCCTACGATGTATATTATTATCTGCTCCATATACATAGCGTAGCTTGATGCGTTTAAAGCTGCTTTGGTATTCGATTTAAAATTTTCGAACCCCCTTAATCCGCTCAAAAATTTCGATATTTTGAGTTGGAATGGGATCAGAAATGTTATTAAATGTGATTAAATGTTACGAAAATTTCGTAAGAGTTATATAATTGGGATAAAACTTGGGATATGGTAGCAGAAGTAGCGTGGTGGTTTTGGCCTCTATGCCTATTTGTGTTTACACTGGTAATTGGAATAATAGCTCCCATCTCAGGGGTAGGTGGAGGAGTTCTATTCGTTCCATTAACAAGGGCGTTCTTTCCGTTTCATATCGATTTCATAAGAGGTGCCGGATTGATAATGGCTTTAACATCTGCTTTGTCTTCAACTCCACATCTGGCAAAGCAAGGGCTTGCAAATTTAAGAATAATGGCTCCAATCGTTGTCATATCGATTGTAACTTCAATACTTGGAGGAATAATTGGTTTGTGGATAACAAATGCATTCCCAGAAGGACAACACTATGTCACAATCCTACTAGGAGTTATACTGTTTGTGATATTCGTTGTCATGCTTACTTCAAAGCGAGTTGAATTCCCAGAGGTAAAGAAGGTTGATAGACTTTCTGAACTCCTCGATATAAGAGGTGCTTGGTACGAGCCGAGTTTGGATAAGGTTGTTGAATACAGAACTACAAATATGGCTTTAGCTCTGCCAGCTTTTGCAGCAGTTGGATTCATAGCCGGAATGTTTGGATTAGGAGCTGGATGGGCTAACGTTCCAGTGCTAAACCTGATCATGGGTGCACCGATAAAGGTTGCAACCTCTACAAGCATGATGATCATAACAGTAAACGATGCCGCTGCCGCATGGGTTTACTTGGCTAAGGGAGCTGTTTTACCAGTCATAGTAATTCCATCGGTTGTAGGGATTACGATTGGTGCAAGGATTGGTGCGAAATTAGCTGTTAGGGCAAGACCAAAAATAGTTAGATATGCTGTATTGGCCGTGATGTTACTTGCAGCAGTTTTGGACATATACAAAGGCTTAGCAGGCTTAGATTACGTGCCAAAGTACTTCTGAGGTGGTGAAAATGAAAGAGGTAAAGGTAGATCCAATGAATAGGATTTTTGCAAAGACTATGGAGATTTTCACGTATTTAGGCTTAATACTCATGGTAGTGCCGGGTGTGATATACATAGTTGGAACCAGTGGATTCGTCGACGTAGAAGATGTTGTGACACACTGGGATAAATCCGCATCTGAATTCTGGGAGGAGTTAAAGGGTTTAAACGTTAAGGGTTATTCGTGGTTTTTAAACAACCTAGCACACATGGACTGCTTAAGCCTAATAGGAATTGTATTCTTGGCGTTGGCTCCGTTAGTGGCGGTAATAACTTCTCTGGTGAAGGCTGATTCAAAGTATAAGCTGATACTTGCAATAGTTGTAATTGAATTCGTGATTGCAATTGTAAGACCATTGATAATGGAAGCTACCGGACATTGAGCTACTCAAGACCTCTAGCGTACATCAGCATTTCCTCTTCACTCATCTTAATCCACTTGTTATACCAATCTTTAATCTTTGCAACTAGTCCGACTTCTATACTGTATAAGTTTATCACACCTAATAATTCGTTCTTCTTTATCTCTCCATTGTATATCGGCAGGAAGACGACTTTGTCTACAGTTATCTCCTCTTCAACTCTCTTCGGAGGTTTATCGTATAGTATATCTACTACAGTTCCAAATGCGTGTCTCATTATGTAAAGGGGATAAACGATTGAGTTCTTTGGAATTCTAATCCTCTTAATCCTTATGACAGTAGGTTTTCCAAATTCGACTCTCTTGTTTTCATCTGCAATCAAACACTCCCATCTCGCAACGGAGTTCCTTCTAAATCCAAAAGGTTGAACTTCAACTTCCTTCTTTATAACTCCTCCGTTACTCCTGTAAACCATTTTTATCCTTTCTGGCTTCTTCTCAACTTTGATACTTCCTAAATCCCTAACACCGACGTAGTATACGTTCATAACACCGATTAAATCCCCTCTTTCAATTTTACCATCTTCTATTGGTAAAAAGACGACTTGATTTATCCTTTTCTCATCTTCAATTCTTGACGGCTTTCCAAGTTGAATGACGTCTAAAACAGTTCCGTATGCGTTTCTCATTATATAGAGTGGAACGACTATTGTATTCGGTGGTAAGGTTACATCTCTTATCTTAATCCTCACAACTTCGCCAGCCTTAACCTTTACATCTTCATCTGCTATCAGCAATTCCCAGACACCTATGTTACTCCTGGTGTATCCCAATTCCTTGCAAACGATTTTTTCTCTAAAGACATTTCCATCATCTCTCCAGGTTAAGTTCGTTTCAATCGATTCGATTCTTAAAGAAACCTTAGGAACTTCTAAATCGAATATCCTCGCAAGTAAACCCGTTCTTATGTAAAATACTTTCAAAACACCAATTAAATCACCTTTTTTTACAACACCACTTTCAATAGGTATGAATAAGACTTCACTTATACACTTCTTCTCCTCAACCTTATCTGGGATTCCACATTCGATTACATCAATCACAGTTCCAAATGCGTGTCTCATTATGTTTAGTGGACCAACTATTGTATTCTCTGGGATTATAACGGGTTTAATCTTTATAACACAGGGCTTACCCTTTTCAACGAATACATCTTCAGCTGCAACTAACACCTTCCACTGAGCAATCGGAGCCATTTTATAGCCAAAAGGTTTCAGTTCGATATCTCTTATCTTATCTATTACACCACCAACTCTGTCGACCCAATAGACGATATCCACTCCCATTTCATCACCTCTTTTACAACAATTAATTGTTATGATAATCTGTTTATAAAGTTTTTTATGAAAGATCGATGACAAATATAAAATCTTTTGACAACAGTTTATAATTGAAAATAAATATAATAATAAATTTAAAAATTTTTAAATATACTACCATTTATTTTAATTTAATCTTCATGATGAAACTTAAAAATATATTTTGTTTTAAATATATTTTCGAAGAAGTTCATCATTTCTTAGCCCATCAAAAGCGAGCAATAAGAAGAGTGTTAGGAGTGGGATTGTTGCTATTAGCCATGAAATCGTTACATCTTTGACAATTCCATGTATGTGAAATACAACCATAAGTATGTACAGTAGAGATGTAAGAAATATTAATGATATTAGCAACTCCTTCATAAGTTATCACTATTCTCCTAAGGTCATTAAATTTACCATTTTTGAAGTTAAATATCATAAATTATTGTGCAATACAACAACCTAACTGAATAATTATGTTCTTTAAGTTCATTATAAAATTTATTAAAATCTTCTATACTTATTTACAACTCTTGAGATCATAGCTGCAAATACTGCTGCACCAAATCCGTTGTCTACATTCACAACTGCAACACCAGATGAACAGCTCTGAAGCATTGCGAAAAGTGTTGAGATCCCGCCTAAGCTTACACCATAGCCTACAGACGTTGGAACTGCTATTACTGGAACATCGATGAGAGATGCGATTACAGATGGTAATGCCCCTTCCATTCCAGCTATGACTATAACGCTATCTACTCCAATCTCCCTAATTTTCCTTATGGGTTCAACTAATCTGTGTAAACCAGCCACTCCAACGTCGTAAAACTTTAAGACTTCTAAACCAAGGAATTCAGCAGTTGTTACAGCCTCCTCTGCAACAGCTATATCTGAAGTTCCAGCGGTTAGTATTGCAACTCTACCGATTTTTTCAATCTTTCTTTTACCGACTACTGCTATTCTCCCCCTCTCGTTTACCTCTACGCCTTTAACCCTCTTTAAAGCATCCATCTGTTCTCTGTTAAGCTTTGTAACGAGTATAGACCTACCCTCTGCTAAAACCCTTTTCACAATCGCAACTAAATCCTCGACACTTTTTCCCTCAGCGTAAATAGCCTCTGGCTTACCAGCTCTTTTCTCCCTATCCAAATCGAGCTTGACGATTTCATCCAGATAGTCTTGCAGCTTCTTCATGGTATTCCTGAATAGTTTTAACTGTAATCCCCTTTTTCTTAATAGCCTCTATAGCCTTCAAAGCCGCTAAAGCTCCAGCAATTGTAGTTACATACGGAACTTTATAATCCACTGCTGCTCTTCTGATCATATATCCATCAGTTCTTCCCCTCTTACCGCTTGGGGTGTTTATTATCAGATCTATTTTCTTGTTTATTATCGCATCCACTACGTTCGGTCTTCCCTGACT
>Ga0190367_1002199_pt1 | contig 10198 bp, 14 predicted proteins | sample 4872181011_MG_FD_171838 | JGI IMG/M metagenome (GOLD analysis project Ga0190367, IMG submission 171838) | Hydrothermal vent microbial mat bacterial communities from Southern Trench, Guaymas Basin, Mexico - 4872-18-10-11_MG | ecosystem: Environmental > Aquatic > Marine > Hydrothermal vents >... | reverse complement strand
TACCTATCTGGGATTTGGGTAGATATTACGACTCTTGGGTAAAGAAATCTAAATACATAAAAAATGTAACTGTTTATGAAGTTTCGAGAGGTGAACGCTTGGCAAAGGTTAGGAAGGTCTGTGTTTTGACTGCAAACGACTTAAAAATGGATAGATACAAAGTCTCTCCAACAGATCTTAGGAAAATTGAAAGTGATCTGTTAGATTTGTTTGAGGAAAGATTGCATTTGAAGAGAGATGCGAACATTCAGGATGGTAAAATCTGGAGTATATATTACGAAAATTCATTCTACCATCCAGAGTTTCATGACATGTTTATAAATCATGTATTTGAAAATGTTGCAAGCAAGGTTAACGAATCCAGTAAATTCTGGATTGAGACTGAGTTAGAGGATAAGTTTATTGTAATAAGGATAATATTGTCTAAGTAAAGAATATTCACCTTGTATGAAATTTTATATATTACATTAAGCTTTTACTTCTTAAGTTATCTGTAAAGAATATCGAAAATCTTTTGTGAAAGATGAATTGGTAGTGATATAACATTGTGCTTTAAAAATCTCATCAGCAGTGTTAAATCACCACTAAAAACACAAAACCCATAAATTCCATAAAACGATAAAAAATTACGACTTCCTTAAAAATGTTAAAAAGCACTTCCATATTTTCTAAAGAACTCTTCAGGAGTCAGCACTTCTATTTCATTTCTAATAGGTTCAAAATCTTTTTTATTTCTTGTGATCAAAATATCAGATGTTGATTTAGCTGAATAAAATTGTAAAGCATCTTCAAAATCTCTTATCCTTTTTTCATCAAAGGATTTAGCTATTATATCTTCTGAAAGAGCTACAATTTTAAAACCTCTTATAATCCTTTTTGTATCTTCCTTTGCCTTCTCTTCTCCAAATATCCTTGCCCTCAAGAAATACAAAATTGCTACAGTTAGAGCAGAAATATAACCTTCGATTTTACCTTTTCTTACAAGCTGCATTAAAGCTAAGCTGGATTTCCAACCACTTCTTCTTTCCAAAACATCCATAAAAAATGTTAACATCCAAGAAAACCTTCATTTGATCAACCTTTCAATCGTTTCTCTAATAACTTCCTTATCTTTTTCAATAGGATTGTAAGGATGAGTTCCAACCAATTCGAGCAAATCATCATCAAATTCTATCTCAGGATATTCCTTCTTAAGCTCATTTTTTAATTCTTCCTTAGAATAATATGATAATTCTACCTCTAACCTCCTTAACCTATACTCAACCTTTGTAAGCTCCTCTCTTAGTTCCATCAATTCCTTCCTAATCTCTTCCATTTTTATACCCATGTAAATTAATTGGTGCTGTTAATTTAAATACATTTGGCTTGATTAATGGTAGGAAATTATAAAACATTTTAAAGGTAAAAATTACCTACCGCATAATAAAACTATCCACAAAAAGAATTTTAAACATAGTTGAAAATAAGGAGATATTAAGTGAATTAGTTATATTATGTTGAGAATTTATTTAAATTAAAATTTATTCCTATTTTGATTATATTAAAGTTAAAAATAAAGCTATCTCCTACAAAAAGGAAATTCACAGTCTTTGCATCGTGATTAAAGGTATGCGCAGTTGAGAATCCTATCCAATAGCACATATCTAAACTTAAATACTATAATCAAATAATGTATTTAAGATGAATAGTGCTACCGTTATTACAAACGCTTGTTTATACGCTTCAAGAGGCTCATGAATTACATATCCCAATGGATTGCCTATTCTGAAGTAGCAAACTTCATATACATTTATTTTTACTTAGTGTTCTAATTCGTGTAGTATTACTACTTATAGATAAACTAACTATCCATCCTCTTACTTCAACTACCTTCTTAATTATATTTTAATGCTTTGATGTAATAAAAATCGAAAAAGTTAAGTTTTAGCATAGTAGATTTAAGTTAGGGGACAAGATGAAGAGAGGTTGTCCGTTTTTGGGAGTTAGGGGAATTTATGGCTTTTGGTCATTGGAAAGTTTTAATCTGGTGATACAATGGATTTTCTAGTTTTGCCAGAGTTTTAAGCATTAATAAAGTTCAAATCTCTTGAAAGTGGATTGATATGGTTATTTGTAATATATTTAGTCTATTCATACATACGAAAAAGACCAGGGAAAAGGCAAGCCCGTGCTATTGTAGGTTTAGTTGCTTTGGCTACAGGATCGATTTACGCTATTAGTTTTCTACTTGCTTTCTCAACGCTTATAGCTGGTGTAATTACCTTTAACTATTCTTTGGTTAACTATTCGATCTTCCAATTCAGCTACTTTATAATTGGATATTTCCTGATGAAAATGGGTTCTAACCTACTGAGATGGAGAATGAGAAAAATAATGGGTGCTTTAATAGCTCTTGCAGGATTACTTAACATTGTGCCTTATCTTTCTAAAGGTAATGTAGATCAATTAGTAGAGGTCTTGAAGACTAATATTTTTGCTCTTATAGATTTCTCAACGAACTTGGCTTTGTTAGTTATTGGATCATGCAGTCTTATATCTTTAAGGAAAATTCCTTTTAGAGTTAATGTTGATTATGGGTATGATTACGAATACTATGATGAATCCTCAAAAGTTGGAGATCTCTTACCGCCTTTGTTTGCTAATTGCTCTTTTTGTGGTAAAAGAACATTTCTACCATATAGATGTAGTTACTGTGGCAGGTTATTTTGTTCGGAACACAGACTTCCACCAAAGCATAATTGTTCTGGACTGAATGTTTGGAAAGATAAAACACCACCTCCACCAGGTGTTGTATGGGAATACAGCAGAGATGGGGTAAGTTATCGTAAGTATTAGAAGTTATGAACTCAATTAAGAGAGTTAAGTCTTAGATATCAGCATTTGAAGGAAATAGCTTCTTGGTTGCTCTATTGCAGATCTCATTGAACCAAAGCTCATTGAACTTATAGCATTGTATGAGGCTGGATTTTTATCGGGCCGGGAGGGATTTGAACCCCCGACCGCGGGATTAAGAGTCCCGCGCTCTACCCAGCTAAGCTACCGGCCCCAAATTGAATAAATATATGGATTTAAAAATGTTGTCCTCTCAGACAATAGACGAAGAGAACCCTAACCCTTCCACCTCTAACTCCAGCGAATCTCGTGCTGAATTTGATACTAAAGTTATGGATCTTCTTTACATTTGATATGAAAACTCTGGCATCGTTTACATCCTCAAAGTATATGTCAACACCGTTCTTAACTTTAGAAACCTCTACATTAAACCTTCCAGCCCTATTAACAACATCTTCAAGCTTTTTGTAATCAACATCTCTTATCTGAACTAAGCAGGGATGCTTCATCAAAGATATATATGTGGAGTTATAAGTTTCCTTGATGGATGAGTTGTTGATAAAGGAGTTTGACATAAGATACATAAATGCAACATCGAGAAAAAACTTGAAGGAACATGCTATGATTAGACTCATAATATCAACCTTGGCAACTCCGGAAGAGATAAACAACCTGACTAGGAAAGATGTAAGATCTTTGAAGGGAGTATTTGCAGTGAAGTTGAAGAGTGGAAGAAAGATTAGGATTGCACCGATAGATCCAAAGACATACAAGGTTCTAATCGAAGTTTCAAAGGGTGGGAAGATATTTGAATATTCGAAGGTTGAGATGGACAGTATCGTAAGGAAGTATTCTCCAGCAAACAGAGTTTACGATGCGATTAGTTTGAGAAATGCAGTCATAAAGATACTCAGAGACTGCCAATTCTTTGAACATGACTATGTGAGAGATCTTTTGAATGGAAGGAACTTTGAAGAAGTCGTTAAATTCCTAAATGACATGCATCCAATGTTTTCTGGAGTTTGGGATTTGGATGACGATGAAGTTGCTGAGGACTTCATCGAAAACTACATGATCTTGATTGGTGAGAGAGACGTCAAAAGGATAGCTGAGGATATATGTGAGAGTGTTGAGAGGGTTGAGAGTATTGTGAAGGGTATAAGTTCAAGGATTATGAGGTAAATGTTCTAATGAGCATGTTGTTCGAGGATATACAAAATATGAACAATTTAAATACACTTAAAAGATTTTTAACATCTGTTATCGAAAGGGGACAACTTAAAGAGCAAAACCTTAAGGTTTATTTAGACTTTTTCATTATCTTGCATCTTCTCGGGAGTTAACTTAAAGAAAATTTTACAAACGTTTCATCAAAGACATGTCCCTATTACCAAAACAGATAAATACAAATAATAACATTATATTATGCAATTTGTAAAGGAAATTGTTAAGGGGTTTAAGGTCTTTGGGAGGAACAAAGTTCCTCTGGAGGTAAAAATATTAGGCATAGCGATCTATTTTCAAGCATCATCGGTAAGAAGGACTGCAAAAATTCTTTTGGAGATCTATCCCGTTACGAAGTCTTCAGTTCACCGCTGGATTAAGAAGCTCGAAGAGAGATTACCTATTTCAACGGAGAGAAAGCAAAGAAAGCTGATAGCTTTGGATGAAACTGTTGTTAAGGCAAACAAGAAACGTTACTATGTTTATTCGGCAGTTGACGTTGAGAGGAACGAGCTTATTCTTATAAGAGTGTATACGACTAGGAACTGGCTCGTAACCAAGTCTTTCATCAAAGAAATGCTCAAATACTGCAAGAACAAGCCGAAATTCGTTATAGATAGAGCCCCTTGGCTTATACAAGCTCTTGCAAGTCTTAATCTGAAATACGAGCACGAAGGGTTTCGGAAAGCGTAGCTTAGTCGAGTCCGTTTTCAGCTCTTTTAAGCAGCGAATAAAGATATTCTTCTGTTCAATTACTGCTAAGAGACCAGTTAAATGCTGGAATCTGTTTTGTAAGCTTTTCATGTGGTACTACAATCGGCTGAGGTGGTGCTTGTGTTAAGTGGACAGGTCCCGTTTCATCAAAAGACAAAGTTTAAAAAATTAAAACATATCATACCTTTCAAGCCAAACTATGCTTTCCCTCCACCTTCTAACTGTTATCGGAATTATACCCCTCTCAAACTCATCTCTTGCAATTTCCAGAGGATCGTTTTTGTCTGTATCTATGAGTATGGGTGCCCCCAATGCAATCTGTAAAGCTCTAGCACCGATGATACGGGCTTTCTCAAATCGAGTATATTCAAATGGGAAGGTCCGTTTAATGGGACATCACCCCTTTGATGGGGCCGCCGAGATTTGAACTCGGGTCACCGGCTCCCGAAGCCGGAAGGATAACCAGGCTACCCCACGGCCCCATGGAACCTTGCAATCTCCTCAAGCACAGATCTATACGTTAGAAACATCCTTCTGCAGCAGTATCTCTCAATTCCCATCTCATCCAAAGCTTCCTTAGGAGTTTTTCCCTCCCCAAGCTTCTTCTTGTATTCTGAATACAGATGACCAATCACAGCTCCACAGCTGAAACATCTGATTGGGAAATCTACACCTTCCATCCGTTCCACCGTCTCAAATGCTGTATAAAATCTTTACCTATACGATGTCTGTCTTCTCTTCCTAGCTCCCCTACCACCCTGCTTCTTTGGCTCCTTCCTCCTCACATCGTTTACAAGCAGAAATCTGTCGTATTCCAAATAAGCTCTCCTAAGCTCCTCATCTCCACTCCACTCAACCAAAGCTCTGGCGATAGCAGTTCTTGCAGCTTCGGCTTGTCCCATCACACCTCCCCCTCTCACCGTTACATCTATGTCAACCCTCTTTGCCAGATCCTTTGCTATTATCAGAGGTTCCATCATGGTTAACCTAACGAGTTCTGGCTGATAGATCTCAATAGGTATCTTGTTTATTCTAACCCTACCAATCCCATCTCTCACAACAGCTTTTGCTATTGCAGTCTTCCTCTTACCGCTCGTTATAACAACCTTCATACCGAACACCTAAAACCCAGATATTCACAAATCTCAGCTAAGGTAACAAACTTTTCAGTCTTGCATACATTCTCATACAAGGCAACATCAACAACTTCAAACTCCTTATCCTTAAGTTCATCTGGAACCCCAATGAAAACCCTGAGCCTCCTGTAAGCATCCCTACCCCTCCTACTCTTCCAGGGTAGCATACCCCTCACAGTTCTCTTAAAGATCTTCTCGGGATGTCTTGGGAAGTAAGGCCCCTTCTCTTTGCTACCCCTATCATACTTCTCCTTATACCTCCTAAAAACGGTATCCCTATCTCCAGTTACAATAACCTTCTCAGCATTCACAACAACAATCCTTTCACCGTTTAGCAACCTCTTTGCAATCACACTCGATAGCCTACCTAGTATGTGTCCCTCAGCATTTATAACCTTATAATTTTCACCCAACGTCTTCAAAACCCTCACAACATTCATAAGGTCACCCCATTATCCTAACCCCACTACCCTTTGGATTCATTTCAACCAGTTCCACTATACTCAAACATCTACCACCAACAGATTCAATCTTACGCTTTGCAGATTCTGAGAAGCTTAGAGCTGCAACTTTTACTGGTTTTGAAATCTTTCCACCACCTAACACCTTCCCTGGAACAACAATCATCTCTCCCTCATTTGCATACCTCTGAATCTTGGAAACGTTTACCTCAGCATATAACCTCTTTGGTCTTACAAGTCTCTCAGCAATATCCTTCCAAATCTTAACATTGTTCTCAGCTGAAGCTTTGAATAAGAATTCAATTAGCTTAATTAAGTTTGGATTTGTCTTCCTCTTTGTTAACCTTTCAACCTTCATAGAAGGTCTTGAAGCACGATTCGATATTTAAATTCTTCTGACTCCTTTAAGTATTTCATTCATCTTTAAAATTGGGATGAGGTTTTTTATCTTCTCCTTGGCTCCCTCCTCCCTATCTACAACCGTTAAGACAGTCACGACTTTCCCACCCCTCTCTTCAACCCTCCTGACAACTGATAGAGCTGATCTTCCAGTTGTCGTTACATCCTCAACCACTACAAACCTCTCACCAGATTTAACATCTCCAATGCAGTCATCCTCAATTCCATAACCTTTCTTCTCCTTTCTAAATATTACAAGTGGTTTTTCAACTCTGAGTGATAGAGCAACCGCTAGAGGGACACCTCCAAGTTCTATACATGCAATTTTATCAAAATCTAAACTTTTAACAATTTTAGACATAATCTCAGATATTGTCTTTAAAACGTGTGGGTATGTGCATGCATGCTTTATATCAATATAGACATTGCTCTTCTTCCCAGATGAAAGTGTAAATTTACCAAACTTCAAAGCTCCAACTTCAATCAGATACCTCATCAAGTCTTCCCTGCTCATGTTATCAGATTAATTTGAGTTTATTTTTGTTTTTATTAATACTGAAGCAAATCTAAGGATAGTATCTTGTTATCTTCAAGATCTATGCAGTAGTTATCCCAGAAGACGCAAGTTCCCAAAACAACAAGCTCACCACCTCTTTTTACCTTAACACCCAAAACTGGATTTTTCAGTCCAGTTGGATTTGATATTGCCTTATCCGATGCCACTATAAGTTTTATGTTATTCTTTGCAGTTATCGAAGATGCACACGGCATTACAACTCTATACTCCTTGTATTTTGCAATTGGAAACATCTCGTCTCCAGCATTGTTCTCAGGATCAATAACAACATCGTTGTTAACCCTCACTGGAATCCTAAGCTTTGTCAGCACCTTATTAACGTTTTCAGTTGTCAAATCTATGTTTCTGTAATAGGTTGTGAATATTATCTTTTTTCCAGATCTTAGCCACTCGTCGATTTTCTTTATCTCCCAAGTCCTAAATCTCTTCTCTGGATAGTTGAAGACAATCACATCGTGTTCCTCCAACTTGTTGAAGTTACTGACCTGGTTTATCTCTATTCCCACATTCTCGGCAATCTTCTTGAGCTTTGAGAAGTAGTAGTAATCCTCTATAACAAATTCACCGTGACTGGCATCCCATCCAACGCTCATGTTACACAAAAGATGTGCTCGAAAAATAAAATTTTTCTGCGAAAGACTTAAATGTAAATGTTTGCAAATTTTTACAAGCGCGGGTAGTCTAGTCTGGTAGGACAACGCCCTTCCGAGGCGTTAGCCCGGGTTCAAATCCCGGCCCGCGCATCTAAGATTTATTAGTTTGTTCATCATCCCCGTTTCTTAGAATCAACCTTTAAGTTCTTTAGATATTATATCTTCGATCGTTTTATTAATGTATAGTCACAACATTATATACTTCAAAACTTAATTACTATATTTTATAACAGCTAAAACAAATGTAAAAAAATTATAATTCAAAATATCTTGTGGGATATAAACATGGCCTAAGAAGAGAAATTTAGACAAATAAAAACCTTAATTGGTATTATTCAATTTGATAATATTACCTCTTCCCACAAAAAGAAAGAGAAAAAAACCTTAAATTTTTATTATTTAATCCAATCTAAAAATGTTTAGTTCTCTGTTTAAATCTCTTATAGCCCATACAAAATTCCTCATTTTTCGATAAAACTTACAACTATGTTCACAAAGATCTAAATATTTATCTGCTGGATGTTTTTTAATAATACGCATCCATTCCTCTTCAATTCTATGAGCTAATGTATGAATCTCATTATCTAAATCTATTATTTTTTAATTTTGTTCAAAAGATTAGAAGCAATCACAATCTTCTTACCTCTATTCTTCAAAATATCTTTGATCCTTTCAACTTCATCTCCTGAATATGGTTCACCATATCTTATTCGTACTCCAGCTTGATTTAATACCAGTCCTGCATTTTTAAGCTTATAGAGGTTATTCCAACTCCAACTAACCCTAACTTGATAAGGAAAATCTCCACACCATGCATCAGGTTCTATATTTTTTGTAAGATCAGTTTGAGCTAAAAATGAACCCCAAAGTATATCAGTATCTCGATTATGAAGAAATAAAATATCTCCTTTCTTTGTATTCTTTACTGGTTCTCTATCACCGAAGAGTCTCCTTATAAAACATTCTCCTTCTGTTTCTTTACTACAAATAAAAGTCCAACCTGCCATACTTAGAAGTAGTATAATATTATACTAAAAAATTTCTGATTTAGAATCTTTATAATAATAATTCTATAATCTTATGTTTTCCCATGTATGAATCCACTTAAGAAAACAATTAGTTTAATTCTTATATAATTATATTTGGTTATAAAAATTGTCAAAAACAATCAATCAAAATCTTTATTTAAGAAATTTGAACATATCCTTTAACCATTTCTCAAACTGTTTTCTTCTTTAGACTCTTCCGAGGTTTTAGCTCAGGTTTAATCCCGGTCCGCGTATTCAACTTGAATTTCGTGTAATGAATGCTGACTAACCACTCAAATACAAAATCCTAACCCAAAAACTTCGGCACGTTCTTTTCATAGGGAGGATATATAACACCCTTCTCGGTAATCAAAGCACTGATATACTTTAGCGGAGTTGAATCAAAAGCAGGATTGAAAAATTTAACGTCCTTTGGTGCAATCAACGTCCTCTTACACTTTACATTGCAGTATATCAATTCATCTCTACTCCTCTCCTCAATCACAACATCATCCATAGTCCTTTCCCAGTCAAAAGTCGTAAGGGGTGCAGCTACGTAAAACGGAACGTTGTGCTCTTTGGCAACTATTGCAACTGTGTAAGTTCCAATCTTATTGAAAACGGCATCTCTTACAATTCTATCCGCTCCAACTATCACCTTATCGACCATTCCCCTTTGCATCACAATTCCAACCATGTTGTCCGCTATGAGGGTTACATCTATCCCATCTCTCATCAACTCCCAACATGTAAGCCTTGATCCCTGATTCAAAGGTCTCGTTTCACATGCTATAACCTTAATATCCTTGCCTTGCTCAATTGCACTCCTTATAACTCCCAACGCTGTGCCGTAATCTACGGTAGCAAGTCTTCCAGTGTTGCAGTAAGTTAAGACTGTGTCTCCATCTTCCAAAAGCTCTGCTCCATACTTACCCATGAGCTTGTTCCTCTCCACATCCTCCTTTGCAATATTCTCAGCCTCCTCCAAAGCTAATTTTCTAATCTCTTCGATTTCGTTACCACTCAAAGCCCTCTTAAGAACTCTATCAATACCGTAAAAGAGGTTTACAGCGGTAGGTCTCGTAGAAGCTAAGAGTTCTGCCCTCTTTTTTAAGTGCTCCTTCATCTCCTCAACGCTTTTAAAATACCTCTCAAAACAAGCCAAGGCAATTCC
>Ga0190367_1002196_pt1 | contig 10207 bp, 18 predicted proteins | sample 4872181011_MG_FD_171838 | JGI IMG/M metagenome (GOLD analysis project Ga0190367, IMG submission 171838) | Hydrothermal vent microbial mat bacterial communities from Southern Trench, Guaymas Basin, Mexico - 4872-18-10-11_MG | ecosystem: Environmental > Aquatic > Marine > Hydrothermal vents >... | reverse complement strand
AGCTATTTAGCAGAGTGTTAAGAATCACAGAAGATTGGGAAGAAACATTCAGTAGAGAACTCAAGCTGACAGAAGATTGGGAAATCTACTTTGTCAATGAGCTGAAGATTACTGAAGATTGGGAAAGCTAATAGGCTAAAAAAGCTATATATAAGCTGAGCTTAAATATAATATATGCCGAGCTATGATGACTTTATAACCAAAGCTGATAGCTTTAGAGCTAAGCTATTGAGAGATAGAGCTTATAAAAGGCTTGATATAGCTAAGCAGACATGGGATAACGTTAGATCTACAGTGAGCTATATTCTGAATCAGCTACAGAGCTTAATAAGCTATGAAGCTCGGTATAATGTTCATCGTTATAGTGTTGAAGCTTATTTAACGAGTAAAGCCAATCAGATAGGAGAAAGAGCTGTAAAAGTGAGCTATAACGATTCTACTGAAACAGTAGATAGCTATGAAGTTCCAAGCTATGCGAGATTCAGCTATGATGAAGCTGACTATCAAAATAAGCTTAAACAGCTTACACCAGAGATAGCTAAGCAATACTTTAAGTTCGCTATTCCAGTAAGTGAATCTCCCCCAACTGGTGATGTTGAAGACGTAGCTTATGCTTATTACTTTCCAGATACGGTTGAACATCATCCGTATTACCAATTAAGCCTTGTTGGCATGACTTTACCGAAAATGATTGACTACGGTATATTTGGCTTGGAGATAAAGCAATACGGTTTAGGCTTACCAGAAGGTGAAATGGTTTACATTAAACGAACAATTGACGGAGCTGATGTTGAAGCTTGGATAGTTCTTAATGCTACAGCTGAAATAACAGATCCAGATACGAATGAGACTTACAAACAAGCGTTTAAATTCTTCGTTTACATCCAGAATTACACAAGCTATACGGTCATATTAACGCTATACGGACATAAGCTTAAAGCTGATAGCAATAAAGCTTTTGGCTATGTTATGTATCAAGACGTTAGAATATTCCCGAATCCGATTAAAGTATGGAAAGGAGAATTAGCTTGAGGTGAGATTATGGGTAGAGAAGCTGGAATTTCAAGATTATTTGGATTAGGCGGTATAGAGCTTGGAGAGCTATTTGGCTTAGGAGAAATAGTAACTGGAGCTGTAAGATGGGGTAAAGTAAAGCTATTCAATTGGCTTTTTGGAGCTAACTGGTGGGCTGAGCTTTTTGATATAATTGAAGACGCAGATACAGCTAAAAACATAGGTGTAAGTCCATCAGCTATTACTTCAATAGTAGCTCGTTACTTAGAGAAGACTTGTGAAGTTAGCTTAGCTGTAGGAGAAGAAATCGGAAGTGAATCAATCATGGAAATGCTTTCTGAAGGCTTAAGCTCAGCAATGGAGACTAACTTTAATGCGAGCATTCAGACTATTCTTAACGTTAAGAGAGGGAGCTTACCACCAGATTTAAGCATAGCTCTTCAAATAGGACAGAGATTAGACAGAGTAGAGCCATTATATGCTATGAGTCAGCTTATGCCAATTGGTAATTTGAACTACACGATCTTAGAAGCTTTACTATTCGGAGCTGATCAGAGATATATTAATGCTATTGAGTCAGCTTTAGCTGTATATGATCAAGCTATAGCTGAGAAGAATCAAGCTCTACACTCTCACATAGCTATAATAGCTCAGCTTCTAAATCAGCTTCTAACGGATTTAGTATTGGATTGTGCAAGATTTATAGAAGCTCTGAATACTATCGTAACTTCAATAGCTGATGAGCATCTTGCAAGGCTAAATCAGCTTGAAGACAATGTAGAATCAGCTAAAGCTCTATACGATGCTGGATTGTTAAGTGATGAAGAATATCAGACTAAAATCGATGAATGCTATTACCAGCTTGTAAGCTCTGAAGCTGTATATGACAAATACATAGCTGATGTGATGAATAGAATAAGTGATTACGTGAATAAGCTCGATTCAGAGAAAGACAATATAATTACGTTAATTCAGAATTGGCTTTACAGCTTAGAAGCTATCTATAACGCTTATATCAACGGAGTTATAAACGCTATAAGCTCGGTAAGCTTAGATTCGGAGCTTAAGAGCAAAGCTTTAGATCTATACGATAGGTTAAAAGCTATAAGAGCTTATGGCTATAGCTATAGTTAAGGTGAGAGTATGAAAGCTTTAGTAGTTAGTAGGCTAAGCTTGGGAAGAGTATATGAGAGCTTGATTAAGCTCGGAGTTAAAGAGTTCATAGATTTCTACGAGCTTAAAGACGGTTGGGAGAGTGAGAAGGATATAATCGAAGTGATAAACGAGAAGAATTGTGAAACAGCTGTAATAATAGCTAACTTCTGGTTAGCTCTTAGGCTTTTAGCTAAAGCTAAGCTCAAGAAAGTGTTCGTAATAATCCCGAGAGCTGTAGGAGTTAATGAAGTCTATAGAGCTAAGATCTATGAGATAATAGCTCACGATGTTGTGATATTAGAGCATGAGGGTTAGAAGAGAGTTTAGAAGACGTAGAGAAAGAGAATACCTAAGCTATAGAGAGAGAGCTTATGAAAGCCTTAGAGCTATCAATGAGCGATATAGAGCTATCAGAGATCGCATTCATAGCTATGTGCATAGGATTCGTGATCGTTTTAGTAATATTGCTCGGAATATACGCTCAAGAACTATTGAGTCAGCTGAGAAAGCTAAATTAGAAGGTAAAGCTAACGTAAGCTATGTAAGTAGAGATGAAGCTGTTAGAGATAAAGCTATCTATGATAGATACGCTGAGAATTTAGATTTGCTGATTAACAACATTAAGCTTATGTCTCAAGCTGGATTACTGTATATTCCAGAAGATTTTCCCATGTTAAGCTCTACTAAAGCCTTAGCTGAATATTATTTTACACCTTATATTCCAGCTCATGATCATTATACGATGTATGCTGTTAAGCTTACACCTCTCACTATAAAGCAATTAGCTGAAGAATTAGCTGATTTCTACGTTAATTACGAGCTTGAGCTTAAAGATTATATCTCACCTTATAGAAGAGTAGCTGATTACTTCATGAATCTCTTCGAGCTGTTATTAAGCTTAATGAGAAAGAAGGGGAGAAGAGAGAAGGTTAGAAATAAGAGTAAAGGTCACTATGGAAGAATAAGCTATAACGAGCCAATTCATGACATGATAACTGTAAGCTTAGACGGATATAGCACATCTAAGCTGATTCATTGTATTCTCGATAGCTATTGGCTTAAGAGATGGAAAGCTATGTCTATTGGCTTTCCAGAGTTAGCTAACAAGATAATTCACAGCTCGGTATTAGCTATATTAGTCAGAAAGGGAAGATATACTAAGCTCTTTCCAGATTTGAATAAGAAAGCTGAAGTTGAAGATAGGCTTAGGAGATTGAGATATTATAGGAGAAAGCTATGAGCTTACTTGATGAAGTTATAGCTAAAGGCTTAGAGTGGTTTAACAAGTTTAGATACAGCTTACCGAGATTACCTTATGCTGATGCTGATTTTACAAGAAATCTTTGGATAATCTCGATGAAGAAAGGGATTAGAGAAGTGATTAAAGCTCATGAGCCTTATGCTCAGCCATATCGTAAGACTGAGCTTGTAGCTATGCTTAATAAAGCTATAATGAAGCTATACAGCTTTCCACAGCTTAAGAGCTACTATGATAGCTTAATCGATAGCCTATATAATGAGATAAAATATGGCTCAAGCTGATAGATGGGGTAAGAAATGGAATAGAGAGGAGATAGAGATTCTTAAGTCATTATACGGTAAGATTCCAGCTCATGAGATAGCTAAAATACTTAATAGACCGCTATGGGGGGTTTACTATAAAGCTAATAAGCTTAAGCTTAGAAGTAAGCTTCACGGTTTAAATATACCTAAAGCATTAAAGCCTATTATACACAAAATTCATGAAAACTATATAAATGCTGAAGATTAGCTTATAACATGGGCGTGATATATGATGTGCATCTGGGTTTATTGAGTGAAGCAGAGCTACCAACAAGATTCGATGAAGTCAGAGATGATTGGGAAACTACTCTCAAATCCAAGAGAGCTAAGATCATAAATAACTTGAAAGCTGTAATTCCAGATGAATCAGCTTATGTTAGTAAGATCGTAGATAGAAGCAATACGGAGTATAGCGAGTTTATAAGGAGTGATCATCCAAGATACGATGAAATAATGCTGAAGAGACAGATAAAGATGGAATCAGCTAAGAGTGATTACATAACAAACAGAGATAACGCTTTCGTTGAAGGCGGTAAGTTTGAAACGAGAGTAAGTGAGAGGAAGCAATTCTTTAGGAGAAACGCAGTAATCATTTGGATGGTCACTGGAGATAGGGATAAGATTTATGGATGTGTTCCTAAAGCCAGATATGCTTTACTCGGTAAACAAGCAATACTTGAAGAGCTTGTAACATCAGCAGATCATCTAATTACAAACACGGAGCTAAAGCCTTTCTTCAAGTATAGGAGATATGTTCCATCAGTTGTAGCTACGATAAACAAATGGCTAACTTACGTAGCTTATGCTCTTAAAGCTGGATGGAGTGACGCAGACATTGATAGCAAAATAGCTACTAAAGCTAACGATGAATTAGCTGGATACGTGAACTCAGCTATGATGAATCCAGACTTAGATCCAACTACTTCAGCTATAAAGATTGAGAAAGATGCTTCAACTGGTAGATGGGGAGTAAGAATTACTGAAGCTACACCAGAAGCTTAAAGCTTACGTAAGCTTTTATTCTTTTATTTTTATGAGCTTAGCAGATTATTTTAAGAAGCTCTTCTCTGGAATTAGCTTTTTGCTTAAGCTTGAAAATGAGCTAACTCATATTAAAGCTGATGTTAATGAGCTTAAAGATGATGTTAAAGAGCTTAGAGAAGCTTTTATGAGCTTAGAGAGAAGAGTAGATAAAATATTTGAGCTTATTATAGAAGAGCTGAGAAGGGGATAGCATAAAGCTTTTATAGACAGAGAGCTTACAAACACACATGGTGTTATTGAGTAGGGTTGAAACGGATTGGATATTTGGTCAAGCGATATACAGCAAAGAATACGAATGGAGAATAGCTACAAGGATTAGAAATAAGATCGTTGAAGCTATGAGAGAAATAGAGCTAATAGCTGAGAAAAAGCCTAATGTGATTCAAACAAGGGTTTTATATGCGATAGCTGATTGCTTAGAGAGAACTCTTAAGCTCTTAGAAGCTGATGACTTGAGCAAAGAGTTCAAGGAGATTAGAAAAGCCATCAAAAGGCTTAAAGAATACGGTAAAGTGAGAAAATAGCTTAAGAGAGGTGAATTAAGCTATGACTAATCCCAATTGGATGAAAGAGCTTAAGAAGAGCTATATCGTGAGCTTTGCTAAAGAAGAGCTGAGCATTGTAGAATTAGCTGAGCTGATAAAGAAGCTTACGGAAATATTCAACGAGAAGAGCAAAGAAACAGCTATAGTTGAGCTATACGGTAAAGCTATGAAGCTGAAGCCTAAGCTTGTTGTTGAGCTTGAGTTTGAGAAGGTTTTGAAGCTTATAGAGAGGTGAGCTTATGAATCACGTAAAGCCTATAAGTTTAGCTGAGCTGTTTAAGCTTAATCCAGAAGACATGGTTAATACAGATGCTGACATCTATTATCAATTCTTAGCAGAGTGTAAGCCTTTAGAAGACATGATAGATTATATCGATAGGAACTACAAGGGGAGAGCAAGGGATTTAGCTTTCTATAGGCTTGGATTGCTTGTAGGCTACATTTACATGATTCAAGACTCGAGCTTAATAATCGAGAGAATAGCTACATTCAAAATACTTGGAAGCTTAGGCGGTAAAAAGCTACTCAAAGATTACTTAACTAAGCTCTTAAAAGCTGAAGAAGAAGCAATTAAAGAAGAGCTTGAAGCTGAGAAAGAATCTAACAAGCCTTATGCTTAACAGCTTTTATAGCTTTTTTTTATTTAATAGCTATGACCGAAAAGCTTATATATCACTTACACCTATTTGAGATTGAGGTGAGTGAGAGATGGGGTTTGAGAGGGCTGATTTGGTTTGGTATAGGAGAAGAGTAAATGAAGTAAGTAACGAGCTTGATAAGCTTAAAGAGGAGATAAGCCTATACAGCTTAGAAGATAAGCTTAGAGCCATCTTAGTAGACATATCAGCATATTGTAGAGGGAAATGTAAGGCTATTAAATGCTCAGATTGTCCGTTAAGCAGAGCTATAGGTAAGCTTGAGAGCTTAGAAGCTATAATAACAAGGATAAAAGCTAAAGAGATGGAGCTAATAGGATTAATGGCAGACTACTTGGAGAATATGTTTGATGAAGAATATGAGAAAGAGCTTAAAGAGCTTGAAGAGGTGTTAGATGATGGGAAAGAGAAGTAAGCTTATTGAAACAGCTTTAGATAGCTTAGCTCACATCTATTTTTTCATTGAGAGCTTAGAAGCTGAAGAGCTTAATGCTTCGGATAAAGCTCAGCTTATAAACATAAGAAACTATGCTATCGGAATAGTGAATGAGATAAACAAGCTGTTAGGTAAGATTAACGGATTGAGGTGAGATTATGGCAAATAAGAGCTACAGAAGAGGATATATGTTTGAAAGACAAATCTTCCATCTTTTTGAGTCAGCTGGATTCTACTGTATTAGAAGTGCTGGGAGTCATGGATGTTTCGATATATTAGCTGTTAAAGCTGGAATAGCTATAGGGATTCAATGCAAGTATAATAACCATCTCACAGAAGTTGAAAAACAAGCTATGCTTAATGCTTACGAGCAATACGGGATTATTCCGATATACGCATTCAGAATGAAGAATAAACCTCTCCAGCTAATTTGTCTTATAGACAATAAGCCTATTAATCCAAGAGAGCTATATAGATTACATGAGCTATATGCTGGAAAAGCTCTTAAGAAGTTTATACAGCTTAATGGAAAAAAGGAGAGGTGATGGGAAGTGACGGAAGAGCCACTGAGCCAACTCAGCTGGATACCGCCTTATGTTAAGAGGGTTGTCAGAGTTAATAAATTCTTCGGTATAAGATATGGTAAGCTCGTTGAGATAAGCATAGCTGAAAAGCCAAAGGATTTAACCAAGCTATTCGAATGGATTGAGCAGAGAAAGCAAATGGGTAAACCGTTGATTGTGCATAGAACTTATTTAGTTCAAGCTAAGTGTTATGCTATTTGTATCCAGCTACATGAAGAGCATGCTCCAGTCTTTATAAGCTTAGATAACTACGATGTTTACATTAAGAGAACGTTTAAACAGAGAGCTTTATACAATTACACAGCTCTTAGGTATATACTCTACTACTGCGGTTATAAGCTTAAGTATAAGAGCCTAAATATAGAAGCTCAAGTTAAAAGATTTCCAAAGCTTAAGCAATTAGAACTATGCCGTTTTATATAATTACGGTTAAAGCTAAGAAGGAAATAAGCCAAGCTGTTTTTCAGCTTATTTGTCACTATTTTAAAGCTCATGTAAGAGCTGAAGCCTTTACAGATAAGCCTTATGAGCATTTACATGCGGTTATAAGCGTTAAAGCTGAGATAAGCTATAAGAAAGCTCATAAGCTTGTTGAAGAGCTTAAAGCTGAGCTTGGTAGTTTTTGGTTAGGTTTTAGAAGGATTTGGGATAGGAGAGATTTAAGGAAAGCTGAAGATTATGTTAAAGCTCATGAAAGAGGTGATGGTATGGAGAGTTTAGAGGAGAGGGTTAAGAAGTTAGAAGCTGTAGTAGATAAGTTAGCTGGAATAGTAGCAGATATGAGTGAGAAGTTAGATAGCTTAATACCGAATAAAGCTAAGAATACGAAGCCTAAAGTCAAAGAAGCTAAGAATAGAGCTGAGATTTACATCAACAACACTAAGATAAGCTTGATTGAATCCAGAAAAGATGGGTATAAGCTGTTAATACTTGAGAGAAGGAAAGAAAGCTTTAAGCTATGGCTAAGTGTTGAAGATTGGGAAGCATTAAAGCAATTCTTGGATAGCTACGTAGCTGATAAGCCTATAGCCAAAAATAAGAAGGTTAAGGTTATTAAAGGCTATAAGAAAGCTATAGAGAGGTGAGATTATGGAATTACCGTTAGTTGAGGTTAGAAGGTATGTAAGAACTCTGGATTATGACGCTATTGTTACTTTCGAAGCTTACACTAAAGAAGCTCAAGAAGCTTTGGAAAGAAAGCTTAACACAGCTAAAAACGACTTCAAGCTTTACGAAGCTATAAGAAAGAGAGAGAGCTTCTTGGTTAAGCCTGAAGTGATAAGCATAAGCTGGAAATACAACAATATATTGCTAAGCACAGATGGCAAAACATTCATTTTGCCGTTAGATGAAGAGCTTGTTAAGCTGTTCACAGATAGAGAAGCTGGTAGCTATTACTTCGAGCTTAGAGTAAACAAGATTATACCGAAAGGTGAGAAGAAAGCTTACTTTATGAGCGAAGTAGAAGCTGTATATCAAGCTGAATACGATTACGACACAGCTAAAGAGCTGTTAAAGCAATTTAAAGCTTGGGAGCTGTTATGCTATGCAATAGGCTATAAAGCTGACATTAAGAACTTTGCTACGAGATTTGCTTTATTCTCAAGCTTATTCAGCTTTAACGATCAAGCTATACACACAGTTACATTCACTAATCCGAGAACTGGAAAATCAAGATGTGCTAAAATGCTCATGGGATTAGCTAAAGCTTACGTAACTCCGTTTCCAACACCAGCTAAGCTTATCTATGATAGCAGAAAATTCAGCTATGGCTTATGCTATTTCTACAATCACCTATACATAGACGAATTCGATAAGGTTTACAGCTCAAGACGGAAAGATAGCTTCAAAGATAGCTACGAGGTATTGTTAGATGGCATGGCTAACGGAATATGGCAGAGAGAGACTACAAGCAAAGATTACATCAATTTAGTAAGCTTCTGCTTCATGGGTAATATCGAGCAAGATAACCTAAAGAGCTATGACTTATCAGCTTACAGCAATAATAGCAGAGAGAAGCTTAAGGAGTATATAGCTCAGATAGGGGTTAATCCAGAGCCTTTCTTGGATAGGATTCATTACGTTGAATATATCAAAGATGCTCCGATAGCTAAAGCTATGCTAAACTACTCGGAAAGAAATAATGTGTTGTTCTTGAAACCAGCTATAAGCAGAAGCATAATAAAAATGCTACAAGATCAATGCTTAGCTCAAGATATAGCGAGAAGAGCTTCAAGCCTAATAGATGACTTCTTCAACGCTATGAAAGCTGTTATAGAAACACTACAGATTGAAGGCTTAGATGACTATACTATTGAGAAGCTTGTTAAAGGTGAGCTAAGCTTTTACGACATAGCTAAAGGAGAAAAGCTTATAGAACAAGAAAACCAAGCTGAAGAAGAGGTTAAGATAGAAGAGATAGATATGAGTGAGTTTGCTAAAGAGGTGAGCTAAGAGCTATGAGCGAGATTGAAAGCGTTATAGGAGAAGAGCAAGCCATAGACATGGCAATAGATTCAGCCATTTATGATTTTTTAGCTAAGAAGCATAAGATATATGCTGAAATCCAAGTAACAGATTTGGTCTATTGTCCGAGAAAAGCCTATTTCGAGAAGAAATACGGTAAGCAGAATAATAACAGCTCATGGGGTTTATTTGTCGGTATATTACTTCATGATGTGCTACTTGAGGCTATGGCTGAATATTTAGACGGAGAAGCTGAAGTATTAACCGTAGAAGTCTTCGAGATTCATGGCAAGCTCTGGAAAGTATTCGGTATGTGTGATCTGCTCACTCCGAATTATATACTTGAGCTTAAAACTACGAGCTATCTACCAGAACAGCCTAAGCTAAGCCATTTAATGCAGTTAGAAGCCTATTTGAGATTCTTTGACAGAGATTATGGCTATTTAGTCTATGTTGAGAGACATTACGGTAAAAGAGCTATATTCAAGCATTACAGAGATGAAGCCTTGTATAACGAGTTCTTAGATAGGCTTTATGACTTCACTCATGCTTTAGTTACAGATATACCGCCAAGCCATATAGATCAAAGCTTATGTAAGCTTGGTAAGCATAAGTGTCCATTTTATAGCTATTGTCATTCACAGCCTTAACATAACACTCTTCACATCTTTAGTAACACTCTTTATGTCATCTTAAGCTCAATCACTATAGAATTTTGAAACCAAGCTCATATAAGCCATTACA
>Ga0190367_1002195_pt1 | contig 10210 bp, 7 predicted proteins | sample 4872181011_MG_FD_171838 | JGI IMG/M metagenome (GOLD analysis project Ga0190367, IMG submission 171838) | Hydrothermal vent microbial mat bacterial communities from Southern Trench, Guaymas Basin, Mexico - 4872-18-10-11_MG | ecosystem: Environmental > Aquatic > Marine > Hydrothermal vents >... | reverse complement strand
AACCTGAGGATGTCGACGCCAAAGAAACTTTAGCTCTAGTCTCCCACTACGACGTAGTTCCAGCTAAAGGACCCTGGTTTGTCGAAGGGCGTGAAATAGACCCCTACGAGCCGCTGCTAGTGGATGGGAAGCTCTATGGGCGTGGAGCCGCTGACGACAAATCTGCAATAGCTGCTTCCATTTATGCCCTAAAGGAGATACTAGAGGAGGAAAAGAAGTTTAAGTTTAAGCCTGTGATGGTTGTTGCGGGCGATGAAGAGGGAGGGCCGCTAGGTATTAAAACCCTCCTTGATAGAGGGTATAGGTGGAATAAAGCCGTAATTCTAGACGCTTCAGCGGACTACTTGTCTATAGGCGCAAGCGGCGTAGTCCATGGTTGGGTTAGGGTTTTCGGTAAGAGCGGGCACGCTGGTTATCCTCACCAGGCTGAAAACTCGGTGGCTAAACTCGTCAAGGTTATGTCTTTTATCCAAGAGGAGTACGGCTTAGTACGCCACAGTAAGATATCCCGCTATCCTTCTCCTCCAGGCTCTCCACTTCCTAACGTCTGGGGCAGGTTTAACTTTACGATAGTTAAGCTTGGTAAGGGAGAAGTAGAAAAACACAACGTCATACCGGGAGAGGCTGTGGCAGGCTTCGACGTTAGGCTGCTCCCCGAAGAGGATGTCGAGAAAGCCGTAGAGGAGTTAGTATCGTTCTTCAGCAAAGCCTTCGGCAGATACGGGGTTAGGGGTTGCGTCGAGATAATAGCTAAGTTCAGGGGTTGGTACACCACAGACGAAAAGCTAAAAGAGGAAGCTGTAAAGGCTTTAGCGAAAGCTATTAAAACAGTCGGCGTAGAGCAAGAGGTGAGAATAGCCGCCGAGCTCGGGGGTAACGACGGCACATTCTTCTTCCTTAAAGGCATACCCGTAGTCGCTTTCGGAGCTATACGAAGCGAAAACAACATACACTCGGACAATGAATTCGTCTACGTTAAAGACGTTGAGCTTTTAAAAGAGTTCGTCAAAGCTCTGGTTGCGGAAGGGTAGGTCGCTTGAAGGTATCAATTGTCGTCGCTACGAGGAACTGCGAGAAATATATTAAAGATCTAATGGACTCGCTCGCTAAGATTGTGGAAGATTATATAGAGGTAATAGTTGTTGATTCGTCGGAGGACTCTACTCCAGCTATAGTCTCTGAATACGGCTTCGCTAAGCTCATCAGGTTAGAGAAGCTCGGCTTAAACGTTGCTAGGAACGTGGGAGTTAGAGAGGCTAAAGGGGATATAATAGTGTTTACCGACTGCGATTGCGTAGTTCCTAAAGAGTGGATTGAGAATATCCTAAAGGTTTTCAAGGAAGAAGAAGCGCACGTAGTAGGAGGTAGTGCCGTGAATTTCTACGAGGGATTAAGCCTAATTACGGATTATGCAAATGAGGGAATATGGTCTGTAATGCCTATCTACAGAGAACGAATAGTTTTTGACAGAGATAGCTTTAGGAAGGTGCGTCTGCCACCGGGCAATAACCTGGCGTTTAAGAAAGAAATTTTCGATAAGGGCTACTTTTTCGACGAAGAATATAGGTGGGGGAGCGATGAAGTGGATCTCCTCTGGCGCTTATGCCGGGACGGGTTTAAAATAGTAGCTGACCCGAGCGTCTACGTGTACCATAAGCATAGAACCTCCCTCCTGGAATTGCTTAAGCAAGAGTTTAGGTATGGGATGGGACACTACACCTTTTTCAAAAAGAATAGAGATAGCCCCCTCGCTTGGCCCGCGGCCATCGGCTCTTACGTCTTCGCTCTTTTCCTAGCGGCGCTTTTCACTTCTTACTTCCTCTCCCCTCTAGCCTTTTTAATAATAGGGTTGTTTATGGCAACTATAACGGTTGAAGTCTACCTAACCCTCTTCTTTTACTATTTTAAGAGAAGAAAGTTAAGGTTGAAGAAGTGCTTCCTTTATCCTATTCTCGATATCACCTGCCACGCGCTCTACCTTTTCGGCTTCCTGTACTCTAACATTAGAGATATTATAGGAAGAATATCATGTAGAACGAAATAGCTATTAACAATATTCCGCTGATTACCTCCATTAAACCAAGTTTTCTCGTCCTCCACTCTTTCAATCTTCTAGCCGTAATCGATAGCGTAGCTATGGCCAATAGTATTAGAAAAAGCGGTACTACGAATATCAAGTTATACAGCGCTAGCAAGAGCAGAGCCTCGGTGAAATCCCCCAATTTCGCTAGAATTGCTGTAGCCACGAGATATGGCCCCCCGGTGCAGGGTAGGAGGGTTACGCTCACTATAACGCCCGCGACAGCTGCGGAAAGCGGGTTTACGGCTTTTTCAATTCTGGATTCTATAATTTCTCTGAACTTCAGAGGTATTGGCGATTTAAAGCCTCTAAGCCCGCTTAGAATAGAGAAGGAGCCGAAGAATAGAGCTAGAGCCGCTATTAAATACTTTATAAAACTGATATAATAGAAAATCTTAATCAAACCGAGCCCCATAGCAAAGTACATCACGTATATAGCCATTATAAAGGCGAATCCTGTAACTGCCAACTTCCTCCCCCTAGCCAAGGCTATTAAGAGAAGAGCTGTGAAGACGCTGAAAGTACAGGGATTTACAGAATCTGCCAGGGCCGCCCCGACTACTACGGGGAGCACTTCTCTCAAGCTCATCCTTTGTTCCTCCTCTGCTACTTCAGCTCCTAAGACTATACTCTTCACCTGATCAGCTAATTCCTTCTCTAAACCGACTTTAACTCGTCCCATCGAATCCACTATCACTAAGCCTCCTACATCTTCTTGTATTTGGAATAGAATTTTCCAGTTTTCGACGTCGTATCCGCCGACGCAGATTATGATAGGCTCCCCGCTTTCAAAAACCACAACTAGGGGGACTTGATAAGTATCGCCTAGCTCGAATATTTCATAGAGCTGGCAGTATTCCTTTAGGTAGGATTCATTAAGCGTTATCTCCCTAAATACCACGTGTTCCTCTCCACACATGCCTACTAACAATTCTTTAGTGCTGCTACAAGCGGGACAGGCTAACTCCCCATAGATATAGTACACATATTCGTCGCAGTACTTCCACTGAGGCTGTGACTGTAAAGTTTGGAGAGAGAGAATTAAAGCTATAACGGCTATGAGAGCTAATGTCACATAGCGACTTCTGAGCTTCATGTCATGTCACGTATTCATTTCGTATTGGAATAGTTTAATAAATTTATGTTGTCGAATCTCAACAGTATTTCTCCAAATATTATTTCCTCCGCCGATTGAAAATTGAAATGGTCCTTGTGCATGGTGGAAAAGTTCTTTTAAATTAAAATTTTATTTATTTTAGAGCTATGAAAAAGCCCTTTTCCTCTTTCTCTTTTCTAACCTTTATATGCTTCCAGTCAGCCTCCACTTTTACTTCCTTGCCCTTCAACTTCATTACGTAGTTATAGGCTGATAAAGCAGCTACAGCTCCTTGACCCGCTGATATTACCGCTTGCTTATACGGCATATCGGTTACATCGCCGGCTGCGAAAACCCCCTCTCTTGAGGTCCTCCCGAGTTTATCGATTTTAATCTCGCCTTTCTCAGTCAACTCGACAAATCCCTTAACGAAGTCCGTCTTAGCTACGTAGCCCACTTCGACAAAAACTCCGTCAACTTTTAGCTCTTTAAGCTCCCCAGTTTCCCTATTCTTGACCACTAAGTATTCTACTTTTTTATCCCCCTTAACCTCTACAGGCTCAGCATAAGGTAGCAACTCGACTTTTCCACTATCAAGTATAAACTTTAACATTTGCTGGTCTCGTATAGGTTGGGTACCTGGGAAAATCCAGTAGAGCTTCTCCACTACATCTTTTAGAGTTAGCGCGCCTTCTAAGCCTGCCTCGCCCCAACCGACTAAAGCAACAGTACGTCCTCTAAATAGGGGGGCGTCACATATAGCGCAGTAAGAGACACCCCTCCCTTTCAGTTTCTCCTCGCCCGGTATACCCATTTCCCTAGGCGTTTTACCGAAAGCCAATATGAGAGCTAAAGCCTCGTACTCGCTCATAGTAGTTTTCACTTTAAATTTGCCGTTTACCTCCTCTACTCCTATTACCTTATCAAACACAAACTCAGCGCCGTAGAGCCTGGCTTGCTCCTCAACCTTTTTTATTAACTCAAAACCTTTAATTTCTATAAAACCTGGATAGTTTTGAAGCTCGCTTGCTAGAAGCAACTGTCCCCCTAAATCGGCAGATATTACAAGGGTTTTCAAGTTCTGCCTAGCAGAATACAGAGCTGCAGTTAAGCCGGCAATGCCAGCTCCCACCACTATAACGTCGTACATACCTATTTGAAAAATATAAGTGTAATTAAGGGTTTCGACGTCTAAGACCTTCTCTTTTTAAAGATTATAAGCGCCGCTAGCAACGCAACTACTACGATTATGAGCACTATTTGAATTAGGATTGGTTGTGGAGAGGGTTGTTCTGGTTTTTCAGCAGGAGGCTTCTCTTCTACAAGCTCGAAAACTTTAGTTACCTCTTCTCCGGCGTTGCCTGCAAAGTCAACCGCCGTTACTTTAAGTTTTATAGTGCCAGAGCTGGGCACGTCTACGACAAACATGGGAGCCTCGTATGTGTCTATAATCCCCTTGTCTTTGTCAACTAAAATTAATGGTTTAGCTTCTACCTTTCTCCACTCACTGCCGTTTACAGATACCTCGACGATTACGTCCGCTACTCCCCATCCAACGTCGGAAGTTTTAATGGTTACCTGCTTTGAATCCTTTTTTAATTCTATGCTTTCGATTTTTGGTGGAGATTTGTCATCGACGGCGGCTAGGGTGATTTTTAACTTCTCTCCTGCCGGAATAGTCGTTTTGATGAAGTAGAGAATCCCGCCTTCAACTTCGTAGAACTCCGTCTCAACGTTTTCTACCCCGTAGATCCTATATTCCTCTCCGGCTTTAACCTTAAATTCGGCTACTATAGGTATATCGGCGTTTAGACCGTTATCCACCCTTAGAGAAACAGCACTTGAAGAGCCGTCGTTTACAGGAGTGTAATAGTAGATTAAATTGCCTACTGGAAGACTGTTGGGATATTCGAATAAGTCTTTTCCTTCATGCATTATAGCTTCTATCTCCCCATCTTTCGTCATGCAGAGTATTCTATAGGATTGGTAATGTGATCCTTCTCGTACGCTACCTCCGCTCGGCTCTTTAACAAAGAAGTAGTAGCGTCCGTTCATTACAGCTACGGTATCCGCGTGAATGTGACCTGAGAGGATTAGCCTGACATCGTGTTTTGCGATTAAATTCAGCAATATGGCGGCTTCTTCTAGGCGTTCGGCCCAACTCGAGTACATTTTGTCCTTGACCGATGAAACGTTGTTCAAATTGACCTCTACTTCCCCGCCCGGATAGTTAAATATGGGATGATGAAAGGCCAATATTTTGACTGCATCCGGGTTTTCTGAGAAGATTTTATCGGCCCACTCCAGTTGTTCTTTCGTTACGTAACCATCGGAGGCCGTGTCTAAAGCTACTATTAGATAAGGGCCTATGCGCGTATACCAGTATAGGGGGGCGGCGAACTTCTGGAAGTTGACGGCGTCGTCTCCTGCGTGGTCATGATTTCCCGGAACGAGGTATATGGGGGCTTTCCAGTATTCTGAAAGGAAGAAGTAGTACTGCCAAGCGCTTTTTATAGTGTCTACGTCTACTATGTCCCCCGTAGCTATGACTAAGTGAGGTCTGATTAGATTAAGCTCGTATATGCACTGGGCGTATACCTGAGCTCCTCCTGGAAGATGTATATCAGTTATGTGCGCTATTTCAAGTTCATCAGGCCACTCTTTTAGAACAGATATGCTTCTAGGTTGTAGGTGTTCTTTTTGTTCTCCATCATAAAACCTTATTTTTAAGTCATATAGGATTGGAGGTATACCCGTGGGAACTTTAAAGTATAGGTTCCAGAGCCCTTCCTCGTAACTAGACGATACGAGCTCTAGCTCGTAAGAGCCGTGTTCGCTAACTAGCCAAGCCTCCCAATTCCTAGCCGACTCGGAGGCGTTTACCTTTATCAGCAGATTTCCGCTCCAGACAACTATTTCGGGTAGCGAAGGCAGTGGGTACTCCACGATTTCTCTTACGTTCCACAACTTTACCTTTGGGACCGAGTATCCGATAGAAGCTAGTAGAATTATCAAGAAGAAGAGGTAGGCCAAGCTTCTTTTTCTACCCATGATATCACATGAAATAGTAGTCAAAAAAGATATAATAAGTATCGTCTAATTTAAGCCTTCAAAACTATGACGTTACGCCAAGGTATAAAAACCCGAAGCCTCCCGCCTAGGCTAATGTCAACCTCCTCGTCTAGGCTAATTAAGACCTTGCCCCCGTCTAGCCCTATCCTAGTTTCTAGACGACCGCCGATAAAAGCCATCCATTCAACAACTCCCTCGAGCTCGTTTACTTCCTCCTCTTCTTTCCTAATCATAAAATCGTGAGGCCTTAAGACGAGGTAGACCTTATCCCCTACGTTTATCTTCTCCGTAGTTAGACCTTTCATCTCGAGTTCGCCAACTTTTACCTCTACAAAATCTCCTACAGCCGTGACTACGCCTTCTAGAACAGAACTACGGCCGATGAATGTGGCGACGAATAAGTTTTTCGGTCTTCTATAAACTTCCTGGGGCGTCCCCACCTGCTCTACTCTGCCATTATTCATTATAGCTATCCTGTCCGATAGAACCATAGCCTCCTCTTGATCATGAGTTACGTAGATAGTCGTTATGCCGAGTCTTCTCTGAAGTTCTTTTAATTCCTCTCTCATTTCTATCCTGAGCTTAGCGTCTAAGTTGCTGAGAGGCTCATCTAAGAGCAGCAACTTAGGCTCAACTACTAGTGCCCTAGCCAGAGCTACCCGCTGTTGCTGCCCTCCGCTGAGCTGGTGCGGATATCTGTTCTCTAACCCCTCGAGCCTTACTAATTCAAGCACTTCTTTCACTCTGTTTTTTATTTCGGGCTGAGGAATCTTCCTTATCTTTAATCCATAGGCAATATTGTCAAATACGCTCATGTGAGGCCAAAGAGCGTAATTCTGAAACACCATTCCAACGCCGCGCTTATGGGGAGGCCAATCGGTCACGTCTATGTCGTCGAAAAGTACTCTACCTTCGTCAGGCACTTCAAGCCCGGCTATAATTCTTAAAGTGGTGGTTTTGCCGCAACCCGAAGGACCTAAGAAAGTGAAGAACTCTCCGTCTTGAATATCCAGCGTTATATGGTCGGCGGCCACTACTTCTCCAAACCTTTTTGTAATATTTCGCAGGGATACTTTAACCATGATCCCACCTATATGCCTAAGAACGCTACGCGTTGCTTTAAAATATAGTTTGATATCGCCAAAGCCACCACTTGAACAGTTATCAGGAGAAGACAAAGCGCGGCGGCTATACTCACGGTTCCCACGGCGGCCGTGCCGTAGATCACCTGGCTTATGTAGAAGGTTATAGGACCTCTATCCTCTCTTAAAGCTCCAAGGGTTACGCTGGTGCTCACTTCCGACATGCTATACACGAAAGTTAATATTCCTCCACCCATAATGTTGGCAGCTATGAGGGGTACGACTATATCGAAAAAGCTCCTAAATCTGGTGGCGCCTAAGGTCGTGGCCACTTCTTCCAAGCTCTCGTGAACTCCCTGTAAGCCCGCGAATACGCTACGGGCTGTAAAGGGTAATCGCCTTACGCTGTAGGCGAATATCAGCAACAACGCCGGATCTATCAGAGGATCTAAAACAGTCCCCCTGAAAAAGCCCGTGAAGAAGAGAAAATAGCCGACGGCCACTACTATGCCCGGCACGGCTATAGGCATTGTTAGCAGAGAGTCTAAAACATCGGTTCCGGGAAGCCTAGAGCGTGCTATAACGTAAGTTGAACTGCTCCCTAGTATCACGGCTAATATTACCGCTATTCCCGAGTATATCAGGCTGTTCGAAATAGCTCTAACGACGTTAGGGTCTGTAAAGAGCCTGCTTACGTACTCAAAGGTTATCGATTTAGGAGCTAGCCCGCTTACAGCCCAGTCGGTCAAGGCTAGCACGACAACTCCTATCTGAGGCATAGAAGCCGATAGGACGAGAAAAACGAAGAACGGGTATATTAGGAGCATCCCTTTAAGCCCCACTTTTCGGGTCCTCGGCTTCCACCTGCCGCCCTTACTTAAGGTCGCGTAGGTTTTGAGGGTTACGTACCTTTTTATGGCTAGGAACCCCGCTACGGCGAAGGCCACCAGTATCACGGCTATCGCGGAGGTTATTGGGGATATAGCTCCAGTAACCGCCGCTGCAAAATCGTCGAAGATGTAGACGGACATAACTTTACGAGCTAGGGGGTTTCCGCTATACCCTATAAACCCTATGGGAGCGCCCAAGTCTTCTAGACTGAAAATGAAGACTATTGTAGCTCCGGCGGCTAGCCCCGGCATAGATAAGGGCAGGGTTATAGTCCTGAATAGCTTAAACCCTCCAGCGCCTAGAGATTCTGCTTGCTCCTCCATAGTTGGGTCCATGGTCATTAGACTGGCGAGTACGTTCAGGTAGACTATCGGGTAAAAAGCTAGGGTTTGAGCCAGGGCTATCCCAACTAATCCGTTTACGTCGATCCGCCAAGGGAGCACATGTAGCACGTCGTAGAGGATAAAGTTCAGCAGTCCGCCTCTCGGTTGGAAGAATTTACCTATTACATAGGCGTTTACGAAGGGAGTTGCTAACATAGGGATTAACACGAGTATTCTAAACAGGTTCTTGCCCGGAAACTCGTATCTAGCTATTATCAAGGCTGCTATTACGCCTATAATAGACGCGCAGATAGTCACCGTAGCTGCTACAGTTAAAGAATTCAATACGTAGCCGTGGTCTATTCCCCAGATGTACAGGGTGTCTCCATGTAGTTTAAATAACATGCCTCCCCTCGGCGTTAGCGAGAAGAAATCCGGATCGCTAAACACTTTTTGGAACCAGTGCAGGCTAAAGCCTCCGTCACGTATAAAAGCCTGCTCGATTATGGTAGCTATAGGTAGTAAGAGAAAAAGAATTAGGTAAAAATAGGAGAATATATACTGGAAGGCTATCAAGGGATCTAGGGATTTCCTAATCTCCCGTAGTCTGCTCTTTGAAATCAATTACTTTCTCACCCACCGAGCGCTTCGAGAACTTTCCTGTAGCGTTTTTCAGCTCCTTCTCGCCAAGCTCTTACGAGCGCGTCTCTTAGCGCTGGATCTTTAAGCTTATCGTTAACCTTTTGGGCGTACTCCTGGGTAAAAGTCACCTCCTCTCCCGTCTCAGGATCCACGAATACTAACTTGTGCGGGTTTGCCAGCTCGTCCACCAATTTCTCGAATTCCTCTTCGCCTATAGCTCCCTCTAGGTATTTACTAGTTAAGGCCATCCAAGCTTCTTTAAGCGGTTGCTCGGCCCTGACCAAAGTTGCGTGGAAGAACCACATAAGCGAGTACTCATAGCTTAACGCTAATTCATCGCTAAATTCTATAGTCGAAACTTTTAGAGTTTTCTCGTAGTTTTCCATAAGATCCATTCTCTTCTTACCTTCTTCGGTATCGAAAACCTTGATGTTTATGGGCATTCTGTTGATAGATGGATGAAGCCATACTTTCTGGCCCTCCGGGCTTAAAATCCAAGCTATAAACGCTTTCGCCGCCTCAGGGTGCTTAGCCGTTACCAATAAGGCTATCGGGTCTCCATTCACTAGTGTTCCGTCCTTTGGCAGTACGTACTTAGCTATGCCCGGAGCTTCTAGCTGTGAAGTATATCCGTAAAAGTCTATCGTTATTCCCACTCCTACGTCTCCTCTAACCACGGCCTCTCTCACTAAGCCGGATTGATCGTATATCCTGCTGTTGGCGGCTATCCGGGTTACGAGCTTCCACCCTTCGACCCACCCGTACTTCTGCAGTATGATCTCGTACATTCTGGTGTTGGAGGTTGATTTAGTGGCGTCTGCCACGGCTACGCTCGGAGAAGGTAGAGTTTTAGCATATACGGGATCTCCTAAGTCGATCCACTCGTCTGGTTCTGGAAGACCCCTCTCGTCTAGGTAGTTTTTATTTATAGTGAAGCCGAAGGAGGCTATAGCGGCTGCAACCCAATACACTTTTCCGTCAGCTCCCTTCCTCTTCATAGGGACTCCGCTTATCTCGTCGGGTA
>Ga0190367_1002194_pt1 | contig 10218 bp, 6 predicted proteins | sample 4872181011_MG_FD_171838 | JGI IMG/M metagenome (GOLD analysis project Ga0190367, IMG submission 171838) | Hydrothermal vent microbial mat bacterial communities from Southern Trench, Guaymas Basin, Mexico - 4872-18-10-11_MG | ecosystem: Environmental > Aquatic > Marine > Hydrothermal vents >... | reverse complement strand
ACATAGTAATTCGTATTCCATAGGGTGCCGGACATGAGGACGTAGGACCTTAACCTGTTGGCATAAGAGAAAGCCTTTGAGGGGTCTAGGCATTTAAGCCCAAGCCTATAATATTTTCCCTCCACGCCCTCGACGAGCTTAACGTAGGCCACGTAGACGTCGCTGGGCGCTGTAAGCCAATCAGCGAGGAAGGACGACGACCTGGCCAAGTACGATATAGGCAGCTTGCCCTCAGAGGCCCTCAGGTACCTAATCCTCTCCCCCTCAGCTTCACACTCACCGAGTAGATCAATGAGCCGATCGGGGTCCTCAACGCCAGCTTTACGCGCCGCCCTACTCGCCACATCTAAGCGATCGACTATCCTCTCCTCGTCGGCCTTAACCTCCCTCAATAAGCCCCTACCCACCTCCTCTATGGAGACCTTGAACGCCTCCAACACCTTGACCAAGTCGCTAGACACCTTGAACTCCTCAGCCTCAGCTAAGGCCCTCCTCAACGACCTAGTTGACAGCTCGTCAGATAACATATCGACTACGTACCTAGGCAGCGAGTGGGCCTCATCGAACACGGCAAAGGCGTGTTTAAGCTTGACCTTAGCCCTAGAGAGAATGGATGCCCTTACGGGGGACAGGAGGATGTAATTGTAGCTGCCTATTAAGACCTCGACGTGGCTCGACATAAACTTCGAGACTTCGTATGGGCAAAGCCCTAGGTCCCTACACTTCTCGTACACCTCCTCAGGCATGGAGGCACCCTCCCTTAATAGCCGGGCCACGGCGGCCTTGGCCCTAGCTGTAGGCCTCCATCCATCCACGACCGTAGCTTCATAGAACTCGCAGATGACGCCGTGAAGCCTACGTTTAAGGCCAGCACAGTACCTAAGGAAGTCCTGGTACGCCAGCCTCTGGCCGCCTTCAAGCTTAGGACACATCTCCATCTTGGTCTTAAAGACCACGGCCGGTATGCTCACGCCGAGCCTATCCCTCATCGCCCTAAGCTCCCTAATGTAGATCTCGGCCTGGTTCTTGGTCCTCGTGAAGACGAGCAGCCGAGCTTTGACCCCCTCTTCGCGTAGAGCCGCGTACGCCGCTAGAGCCGCTATGGACTTGCCTATACCGCAGGGAGCATTAAGTAGGCCTATTTTACCCTCAAGGAAAACCTCATAAATAAAGGATGAGGTCTCGAGTTGGTAAGGCCTAAGGTCAGGGTAGGGGAAGAACTTCTCCACCTTACTCTTAGCCAAGACCCACCAGCTAGCCTCCTCGACGACTACTTAGTAGCGCGGTTAACACTATATAAAGACAGCGTCGAGGAAGGTAGGAAAAAATTAAGGTGATGTACTGCTTAAGCCCCGCCGCAGCCTCCATAACTTGACCAGCAACGCGGTTATGATGGCTGAGAGGGCCGCGACGATAATTGAGAGGATGTAGATCAAGGTCCAGGCGTAGTCTAAGTTGGCGAGAGCCGCATCGTATTTAAAAGCCATGTCAGCGTAGTCAGCTGAGAGAGCCTCGTATAGCTTGGTCAGGTTTCTATGGGAGCCTAAGAGCTCTTTATGGTCGCTGAGCAACTCGTTATACTGGGTTTCGAGCCTCTCAACCCTCGATTTCAACTGACCATACAACGTAGTCAGGTTGGAGTATCGTGTTGAAAGGTTCTCAAAGCCCACTAGCAGCTCGTTGTACGCCTCTCTCCACGTTAAGACTGTAAACGTGGAGTCGGAGATATCCCATCCTGTGTTTACACTGTCGCTAGCCACGACGCTAATTAGGTAGCTGTCTCCAGGAGGGACCTCAGTAAGGTTCCATGTGTAGCTGCAGTCCTTAAGCCCTATAGCTAAGGGAAACCATGTCTCCCCGCCATCAGGGCTGTAGGAGACCGCGTACGTTAATGGATCCCCATCAGCGTCCTCAGCCTCCCACGTTATCGTGAGTAGGCTAGAGGGGAGGAGCTGCTCACCTCCATTTGGCCGTATAACGGTCACTGATGGAGGATTAGCGGAGACCGTCCTATTAGCGACTACGTGCCCCGTGACGTTTCGGAGCTCAATGATTCTCGTCCCGTCGATCCATGGCACCTTGAAGGCGAAGGCGGTAAAGTACAGGTTGACGCCCCTCTCCCCGTAGAACGAGGCGTTGAAGCCCACCTGTCCTAGGATCTCTCCTCCTTCGCCGATCATAACTAACGAGTAGTTTCCGGAGGAGCCTAGCTCGAGGTCGACAATAGAGCTGTTTACTCGGTACCAAGGCTGTAACACTACGTGTCCATCACGGTATATTAGGCCGCTGACCGCCAATGCCTCGGGGTCGAAGCTGGTGCTAAAGCGGCTACGTAACTCAGCATAGCACCTATTGTCGACCCAAAGGTTATCAGCTGCCATCCCCATAAAGCATATACAGCCTCGCATCTCTCGCCACTTATTCACCCAGAAGCCACTCGCAGGATTCCCCACCGTGACACCTACCACGTACTCCTCGCCATTAACTGCAACGGCAGGCAGGCCATAGCTATGGCCTATCTCGTGGGCTGGAGCGCTTTCATCCGAGACGTCAACGAGAACGGCGCCCTTAATAGTCGCATGGTATAGCCCAGCCCAGTCCTCCCCAAAATTATCACTGAACCAGCCTGTAGTGACAACCCCTACGACCCTATCATAGAAAGACCTAGTCTCTCCCCTAACGTGAAGCTCGTTTATCCACTGAAACTCGGCCAGATACCTGCAAACATAGTATAAGGTGTACAGAGCCACGAGCTTATACTCCTCTCCGTCCACGACCCACGTCTTACGTAGGAGGTTTTGAGCTCTAAGATCCGCTGTGCGGTTTCTAGGCCCTAAGTTAACCCCTTCATCCTTTAGTAGCTCTCTAAACCAGTCGTCGAACTCTATTTCGTTAAAGGTCAGGTGTGTTGGACTAACCCTTACTACGAGGTCGCCCATATCGTCGATGGGGTAGGTGCCAAGCATGAAGGCGCTCGAGGACCCCGCATAATCATCTAAGTTCCCTGGAGGAGCCTCCCATGGAAAGCATAGCCCTATATATAGGAGCCTTAATCCGTGAAGGTTCTCGACAACTCTGCTGTTAATAAAGCCTGACGTAGGGTAGCGGTTATTTTCCTCGTCAACTTCCTCCACTGTATTGTCTGGATCTACGTAAACCGCGTAGCCGCACTGCGGGAGCTTCGGCCTAGGTGCGTTGCGGGAGAATTCATCAGTAAAGGGCAGCGTGTCCTCCTCAAGGGGTAGGATTATCCTGTTTACACCGGGGTTTAAGATGACCTTCCTGCTCGTTATGTAGTCCTCGCTGTAGGGAGGATAGAAGTTCTGAAGCTCTATTTTGATCCTAGCTGTCTTAACGGTCGTGAACTTTGAATGTATCACTACGACAAAGACCGTGTTCTTACCTTCAATTAATGGGTCAGAGCCCCATACCACCTGGACCGGCTCTATGGACACCGCCACGAAGTCACCATTCTCTCCGGGCGATTGGGCCATGGCAGGCAATAAGGTAGATGAAGCAAAGAGAGCTACAACAAGCAGTAAAGCGAGCCTTTTACTCACATTCTCCACGTCCTTAAACCATGTAACTCACGCAAGTAGCTACAGCAAATCTTATAAAAGGTTTGCTTAAAGCGCCCCAAAATTTAGCCAACGGTACGTAGATCAGGGCCTGCAAATCAAGTATTAAAGGAGGACCAGGCGGGCTGCTCGACCATTAAGTGGCAGCGCAGGTCATACTAAGTCTTCGAGTTCTTGAGTAAGTCATGGGAAGTCCTAGGCCTAACCATCGACGGGTGCATGAAACGAGGAATAAAAATAATCTTGGGAGTTTTAAATGTCGAAGTAGAGGTAGAACTCGTAGGGATGAGGCCTTATCGATACCTCCGTGTATTCCTTCTTGGCGTTCTCGATGATTTTGTCTATTGCATCCTGGCTGAAGATGGGCTTAAGGTATTCGTGGTCGCTTTCGAGGCACTCAACAGCCTCTTTTAAGCTTCCAGGTAGCTCTTCAATGCCTAACTCGCGCCGCTTCTCAGGGGTCAACAGGTATATGTTCTCATCCACAGGGTCGCCCATGTCCTTCTTCTTCTTGATTCCGTCTAGGCCCGCGGCGAGTATGGCTGCAAAGCATAGGTAGGGGTTACATGAGGAGTCAGGAGGCCTAAACTCCAAACGCTTAGTGGCGGCGGCTGCCTTAGGCCCTTTATGGTATACTGGCACCCTAAGGCAGGCTGACCGGTTACGGCGGCTCCAGGCAATATACACGGGGGCTTCATAGCCGGGTACGAGGCGTTTATAACTGTTGGTAGTCGGGGCTACTATGGCCGCTAGGGACTTAGCGTGGTCTAAGAGCCCCCCACCGAAGTACCTGCCTAGCTGGCTTAGCTCTGAGTAGGGGTCCTCTGGGTCATAGAACAGGTTTTGTCCGCCGCGCCATACGCTTACGTTGACATGCATGCCGGAGGCATTGTCGCCGAAGATAGGCTTGGGCATGAAGGTGGCTATCATGCCCATCATACGTGCCACGTTCTTAACCACGAACTTAAGGGTCACTAAGGCGTCAGCTGCATTGGTTAGTAAGTCGTGCTTTACGCTTATCTCCCCTTGACCAGCGGTGGCTACTTCATGGTGGTGTACGAGGCAGGGTACATGGAAGTAGTCCTCAAGGATCCTAACACATTCACTTCTAAGCTCGGCTAGCGTATCGTGAGGAGGAGCGGGGTAATAGCCCTCTTTAAACCTGATGGGGTAATAGGAGCCCATATTTGCCCAGGCCGCTTCTCTAGACTCTATCTGGTAGCTTTGGCCCTTGAAGGGGGTTGTTACGTCCAAGTAGACCTTATCGAAGATGAAGAACTCAGGTTCAGGCCCCCAATATGAGATTACGTCTTCGCCCAGCTCATCCTTTAAAACCTGCTCAGCCCGCTGAGCTATGTAGCGTGGGTCCCTTGAAAGCCTACCTTCACCAAAGCCCCAGTAAACGTCGCATATTAGCCTAGCGGTACGATGTTGATCGGGCATCCAGGGGATTAAGGCGAAGGTGGAGGGGTCGGGCATTAACACCATGTCAGACTTGTGGATCTCCGCGAAGCCCTTAATAGACGACCCGTCGAGCTTAGGTATGCCAAGCTCGAAGGAGTCGAGCTTAAGCTCCCTGGCGGTTATAGTTGTATGTTGGAGCCTACCTGGAAGGTCGGTGAACTGTAAGTCTATGAAGCGTACGTTTAACCTCTTAACCTCCTCGATTACCTGCTCAGGGGTCATCTTAAATGGTTCACAGCCTCTCTCAGTCACCACGTAGGGCATCCATCTACCTCCTACACTGTTCAGCCTTAACCCTTTGGCAGGTGAAAACTGTGAAATATAAGGCTTTTTATTGCTAAACAGTTGTCTGGACAGCTAAGCTTGTCCACCAAGCGCTGTTTAAAGAAAAAGAGGGGCATCAAGTCCCTGAAAGCTAGGTTGAAGGAGACCTTGTCTTAGGTAAAATGTTCTAAGGATTAGCTTTATTTGAGCTGAAAAGCCCCTACTTAAGGGGGTTTTAGGTGAAGCGCTCAGCTATGTCCATCATGCTCCTCGCGTGTATCTTAATGGTCCAGACCTGTCTAGCTGATAGAGGAGCTATACCCCTCGAGGACACTTGGATAATTGAGGCTAGGCAATTAGCTATAGTGGCGTGGAACGGCAGTGAGGAGGTGCTCATCCTAACCACGAGGCTTAGCTCAGGCTTAAAGGAGGTTAAGGTCTTAGAGCTGCTTCCCCTACCCTCAAAGCCCGTGGTCGACGCTGTAGGCAGGGAGGTCTTCGAGGTTTTGGTCAAGCTTATGAAGACTAGGAAGGGGGTCCTCGTGGAGAGAGGGGTCGAGGAGGTATTCCATAGAGTATTGGGCCCCCATGACCTATGGGTGCTTAGGGTGGAGAGCGGAGCTGACGTAGTCTCATGGATAAAGAGCTACGCGTCTAAGCAAGGCTTAAAGGTCCCAGCGTGGCTGAGCAACGTAGAGGCTACTATACAGGGCTACGTGGATAGAGGCTACCGCTACCTTGCAGTGGACGTAGTTACCCTGGCAGGTGAAGGCGACGTCAAGCCGTTAATGTACAGGTTTAGCTCGAAGTACGCCTACTACCCGCTTGAGGTCTCAAAGCTAGCTAAAGGCGAGACGTTCATAGTGGTGGCCTTCCTAACCCCTAGGAGGCTAGGTATAGCTGAGGCCCTTAAACAAGGCTTTGCGCCTCTATACGTGGGCGAAGTGGACGTGGAGAAGCTAGGCGTAGAGGAGCTGGTTGACGTAGTAGGCCGTAGGGCTTACCTAGAGCTCCTGATTTACGCCGGCGACGTGGACGGTCTAAGCGGGGACTTAGAGTTAGACTTCCTCGAAGGGCAATGGGAGCCGTATACTCCGCCGCTTGGGTGGGTAAAGGTAGATGTTAAGGTGGTGGACGCTGAGGCGAGGATCGAGGTGAAGATAACCTTCCCGAGCTCAGGCTTCAAGGTAGATTGGGGAAGGCTGAGGAGAGAGAGGTCGAGGCTACAGGTCGACGTCCACGTTGAGCGATGGACCGGGGTCACTATGCCCGTGGTGACCTACGAACGCCATACCTACGTGGCTAAAGGGCTTAAGCCTGGAACCTACCTCTTCACCTTAATGGTCAACGGTAAGCCCTTAACCTACTCCACGGTGAAGGTATCTGGGGAGGACGAGGCTATAAGGAGCTTAACTGCGTCGTCGATATGGGCCCTTATAGGCTTAGCTGTGCTAGCTCTATCAACGGCCGCTGAGCTCGGTAGGTCAAAGAAGCCCAGCGTCCACTAAGCTTTCGTACGCGTCTACCCAGGTAGCAGCGCTCCATAGCTGCTCGCCGCTGCCCATACCCTTACCGGTGTAGGGGTCGTAGTATTCATGGAAGCCTCTAAGCTTAACGAAGTTTTCAAGGGCCTCCCTTTCATATCCTAGGTGGAGCAGAGCCTTGACGGCTAAGTTATGGACGAAGGGCCATATAGTACCGTTTTGATAGCCACCCCTAGCGTTCCTCCACACCCCATACGAAAAGAGGATTCTTAACCTCCAGTTAACCTTAAACGTTTCTTGGCAGGCAGCCCAGCTACCCTTAACCTCAACGGCTGCATAGGGAGGGTAGAGGTTAACTATACCGTGAGGGGTCGAGGCCTTAACGATAGATTTAGCCACGAGCTCAGCCCTACGCCCATTAACGACGCCGCAGTCAATCAGCTTAACGTGAGCTAGGACGTCGAACCTAGAGCCTTGAGGAGTATCGCGGTAGTAGCCCAGCTTTTCATCCCAGTAAAGCTCCTCTATGGCCTGCCTTACCCTTTCAGCCTCGCTTACCCTTCCACTTAGCTTCAACGCCACGTATAGGTCGACCTGGTTAGAGAGGAGGTAGCGGTCGAAGAGGAGGCTATCCTTATAGTCAGACCCCTTAATCAGCCCAGTGTAGGGGTTACGAAGCCTATCAACCCTCTCCTCAACTAGCCTTAGCCTGCTTAGCGATAAGCTAGGTAGCCTAGGCCTTAAGGCCCCCCTTAAAGCTATGAGCAGCAGGAGGGGGGTATCAGCTACCCACGGCCTATATGGGTGGTCAAGGAGGAAGCCCACTAGATGTCTAGCGCCTAGGCTATCCGTGAACTGCAGGGCAACGTAGTCTGGCACTCCACCGTCATCCTTGACCATCCCTAAGGTCAGCTGGACTTGGCTTAACACCTCCTCGATGCGACCCAGCGCTATTAAGCTAGGTAGGCTATAGTATAGGTCTCTTAGCCATAGCTGCCCCCTATAGTTATGGGCGCTGGCCGAGAAGCCATACCCACGCCTACACCTGTCGATGACCTCGAGGGCGCGCCTATACATGGATTTTAGGCGGGCGCTCTCAGTCAACCTTCTCTTCAAGCCTACTCCCACTCAATGGTGGCGGGCGGCTTATTAGTGACGTCGTAGACCACCCTGGTGACCTCGGGAATCTCGTTGGTTATCCTAGTGGAGATCCGCTCGAGGAGGTCGTAGGGTAGCTTAGCGAAGCTCGCCGTCATGGCCTCTCGGCTCTCCACGGCCCTTATAGCCACCGTGTAGCCGTAAGCCCTCGCGTCGCCCTTAACCCCCGTGCTCTTAGTGTCCGTCAACACAGCGAAGTACTGCCATAGCGACCTAGCCAGCCCTGCCTTCTCCACCTCCTCCCTCACGATCTTATCGGCCCTCCTAACGATCTCCACCTTCTTCGGGGTCACCTCGCCCACCACCCTCACGGCTAGCCCTGGCCCCGGGAAGGGCTGGCGATACACTATCTCATCAGGTAGGCCTAGGCGCTTAGCTACCTTCCTAACCTCGTCCTTGTACAGGTCTCTTAGGGGCTCCACTATCCCCTTAAACTCCATCTTGGACGGGAGCCCAGCCACGTTATGGTGCGTCTTAATCTTCTCGCTGTGCCTCCTAAAACCGGACTCTATGCGGTCTGGATATATCGTACCCTGAATTAAGTACTCGGCGCCCAGCTTCCTAGCCTCCTCCTCAAACACCTTGATGAAAAGCTCACCTATCACTCTACGCTTCTCCTCCGGGTCCACGACGCCCTTTAAGGCCTTAAAGAACCTCTCCTTGGCGTCTACGGCCACTAGCTTGACGCCCAACTTCCTAAAGGTCTCAACTATGAACTCGGGCTCGCCCTCCCTCATAAAGCCATGGTCTACGAACACCGCGGTGAAGCGGTCCCCTAGCGCCCTAGCTGCTAAGGCGGCGGTGGTGCTTGAGTCTACGCCGCCGCTGAGCGCCAACACAGCCTTGGACTCGCCCACAGCCGCCCTAATCTCCTCTATGGCCTTATCCACGAAGTCCTCCATAGTCCACTCAGGCCGGCATCCACAGACCTCGAAGACAAAGTTCCTGAGCATGTCAAGCCCACGCTCAGTATGCACCACCTCAGGGTGCCACTGTAGGCCGTAGAGGCCCCTAGAAGCGTCCCCCATAGCCGCTATGGGGCAGTACTCAGTGTGGGCAAGGACCTCAAAGCCTGGAGGCAGCTCAACGACCGAGTCGCGGTGGCTCATCCAGACCTTCTCCACGGGACCTAGGCCCTTCAAGGGGCCTAAAGGCCTATCAATGAAAGCTGTGGCTATGCCGTACTCGGCCTTATCAAGCTTAACCACTTTACCCCCCAGCATGTAGGCCATTAACTGGTGGCCGTAGCAGATGCCGAGCACTGGGAGGCCGAGGTCGAAGATGAAGGGCTGGCATTTAGGGGAGCCTGAGTCGTAAACGCTCGAGGGCCCCCCTGAGAGCACGATGCCTTTAACCTTAAACCTACGCCCCAGCTCATTAAACTCCTCGAGAGTAAGGTCTGGCGGCGCTATCTCGCTATACACCTTCAGCTCCCTGATGCGCCTAGCGATTAAGTGTGCGTACTGGCCTCCGAAATCCAACACTAGTACGGCGTCCAAGGTCTCCTCAGGTTACCCTGAGAGGGATTAATTAAAAAGGTTGCCTAGGTGCGTAAGACTTATATTACTTGTCATACATGTAAGACATGGTGACCTGTTTGAGCGGGGAGAAAGAGAAGACGGTTACTATTAGGGGCGTGGACAGAGAGCTATACGCTAAGGCCTTAGCGCTGGCTAAAGAGCTGGGGAAGAGCGCAGGTGAGATGATAAACGAGGCTTTAAGGCTCCTCTTAACCCAAACCATGGCCGCCGCCACCGCGTTGACTAAAGCTGCCCAAGCGGGGAGGGAGCTTATCGAGGGGGTTAAGGAGGTTGCAGGAGCTGAACACGTGGTAAGCGGCGTCGGGGAGCTCGTTGTGAAGAAAGCGGACTTAGAGGCTATAGATAAGCCCGTGGTGTTTAAAGGGATTAGGAGGCTGGTCTTCGAGGACGACGTAGACTATAGCCTATTCGAGGGCAAGGTTAGGTCCATAGTGATGTGCGACGAGGTCCTCGTGCCCAAGGCCTACCCTAAGCTTAAGGTGGCCGAAAAGTGTAGGATGATAGGCAAGCTGGCTGAGAAAGCTTAACTCCTCTCTTTTTCGTCGCCTTTATTTACCCCCTGGCAAGCTACTTAGGGTGTCACGGGCTTAGGAGGCCGAGTGCTTGACCGTCCTTAGGATGGCTCTACCCAAGGGCCATCTATGGCAGGGCGTCAAGTCGTTAATGGATAGGGCCGGCTACGGGTTAAGGCTTGAGAACGAGCGGTCCTACGTCGTCTACTCAAACGAC
>Ga0190367_1002193_pt1 | contig 10218 bp, 13 predicted proteins | sample 4872181011_MG_FD_171838 | JGI IMG/M metagenome (GOLD analysis project Ga0190367, IMG submission 171838) | Hydrothermal vent microbial mat bacterial communities from Southern Trench, Guaymas Basin, Mexico - 4872-18-10-11_MG | ecosystem: Environmental > Aquatic > Marine > Hydrothermal vents >... | reverse complement strand
TTTGTTTTCCTCAAAGTAATTACTCATTATTTGCAATCCAACTGGTAAACCTTTGACAAATCCAATGGGCATAGATAAAGCAGGAATTCCAGCCAAATTTACTGGAACTGTATTAACATCCATTTTGTACATAGTTAGAGGGTCTTGAATCTCACCAATTTTGAAAGCTGGCGTTGGCATTGTAGGTGAAATTAGTAGATCGCAATACTTGAAAGCTCTCTGAAAATCGTTTTTAACGAGAGTTCTAACCCTCAAAGCTTTTAAATAGTATCTACCGTAATATCCAGCTGAAAGTGCATATGTTCCGAGCATAATTCTCCTCTTAACCTCTTCACCAAATCCTTCAGCCCTAACTTTCGAGAAATATTTTGTCCAAGAATCCAATCTCTCTAGAGCATGTCCATATCTTACTCCGTCATACCTTGCCAAGTTTGAGGATGCTTCGCTCATAGCTATTATGTAATATGCTGGTAGGGCATATTTAAGAGAACTTAGAGATACTTCCACTACTTCATGCTCTCCTCTTAAAACTTCAACAATCTCGTTGAAAACTTCCATTACATCATCCCTTGCATTCATCTCCTTCACTACCCCTATCTTATACCTCCTACTTTCTGGATTAAATCTAAAATTAATTCCAGCATTTGTTGAATCTCTCTCATCCTTTCCAGCTATAACCTCAAGAAGTAATGCTAAATCCTCAATTGAATTTGCCATTGGGCCAATCTGTTCAAGAGAGTTTGCATAGGGAATCAATCCGTAACGTGAGACTAAGCCATAAGTTGGCTTTAATCCGTAAACTCCGCAGAAGGAAGCTGGACACCTTATACTTCCACCAGTATCACTCCCCAAAGCCAAGACACTTTCATTGTGTAAGCAAGCACCACTTCCACCACTGCTACCTCCAGCAACTCTCTCCAAATCGTATGGATTTTTTACAACTCCAAAGTAGGATGTTTCAGTTGTTGTACCCATGGCAAATTCATCCATATTTGTTTTTCCAATTATTATGGCACCTTCCTCTCTCAACCTTTCAACTACATAAGCATCGTAAGGTGGTATGAAATTTTGAAGCATTTTCGAAGCACAAGTAGTTCTCAATCCCTTTGTACAGATGTTATCCTTAACAGCTACTGGAATTCCAGCCAATTTTCCATTGATTTTACCCCTATCGTAATCCTCAGCCAATCTCAAAGCTTCATACTTATTCAGGGTTATAAAGGCATTTAGCTTACTCCTCTCAATCCTCTCAAAGAGCTCGAGTATTAGGTCATAACATCTTTCAGATTCAAGTCTTTCTCTCCATTCTTTGACAGTTATCATATTCAATCCTCCATTATCTTCGGTCCCTTGAAATATCCATCTTCTACATGCTTAGCATTCATGAGTATGAGTTCTCTTGAAAGAGGATCTTTTGGCACATCATCTCTAAAAACGTTCTTTAATGGGAGAACTTGGTAAGTGGGTTCAACATCTTCTCCAACTTCATCGAGTATGCTGAAATACTCCAAAATCTTCGAAAACTCTTCCTTAAACTTCTTCACTTCTTCTGGCCTTAATTCAATCTTTGCTAAATTTGAAACGTGAATAACATCATCTTCACTTATCATAGCTTTGATAATGAAATGATCTACATAAAATTCTTCCTTTAGACTTCAGCTTTTCCCCAAATTTTATAAAATAAATTCTTACATTTTTCATAATCCAATCTTCTAACCATATTTGCAACTCTGCATTCTCTTAAGAGATGGGGATAGGGATCGTTCTTGCTAGGTAAGAGTTCCTCCTTAGGTATTAGAGAAATGTATATTATACTTTGTGCACACATAAGCCTAGCTTCTCCTTCATCAACTTCTTCACCAAGCATGTATCTAATTGTTAGCTCATTTCCGGGATTGAGGTAAAATCCTATACCCAATTTGTTCGCAACTTCTCTTGGCAAATCTACAATTTTAACATCGAATCCTTTGTCCTTCAGAATTTCTGGAAGCAAAATGTGAATTTGCCCAGCTTCAACCAAACAATCTCCAATCTTTGCAATTTCTTCTCCTCTCATTTCGTCTCTAACTAAAAATCTTTCAGCATCCGCCTTTGTAAATCTCATTGTGGCATCAACGAGTTTATCAAAATCTCTCCTCAAAAACTCTTCCTGATAATCTATCCAAGCTGAACTTACCTTCCTTTCCACTTCTCTAACCTTCCTTGATATCTCATCAGATGGAATTTCTTCCTCTCTCTCTATTGCCATGTATATATTTTCAAGAGCTTCAAGATATGGTTCAACCTGATAAATATTCTTGCCCATTCTGTAAAGCCTTCTCAAAACCTGACATTGATATGTTGTATATGTTGGAAATGTTGTGTTCAAATTCATTACATAGCTTTCAATATCTATCTCACCTTTAAGCATTTTTTCAAATAAAGGGTTTTTCGGCTCTTCAATAACTATTGTATCGTAATTCTTAGCAATTTCTTCAAAATGCTTTAACATTTCAACCCTATGTGATATAAAAAGCACGAGCATAATTCTTCATATGTTAGAATATAGGAATTTCATGAGATCTCTTTCTGTTATTATTCCCTCAAGCTTTCCATTTTCAACAATCAAAGCACAACCTACTCCCTTCTCAACCATACCACTTACAACCTTTGATATCTTATCTCTACTCTCAAAAACCAGAGGTTCTCTGTATTTTATTACACCCGAATTTGATACTATTTCATGTATATTCTTATTCAGAACATCCTTTATATTTCCAGTTTCGAGCATTTTGAATGCATCCTTTGCAAAATATCTCAAAAAGTCTGTTGAAACTAATAAACCGTAAAGAATTCCATTCTTCACTATTGGTAATCTCCTAATCCTCCTTGATATCATTATCTCCATAGCTTCACCTATTGTCGTTTCTGGTGATATTGTGACAACTCTGGTAGTCATGTAATCTCTGATTACACCTTCAAAAGATAATCTCCTTTGATTGGCTAAAAAGCGAACTATATCTCTTTCAGTAACTATCCCGAATACTCTCCCTTCATTATCTATTACGGGACAACCACCTACATTTTTTTCAAACATCAATTCAACTGCATCTTGCCAAGAATCTGTATACTTCACACATACTACATCTTTTGTCATTATTTCATCAATACTGTCATTTATAGCCTTTGCAAGATTTCCATCATGTCTATTTTCAACAATTTTGTGTTTTTTTCCACCTCCTAAGAAATCTATTATGTCTGTTGAGGATACTATTCCCATAATTTTTTTTGTGCCAGCGTCTGCAACTGGCATTCTTCTAAAACCGCATTTTACCATAGTCTTTAATGCATTCATTATTGTTGATCTAGGTGGAATTGTTTTTACATCTCGTGTTGCCAAATCCATGACACTACCGAGCTTCATCTCAACACCTCATAACAGTCTTCGCAAACCTTCATACCATCAATATCGTAAAGTTTGTCAGACATTCTACCGCATTTCTCACATTTTCCACCAATCTCCTCATATTCATAATATTCATTCTTAAGAAGTGATGAAAACTCTCCAAGATCTATAGCTACACTCAATATATCGTTATCTGTAACTATTCCTATAAGATTTCCGTTGTCATCCACTACTGGTAATCTCCTTATTCCTCTCTTTTTCATTATATCGGTTGCTTCTCTCAAACTCGTTGTTGGTTTTATTGTTATAAGTGGTGTGCTCATTATCTCCTCAATCTTAACATCTGAAGGAACTCTATTTTTCGATACTACCTTGTAAAGTATATCTTTCTCAGTAACTATACCGACAGGTCTACCATTTTCTACAACTACAACACTTCCGACACCGTATTCTAACATCTTCTTTGCAGCTTCAAGTAAAGATTCTTTTCTCTTAACTGTGCAAACTTCTCTCGTCATTATCTCTTTCACTGGTATATCTGACATAAAGCGAAGTAGTGTGGTTGATTTAAAGTCTTTTTGCAAAAAACTACCCTCTATCTAAGACAAAATGTCTATACCATTTTGGCTTAAACTTTTCTAAAAATAGCTTAAACGCCTTTTCAGCCTTTTCAACATCTCCACACGTAAAAACATCAAGGTTGACAAGTTCATACTCTGGCCATGTATGTATTGAAATATGACTTTCTGCAATGAGTACTATACCAGTTACGCCATGCGGATTGAACTGCTTGTATACACTACCAACTTTTGTCAACTCCGCCTCTTTAACAACTTCCTCCATTATTTCACGGACTTTTTCTTCTTTTGATATCAAATCTTTTGATACACCATACAACTCTGCGATTATATGTTTGCCGATGATCATCCCCATCACCTCCCATTATTTTCTCACCTCCATCATTTTAAAGCTAGAATGAAAGTGAAACCTTTTGATTTTTAAAGTTTTCGCAAAAATAGAATGTTTTGCACAGTCCTTTTTTGAAACATACAAGAAAATACAGCCCATTTTTCATCAAAATTGAAAATTATCAATTGTTTTTAGACAATTCTTGCAGTTTCAGTCTTTTTTGGATTTAACTTGAAATTATTGATTATCTAAATCCTATATATTTGGAATAGTCTAAAAAGAATGAACTTTTCTCATCGAAATTCTTTTTTGTCAACTACAAAATCTAATTCATGCTTTGCGGGAGAGCTTGGAAATTTGGTGATAACATATCTACGGATCACATAACTCCTGGTAGATACTTTCACTTGAGAAGTAATATAGAAGAGCTTGCTAAGCACATTATGGAGGATGCAGATCCAGATTTTATGAAGAAGTTTAAGCCTGGTGATTTTATTGTCGCTGGTAAAAATTTTGGAATGGGTAGTAGTAGGGAACATGCACCCCTAGCCTTAAAAGTTGCGGGAGTTTCTGCAGTTTTGGCAAAATCTTTTGCAAGAATTTTCTACAGAAATGCTATCAATGTAGGATTACCCGTTTTGATTTTAGATACGGATCCAATAGAATCTGGTGATGTTTTGGAGGTAAATCTTGGTGAAGGCATAGTTAGGGATTTGACAAAGAATATTGAGCTTAAGGCAAAACCCTTACCAGATTTCATTCTTAAAATATTGAAAGCTGGTGGACTTGTCGAATATGTGAAAAATTATGGTGATATCTAGGGGATTTCATCAACTGCATAATTTTCCCATTCTCTAATACCCAAAAGAATCTCAAACTCCTGAGGAGTTAGTATGGGAACTGAATATAATTCTATATCATCATAGCTTATTCTTGGGCAGGCTGTATTGATAAAGTAGTTGTATTGAAAATTTTCGAGCTTTTGAGGTGTTATATCATCCATGTATATGATATCAACATTCCTCCCCTTTTCCCTAGCCAACCTCTTCAGTTCCATAGCTAAACTCAACCTCTTCTGCCCAATCTTACTGCTAACCAATATAGCTCCTCTCTCAGCTTCCATAGCCTTGGATATAATGAGATATCTTCTTTTCAGGAAATCGTTCAAATTTACCTCTTCAAACTCTTTATCTAAAGGACAAAAGCGATAAACCTTCTTACCAGTGTATATCTTTGCACCAATTGGATGGAATAACCCATCACCTATGAACAAAACAGCTTCAGCCTTGGTATTTCTCAGAACAGTATAATTACAACCTAAAACTTGGCCAAGCATCTTAACCCTATCACTTCCCCTATTGAGCTCTACATAATATCCCCTCTTCTCCAAAATCTCCTTAACTTTTGGTAATTTCCATGCGTATTGAGCTGAAGCAATTAATGCAATTCTCTTCTCCTCAATTTCAATATCTTCAAAATCCTCCAAATCGTAATCTACATAGTATGGAACATAGATAACATCTTTCATCTCAAATATGGGTGTATGTGCAAAATGTAGAAGAACATCAACATCCTTAAGCAAATTCAAATCGATATCGCAAGCACCATAACAAGCACTGCCCGATATTATAACTTCAAATCCCTTACTCTCAAAAAATTCTGCAATATTTTTACATCTATATTTTAATCCATCTGGTAACTGTATTCCTATTCTTCTAGCATTTCTCTCTTTCAATTCCACTAGTATAGATTCCAAGTCCAACTTTCTCTTCACAATCATTCAGATTTTATTTATGCTTAAAACGTTTTTCTGCAAATGTAAAATCTTCTTTCTAAGCTCTTATGTACCCTCTGATAACATTTACCTTCAATCTCAAAGAATTCTCCAATTATATCATCTATATCTGAATTTATGACCAAAACAGCTCTACAACCATCTTTTAAAACTCTATAAATCTCTTCTATTGCCCTTTCAATCAAAGACTCTCCAAAATGCTTCGTAGATCTCTTATAGGGAAAATCTGTCACAACACCTTCAAAACAGCAATCTTTGAAAGGTAAATTTCGAGCATCACCTCTTATAACATTTACTGGAAGATTGAAGAATTTTAGATTCTTTGCACATCCCTTTACAATTCTCTCATAAGCCTCAACCCCTACGAACTCAAGATTCATCAAACCAGCCTCTATTAAAAAAGTTCCAGTTCCGCACATTGGATCTAAAATACTTTTTCCAGATGTTATATTTACCATAGCTCTTCCTATCTTAGGAGGGATTACACAAGGAATGCTGAAAGGTCTTTTTTTCGGATGTCTTTCGAGAAACTGCTTTTTGTAAGTTTTATGTACGAGATAACCAACATAACATTTCCTTGAAATGTAAACTCTTATAACAATCTTTGGATTTGTAAGATTTATTTTGAATCCCCTTTTCCATAGAATGTATCCTAATCTTCTTTCCAACTCCAGACTTTTTATTTCTGGTCTTCTAATTTTGATAACTCTAACACAAATACCATTTTCGGCAGGAATTTCCTTAAAAATATCATCTAGCTCATATATATTACAAGAAATATAAAATTTTGAAACCTCATGTGTCAATGCCAATCTATCAAAATAATTGTTTTTTATATCAGCTACAAGTATTTGAACATCTCTTTCAACTTCCTTTCCTTTGAGAAGATTTAGAACTTCCAATCTCGCAAGACATTCGTTTTCACCCGAGAGATAAAATATAGCTCTCATTTCTTCCTTATCTCTTTTATCTTCATAGCAATTTTTTCCATTATTCTTATCTTTGATTCGTTCTTTGGAACAATTATTCTTCCTTCCTCTTCCCACCAGCTTTTTGGATACTTCTTCTTTTCAACCCTAAAAGGTATTTTCAACTCTTTGCATGCTTGAACGATTTCATCAAACTTTACATTTGGTACTGCAAATTTTAGAGAAATTTTTCTCCCCTCACTTCTCTTTTTCTTAGCGTCCAAATTTGCAGTCCAAATCACACACTCTTTCATCTTCTCCTCCTCTCAAGTTCACTCCAAATTTCATCCAATCTTATATCCAATTTGACCAGTAATACAAGTAGATGGTATATGAGGTCAGCACTCTCATAAATGACATCTCTTTTATTTCCATTCTTAACAGCTAAAATGAGCTCTATGCACTCTTCTCCAAGTTTTTCGAGTATTTTATTTACACCTTTTCTATGATAAAGTAGTGAGGATGTGTAAGAACCTTCTTTTGGATTCACCTTTCTATCCATTAGAATATTATATAGTTCATCCAAAATCATACTCCCTCCCTCTTCAATTTGATATCTACAAGTGATCCCTCTATAACATCAACATCCTTCAAAGACTTAATTTCCTTTTTTCTCACTAACTTTTCCAAACCAAGCTCAACATTTTCTGGAACTTCAAGAATATAGGCATCCAATTTTTTTTGCCCTATTTTTAGCGATGCTATCGCTCTATGATGACCATCAACAAGGTAAAATCGACCATCCTTCTTTATGACAACTATTGGCTCTGCCAATCCCTTCCTAATTTCGTGAATCCTACCCTTAAGTTCATCTGCATAAACTTTTGTCTGAGTTGGAATTAATTTTTTAACATCTACTGCATCTCTATATACATTTACTCTGATTTTATGTAATTTTTCGAGAGTATTTCTTAGTTTTTCAACTTTTTCTGGGGTTGCCCTTTCTATCTGACTTCTTATTACATCTATATTGGATATCAATCCTACAAGCCTTCCCTCATCATCTACTACTGGCAACTTTGAATGACCAGTCCTGAACATCACTCTTGCAACATCTCTAAGGGACATATCTTCCTTTGCAACGTGAACTTCCCTCTTCATAACCTCCTTTATCTTCCTTTTCGGATCTTTCATTAGAAGATCAATGGAAGAAACATATCCGACAAGATAACCATTTTTTACAACTGGAAATCCATCATGTCCAGTTTTTTCAATAATCTTTACAGCATCTTCTACAGTATCTTCGGGAGAGAGAGTAACTACATTTTTTGTCATATAATCCTTAACTCTAAGCTTCGCCATGTTAAGGTTATTGATATTTAAGAAATTAAAAATTGATCGAAAAATTACCTCCTATAAACTTCGGCCAAATTTATATTGAGTCTTTCACCTATGAGATCGAGAACCTCAGCTAGAGTTGTTAAAAGCTTGTTGTAAGCTTCTATGAAATTTGTCACACTTTCCCTAGCACTTAACTTGGATTGTATTTCAGTCAACTCATTCATTAAATCTTGATCAAATTCACCGCTCATCTGTTTTGCAACAAACTCCTGCTGTTTCTGCTGAAAATCTACAAGAAGCTGTTGTGCAACATCATCATCTCTCAATGCCCTTTCACATTCAACAAATTCCATATACTCATCAAGTTTTGCAATCTCATCTGCCAGAGCAATCGCCTTTTCCTTCAAAGATTCCAACATTCTAACACCTTAGTAATCTAATATTTTAAGTTTTCTATTTTTTATTTTCTTGCAATATATTTTCTTTTAGGTCTAATTGGGACTCTTTTTGTATATCCGCAGTTCAAACAAGTGATAATAACTCTCGATTTTGCAATTCTAACCCTAAATTTCCCTTCTTTATAAGGATACAAACACTTCTTACAAAATTTTAGCTTGTATTCTTTCGGAATTTTTACCCTGTATTTCATTGCAATCTTTCTGGCAAGTTCAACATACCTCCTTGCCAAATCGTAATTTTCTTCTTTCATATCCTCCATAAGCTTGAATAGAATTTCTATTCTCTCTTTTGCAATTTTCTTCTCAATCTTCTTTTCCCTTTTGAGCATATTGACAAAGCTTAAAAGCAGTTTTGATAAAGTTTCTTGTGGTGTAAATGTTCATCGAACTCTTGGCTGAGAAGTACAACATTAAAAGAGTTTATCCTGAGGACTGTCAACTCTGCATTTTAGGTTATGAAGGAAGGTGTCAATATCTTATTAAGGTGAAAGGAAGGTGGTTCTGCGTTAGAGAAGTAGCGAAGGAAGATAGAAGAATAATATTCAAAGCTCTGAGGAGAAAACGTTAGCTCATAATATTTTTAATATTTAGTTAACTTCAATTATGATAGTTCATCCATTGGATTATCGTTATGGAACAGTAGAGATGAAGAGAATTTGGAGTGAAGAGAGCAGGATAAAGAGAATGATATGGGTCGAAATAGCTCTTTTGAGGGCTTTAGCTAAGAAGGGTTACTTAGATGAGAAGAAAGTTGAAGAGGCTCAGAAGAAAGCTCTAAAGATTACTCCTGAGAGAATAAAGGAAATTGAGAGAGAAATAAGGCATGATGTAATGGCTTTGGTTAAAGCTATAAGTGAGGTTGTTGATGAAGAAGTTGGGAGATGGGTTCACTTTGGAGCAACATCTAACGATATTGTTGATAGTGCAGTGGCAACGCAACTTAGGGATTCTGTAAAAATAATTGAATTCAAGTTGAAGAAGTTGTGTAAACTCTTATGTGAGAAGGCTTTGGAGTATAGAGATGTTGTTTGTTTGGGGAGAACACATGGTCAACCAGCTTTGCCAGTAACTTATGGTTTCAGATTTGCAGTTTTTGCAAGTGAGATTGCAAGGCATTACATTAGACTTCAACAGCTTAAGGATCGCTTGTTAGTTGGGAAGATGAGTGGTGCAGTTGGTACACAGGCTGGTTTTGGTAAAGATGGTTTTGAGATTGAAGAGGAGGTCATGAGGATTTTGGGACTTAAGCCAGCCATAATTTCAACACAGATAATTCCAAGAGATGTTTACTGCGAATATATAGAATTCCTGGCAAATCTATCAACTACACTCGAAAAAATTGCTACCAATTTTAGAATACTTCAGAGGGGGGAAGTTGGGGAGTTGATGGAAGAATTTGGAAGGAAGCAGGTTGGCAGTTCA
>Ga0190367_1002192_pt1 | contig 10224 bp, 6 predicted proteins | sample 4872181011_MG_FD_171838 | JGI IMG/M metagenome (GOLD analysis project Ga0190367, IMG submission 171838) | Hydrothermal vent microbial mat bacterial communities from Southern Trench, Guaymas Basin, Mexico - 4872-18-10-11_MG | ecosystem: Environmental > Aquatic > Marine > Hydrothermal vents >... | reverse complement strand
AAAGAGGGTATTTAAAAAAAAAAAAAAAACAGTTATGACTCAGGAATCATAAGGGCTTATGTCTTTATATCCTTTCGCTACGTTTGGTCTATGAAAGGAAATTTTAAGGTTAAGAAAACCCAATAATAGTTTTTTTACCAGCTCAGTAAATGCTGCTCGCCGGTAAAGACAATTAGACCAAACCACTTACCTACCCCTTCGATTTTCATAGCTCTTGATACTTCCCTAGGAGGTATAGCAAGATAAAGCTTCTTAAGGCTTTTACTTAATGAATACTCCAGTAACTGCATAAAGATGTCTTTTGGTTTCGAAAGATCTTTTTTGTCCTTAACCTCAATACCTATCGGGTAATTCTCTTCATCTGGTAAGATACAAAGATCTATTTTGAGTAGAAATTCCATGGGTGCTGGGTGTTGTCTATTTAAAACTTCTATTATTTCCTCGTTGGGTTTAAGTATGTAGCTCTCACCTTCCACTCTGTAACCTTTCTCTTCCAAACAATTCCATATTTTCTGTTTGAGCCACTCTTCATTCCGTTCTAAAGCCGGTGTATACCTGCGGTGAAGAGGGAGGGCATCTTTTATGGTTTTAACGCAACCCTCTTTATCCACGGCCATTAGCCCTATATCCGCCAGCTCTTCTTCATCCTCAAAATCCCATCTGTAACTTTCCAAGGCTCTGCTGATTACTTCTTCTGGAAGGACTAAATATAGTTTGTCAAGAAAACCGCTCCTACTGTATGAAAGAAGTTGTCGAGTCCATCCACCTCTTCCAAGAGCTTTGAAGTCTCCCTTAACTTCATACCCTATGTATTCATCATCCTCTTTGGCAACTATATCGATTGAACCGTTAACTGTAGGTAGTGAAACTTCTCCCGCAACCTTTGTTTCTCTTTTCTCTAATAAGTAGTTCCATAGTAAGTGTTTGACTTTCGCTTCTGATAATATATCTATTTTGCCATCTTCTACATCTTCATCCTCGATGAACCTGATAACACCATTTTTAATCCGAATGCCCTTTAGCTGTCGGTAGCTTATCTTACCGTAGGGGCTTTCGTAGTGCAATACTTTATAGAAAGGCACCGTGTATTCTTTATCGAGAGAGAGGGGAGAAGGGTAACCTAGCTTCCATACTACGATACTACCATAACCAGAATAAACAAACCCATCAATATCTGGAGATAGGTCTGGTGCCTCTGCCCTTATGTGTAAACAATCCATCATACACCTCCACTCATCCGTGGGTTAAAAAATTTACTCTATGTTATTTGCCGTAATGGTGTTCGCACCGACTGTTGAAATTCCACCGGTGAGTGACACCTTCTAAGTAAGTGCCATCGTAACCACCTGTACTATCTTCACGGATTGATGGATTCACACCTATGAACGGAAGCTTCATCATCTTCTCAGCCCCCTATGGCAGGTTTACTTTCGGTTGTTCTCCCTCCTCCCCAAAGAAGAGTGGCTTAAGTCTAACATACTTTACCGTGTTTTCAACCTTCGTTTCAACCCTTGGCAACATTACTTAACCGTTCAATCGCAAAATTCATAGCTTGGAAAGAAGCACCTATTTGGTTAGATAGTTCATCTGCGAGAAACCACTCGCTTGCATTCATCCTGAGCAAAGCGTATACCTTTCCAATAGTTCCTGCAACGATAGGAAAAGGTATTTCGCTTATATCTGAACCGTAACTACGCTTTACCGGCATTCCACTATCGCCTCCTTTTGCTTCTCCTAAGGGTTATAGTTTCAGCCCCGTAAACATTTAATGTCAAGCAATCCTATTACTTACCGTGATAGGGGTAGCTATGCTCATCCTGACCACTGCTGTTCTTCTTACCTAGATAGTAACCTTATGGATGCTGAAGAGAATTAAAACGGGCAAAAATCCTAACTCCCTCTACAGGTACATTACAGAAATGAAATCCGATATCGACCGCGTAAAAAGCAAACTAACGGACATCGAAGAGCAACTAGATATGGTGGCGAAATTGTACGAAAACGCCACGAAAAACTTTGCTGAAAGGTTCTTTCTTCCGGATACACCTTAACCGCAATTTTATATAAATGGCGAATAAAATTATACTCAGGATATTTTGAAACAAAAGACTAAATACGGCATCTCATTCTCAAATTGAGAACCCTTATACTATTAAAGGGGTGGAAGGAATGAGCAACGTAGAAAGCTGGATAGATATCAAAACTGCTAGGAAACTCTTGAAGAATATATGCAGTTTTCTTAAGCAAGACGAAAGAGGTATAGCCGATTTTGTCATTGCTGACGGAAAAGAGGCTATAATCCTCACCATTTATACGAATGCTTTTTTCGTCATAGATGAGAAGTATAAATTAAAATTTAGACCCTCTTTAGGTGACTGGTCACCAAAAGAGAGTTTTAGTTTACTTCCTTTACATGAAGGAGAGTGGTTTACAGATAGCATTATACCGGTATACAGTTCCCCGTTGAAGTCATACATAGACATGTTTCCATCTCTAATGCGAACCAAATACCTTTTTATGGTCGATGGAAGAAATTACTCTCGCAGGAAGTATGACCAGACTGGTAGGTTCTATTATGAATTCTATGAAAAGGAACAAATCATCAAAGATATACTACAGAAAGCGAAAGAGAATAACATTCACCCTTCTGATGTTGTTGTCTGGATATCAAATGCTGATGGCACATATGGGGAAGATTTCTGGGAATATATAGCAGGTATCACCTTACGGGAAAAAGGTACTTCATAACCAGATATGGAGAAGGTGATCTTTCAGCATATTCTATACCTGAATATCTAGATACCCTAGTAAAACATGACTTTTTGGAAAAAGGATGTTTTGTAGAAGAGTTGGAAATGTTGAAACAAAGTGGAGTGAAAAGGACTGTAACTTATCCCTCCCCATATGAATCGATCGTAATTGAAGCAGAGTCTAGTAGGGAAAGAGTAAAATCACACAACAGCTCCGGAAAAGCAGGAGTAGGACAAATCATACACAAGTACCTAACATATGAAAACGGAAATAATTATGGCATCGTTACGGGTCCCTACTGTACAGGGTACGAAGATATACACTGTCATGATGGGAAGTGTAGCTGTAAATCTGTCGGTCTCATTAGTTGTGACGAGAGAGGCAACCCTATATACCTTCCACCGAAGAGAGAATATTATTCGAAGACAAAAGAGAAAATCGAATTAGTCAAACTCCTCATAAAGAGTGTTTTATTGAAAAACTTGCCTTTCAATAAAAGGCAAGGTTTGGTAGAAAGGGCAAACAGGCCAGAGGAGTATCTGAAAAAGCTTCTTGATATCGACATAGATTCTATAGTGGAGGAATTGGCGAAATTTTCTTAATTACGGAGCCTTTCCTCACCCGACTTCAATTGTTCTAGTGAGTTCCGGAAAAACCTCCCGGAACCTTTCTCTCCTCCAATCAATGAGAGAAAAAACTTTTCCACAGCTGATATCAGTCCAAAATAACCTACTGTATGGTAAACCCAACCTTTGCACTGACTTTAGTTATCTCTTGGCTTTTCTATAACTTAATCCAGCTCTATAAAGTAACATCCCAAGAGCTCTCTGATTGTTATTCTTCCTCCTTCTACATCTAATTTCTTTTATATTTCTAACCATCCCGCTATTTGCCATAGTATCCCCTCCTATTAGGCATTAATTCCTAGTGGGAGGGATTTAATTTTAGCGGATAAGTCTTATGTTGACATGACAGACTCCATAACTAAAAGATGAAAATCTTCATATTCCAACATCACCACAATATTTAAAATATCGAAGCAGATTGGGTTTGTGAAAACGTTTTGAGGTGAAAAAGTGAAGGGGAGGAATCCACTAAGTGAAATTATAGTAGTAGCACTAATGGTAACAACCTTGGCTATATCATCTAATATACTATGTGTCTCTGCTAAAGAAGATTGGGCAGATCCACCAGTACTTGTATCTCCAGGGTTTACCTTTCGAGAACTTTCAAAAGATCCAATGGGTGAGAGTATCTATACTCTTACTCCAATTTTTAAATGGAAGAAAGTACCAAATGCTGACTATTATGCCATTTATATCAGAGATATAGTCAAAAATGTGGTTGTCTTTAATTCCGAGGAAGATTATGGACCTATATATGGAAACAGGGAAAATGAATATCTCACATTTAAATTGCCAGATGAATATAAATTAGGATATAGCAAATACCGTTGGAATATGGCTTCTCATAGCCAGGTAGGTTGGTCATATGAAAGAACAGATGGAGGTAAGAAATATTCAGAACATCTATATTTTACTACATATCCCAAAGGAATAGATGTCCACAGCTGGTCAAAAGGACAAATTGACTGGTCTAAACTGAAGAATAAGGATTTCAGATTCGTGTATACTAAAGCAACGCACGGAGTAGGAGTAGAAAGAGACGGATGGGAAGAAAATGTAAAAGAAGCTGTCGAAGCAGGTATGCTGGTAGGAGTTTTTCACTTTGCAATGCCTGTACATAATAAAGCTAAAGAGGAAGCAAAATGGTTCGCTCAATGTTTTAATAGGGTAATTAAAAATTATCCAAAAGTCAAAAGGAATCTTCTTAGACCAGCTTTAGATATAGAAGACTACGAATATCCTAGGGGAAAGGAGTGGCATTTGTCCGATTATTTAACCAAAGAAGAACTTTCTAAATGGATACGAGAATGGATGGAAACGGTAAAGGATCTTACAGGTGTAGAACCAATTTTGTATACTCCCTCTTCTTATTATCGTGGTGGGTACGCTAGCTATTTGAAGAAGTCTGTTTCTCAATATGATCTATGGATCAGCGACCGCAGATCTAATATTAACTCTCCTGATACAGGAATCTGGAAAACATGGGGATTTTGGCAGTACAAATGTGAAACATATATTGAGGGAGTTAGTCGAACTGTCGATCTGGATGTATTCAATGGTTCTCTTTCTAAATTATTCGCCCTCTTCACTATACCTCCAGAACTCTATGCAGGCACTAGTAATCCTGGATTAGTCTACCGTTATCTAGGTGGTAAAGCATGGCAACCAATCTCTACAAAAGAAGAATTAAATAATGACTTCGCTGTACTTTGTTTAGCAAAATACAATGGTAAGCTATATGCTGGAACGATGTCCTCACCTTTTCCTGCAAGTGGTGTAGGTAGAGTCTATAGATATGATGGAGGAACAAGCTGGACGTTGGTGGGAGACAACTTGGATAACCAAGTTTGTTCCTTAATTGTCTACGATGGTAACTTGTATGCTGGTACCGCTTGGAATGGTATGAGACTCTATAAGTATACTCCAGGTTCTACCAATTGTGGCATAAACGATTGGACAAGAGTAGTAGATTATCCAAGTTGGGATGGAACAAGATCATTATACATCTTTCACGATTTACTTCTTATGGGAGATATTGGATATGACAGAATAGGGCATTGGGATGGTTCGAATTTCTATCCCGATCAAACCCAAACCACTGGATCTTGTATCTATGATTTTCAATACTATATGGGCAAGGTTTACGCATCAGCATATATGGGAAGGATGTGGCAGTCAACAGATGGAATTCATTGGAACTTGGTACCAGGTTTTGATTATTATGAGGATAATATGTGGGAATTAGAAACTTTCAAGGGCTTGCTATACATGGCTTATAATAACGGTGAATTAAGACGATCCCATGGGATGACTCGGGGATATCTCGTATATACAGCACCAGATGCAATAATCTCTATGGAAAGCGATGGAAGTAGCTTGTATTTTGGTACCGGTGGTGAAGCAGGAGCATTGTATGGTAGTAAAACCGATGGTATAGCTAACGTTTATAGATATGATGGAACTGATGGTCCAATACTTATTTCTGATAAAGATGAATTTGGCGGAGGAGTACAGGTATTGTACATACCTATAGTGACTGTAAAGTGTTACAATAAGGATCCCGTGGATTTAATCGTTACAGACCCAGATGGTCTCATCATTAGTAAAGAAGTAAATGAGATTCCAGGTGCTACATATATCGAAGTAGATTTAAATGGTGATGGTGATCCTGATGACCAGATTACGATTCCATATAGAAAAATAGGAAATTACCTAATAACGGTTGTACCAGAACCCGATGCTTCACCAGATGAGACTTACACCCTTGAGATAACAATAAATGGTCAAACTATTGTTTTAGCTGAGGATGTCCCAATAAGTAATATCCCAGATCAACCTTATTTGATTCAGTCAACAGAAACAGAGGTTAACGCTGCACCTGTAGCAAATGCAGATGGTCCATATACTGGTTTCGTTGGTTTGCCAATAACCTTTAATGCAACAAACTCTTATGATCCAGATGGAAAGATTGTAAGCTATGAATGGGATTTAGATGGTGATGGAGAGTTTGATGATGCATCTGGACCAAATCCAACAAAAACCTGGGATATACCATATCGAGGTAACATCAGTTTAAGAGTAACAGATGATAGAGGATTAACAAGTATAGATACTACAACAGTGACTGTGATGAAAACCATTAAAATCGTTAACGAACCTAAGTATGGTTCAAATGATGAGTGGGTTACTTCAAAAACAACGTTTAACCTTACTGTAATACCAACATCTACCTATGTGAATAAAACTTACTATAGAATCTGGTACAAGGGAAGTTGGACGCCATGGATGGAATACAAAGGTAATTTCACACTCAAAGGTGAATGCAAACACTACTTAGAATACTACTCAGTTGATAAAGCTGGAAATCAAGAAAGGATACATAATCAAACCCATTTCGTCGATGATTCTCCACCCGTTACAAAATCTCGCACAGGAAGACCATACTATAAAGATGAGAGAGGAGAATGGGTAACGTCCAAAACTTCTATACAGCTAAGTTCTATGGATTTCCCAGACTGTGGATGCGGTGTTAAGGAAATCTACTACAGCTATGACAATGGAAAAACATGGTTCAAGGTTAATGGGAACAGAACTTCATTTCATATTCCGGAAGAATGCGCTCATGTGGTTAAATGGTATGCCGTTGATAATCTAGGAAATGAGGAAGAGATTCACGAAAGAATACTAAATGTCGATAACACTCCACCTGAAACTACTCTGGTAATAGAAGGTCATTATTCGGGAAGTGGAACGCCAGATGATCCTTATCGCATAGCCATAACTCCAGAAACTAGGATTTACCTAAATGCAACAGATAAACCAGAATGCGGTGCTGTTGGAGTAAGAAATACCTACTTCAGGATAAGAGCCGATGGTTTAATTACCAAGTGGATGAGCCTTAAAGAATTGGAAGAAAAGGGAAATGACATTAAATTTGCAATTCCGAAATCTATCATTGATAAAGGAGGTCCATTCTACCTGGATTACTACTCAGATGATCTGCTTGGAAACAGAGAAAGCGTAAAAACAGCTGTCTTCTATCTCCAAAAAATGCACTATCACTTAGGTTACAAGGGATTCATTTGGTCTTTTTGTCATTCTCGATACAGATTATTATAGAACTGATTGCAAGCTACAGGCGTAGGTAGGACTGAAGAAGAATCTATAGAAAATGCTACAAAGATTAGCGGGAGAAATACTATTTGCCGAAAGTTTCCAGCAAGGGTACTGCGAAGTTAATTGTGGGTGAAATAAGTAAAATATAGCATGCACCTAATGCGACTGTGGGGTTAGGGATGCAGAGTATAGTGTGTCATTTGACCACAATATCTCCATGCTTTCTTAGTTCTGTAAGAGTATTTTCTGAGTTTTAATTCTTCAACAGGTTTGCCAACAAGTTCGTAAGTTTTTTATGTCTTTCTTCATGATCTCAATATGGAGATTTCGATCAGCACTATAAGTTATGTAATTTCCTTGAAACATTGCGGAGAGTTGGTGTATAATTGGGTGGAAACATGGAGATAAAAAGTGTGGAGTCCAAACCTTATGAAAAATCTGTCCTTCCAAGCATAATTTTTGAGGTTGAGATAAGTCATATGAGGTATCGAGAGGCGATAATAGGGGTGAGTGGATGGTTAGAGACCGACGATGGGAAAATAATAGCAAGTATTAATGAGGATATTTATGAAAAAGGGGGAGGCGAAATAGGGGCAAGAGGTTCGAAATATGATTCATGGTTTAAAGATGAGATTTACAGAACAAGGGTGGTTGCAGTATTAAGCGAGAAAGCTTTGGATCACATAGAAAAGAGAAGAATGGCGGATAAAAAAGGTGATGTGAAATTAAATCTATGTTTAAATGTTAAATATCTTCAGAGTAAGGCTGTAATCTCAGAATCTTTTCTTATTGATCCTAAAGAAATGAGTTTACCAGAAATATCAATACCAACTTCAAGGGGTAATAAATCTGGGAAAATTGTTGCTTACGCTCATGATCCAGATTTTTCTTCCTCAAATACAAACCGATGGATAATTTCTGGAAGTGGAAATCCTGTATTCTTAGAAGTAAAAGAGCAGTTATTGAAAAAAGATATAAGGATTCCTTCAACAGATTGGATTCATGATTATGCACCAAAGTTAGAGATAGGAGAATATTTTGTTGTTGAAATTCCAAAAGGAGAGAAAATTATCGAAAAAGCATGGAGCTATGTAGAAAAAGCTGAAGAATGTTTTAGGAGGTGGGATATTAATGGAGTGTGTAGCAATTGTCGAAGTGCTGGAGATATTCTTAATAAAGTCATAAAAGAGAAATTTGGCAAAGATAGTTTTACCTACAATGAGAGGTGGGGACGAGCATATTTACGCTTTTTCAATTACTTAGTATCCTTAGGTTTACATTTAGAAGATATGAAAGGAAAAAATTGGGAAGAATTAATAAAAAATATTCCAGAAGGTTTTCCTCATCCCAAAAGGCGTGCAGACTATCCTGATGATGAGATAAAGAGATTTGGTAAAGCGGATGCTCAACATATATTGATTGTAACTAAACTCTTAATCAAATATGCGGAAGAATTATTAGGGGAAGAATAATGCAACCAACTACAGAGATCTGTACAATGATGGAGTAAACATTACAGAAATCATTCAGACATTCGAACAACCGAAGAGAATACAGTGGATGATTTTCAGGCTTATCCACAAATAATGGATTAAATGCGAAGCAATAGGGAGTTTTAAAATTTGTTAATGGATTAATTTTTGCCAATCCTCTTCCAGGTGCCATAACTCTTGAAGGAGGGTGGATTAGAGTCTGTAAACTTTCTGGCGAAAAACACAAAACCATGGTTTTTTTGCTGTATTTCAAAAGCATATGACATAGAAGGAAAATCCTCTTTTGTAACATTTCCCACTGGCTCATACCTTGTTTCTATAGAATATCCGTTATCACAAGATTTTAGCTCTCTCCAGGTCAGAAAAATACCATCTAATTCATCACTTACCTTAATCTCTCGGATCTTATTGGCAATTTGAGGTGGTTGGTAATTTTTTCTGGTAATGTCAAAGATTATTATTTTCTTATCCAGATCTATACCCAATTGTTTTAGATTTTCTTCTTTAAATTTTTCAGCTCTATCTAATATATCTCTATTTAATTTATCAATGGTTAATTCATGCGTCGCTCTTTTAGATTTACATTCAATGCCTATTTTAATCCCTTTTTTAGTAAATATAAATTCAATCTGTCTGTAGTCACTAGTTTTCTTCTCGACAAAACTCACATCTCCACCAGATAATAGACATCTTGCAGCAATATCAACTTCAAACATAACACCATAAAAATCTGATTGCTTCTTAGCAGCAACTCTACGCTTACAATTCGTAATAAAACTACCATAATCTCTACGATTTTCTCTTTTCTTTATTTCTTCCCAGGGGAGCAGAACTTCGATTAAAGGGACAATATATTTCAAATAATCACTCGATGTAATATTTATCTTACCTGAGCGGAAATCTAATATAGTCTTTTGTGCATTTTTTAGTTCAACTATATCTTTTATTTCTTGATCGGTTAAGAGATGGACATCGAATAACTCGTGAACAAATTTATCTATTCTTTTGAAGCTGGATAGTTTGTGACTCATGAGTACTAATTGAAATTATTACTTAAGTCATTTACCCGTTGGTACATACATCAAGTAAGGGTATATAAATAACTCCACAGTACTGCTTTGTGGCATAAACCATAGATTCTATATACTTTCTGGCAATATCCCCGAGATGAGGGGATAGGATGCCAGAAAAGAGGAATTGGAAAGAGTATAATGAGCATTTGATAAGAAGAGGAGAGA
>Ga0190367_1002191_pt1 | contig 10229 bp, 10 predicted proteins | sample 4872181011_MG_FD_171838 | JGI IMG/M metagenome (GOLD analysis project Ga0190367, IMG submission 171838) | Hydrothermal vent microbial mat bacterial communities from Southern Trench, Guaymas Basin, Mexico - 4872-18-10-11_MG | ecosystem: Environmental > Aquatic > Marine > Hydrothermal vents >... | reverse complement strand
AATGCTAGGGCAATAGTTAGAATTAAAAATTGCTTTGAATGCGAAATGTTTAAGGGGTCAAACCAAGCTGAATCACATTTTGTTAGAGGAATAATCGCTGGATGGTGTAGCCAGCTATTTGGCAGGGAAGTCGCTGCAATAGAGAAGAAGTGCATTGCTAAGGGAGATCCATATTGCGAATTCCATGTGAGCGAGTTATGAAATGAGTTTAAATGCACTATCCCTTAATCTATTTTCATCATAGCCTTCGGCCTACCTTTAAACTGATCACGTCGATTACATTGAAGCCAGGTCTAGACATAGGTTCCGCAAGCTTCTTACCTGCAATTCCTCCCCATCCATATGAATACATTATTAGCACTGGCTTATTTGAAACAACCTTCTACGTATCAGCTCAGTTACATGCTTTATTGTTGGAATATATCGGAGTTGTAGGTTGAAGAGCCAATTACTATTCCTTTAGAGTCAATTACCTCACCAATTAAACCGCTAATTGATGACTGAATTGCATCAGTGAACTTGAAAACTTTGATTTGCGCATTGTGCCTTTCAAGCCCATTTAATATAAATGAAATTGCCGCATCAATATTCCCATACATTGAATTGTAAAATACAACTACCTTATTGACTTCAGGTATTGCTCTAGCCCACTTAACATATAATTCGACTATTAGTTTTGGATCGTATTTCCAAACTAATCCATGAAGTGGAGCTATGGTTTTTACTTCTAGAGATAATTTTGAAAGCCTCTCCATGCTTAATTACGTGACTTATATAATTACCCACAATTGTGGCTAAGTACTTTCTGGTAAAGGGAATTACTTCACTTATAACTTCCCTATTTTTCATCAAATACTGATTTAGGAATACCGTAATGCCCGAAGACATCGCCTGATAGTAGAACTCCACTACCCCAGATATACGTCATGTAAGTATCTGGCCAGTAAAGCCATTGTGTGTAAATGAAGAGAAGCTTTTCATCACCCAGAGACATTTCCTCTCCATCCCTTAATGCATGAAACTTTGGTTTAACGTCATAATATGCTTCAAGCAGGTCTTTAACCATTAAATGACCCCTAATGGTTGCCCTAAAACCGTTCTCCTCTAAAAGCTTAGGTATGGCTCCACTGTGGTCTTGCTCCATATGATGCAGAACTATATAGTCTATGTCTCTAGGGTCAACTAGTTGTCTTAGACACTCAACAAATTCATCGGCATACTTGTGCCTCTAAGAGTCAAAGAGCACTACATAGTTTTCAAGCATGAGTAGGTATGAATTATAGGTTACTCCTTCTGGTATGCTCCATCAAGCCTTAGTAAGTAAAGTTTTTCAGTCAATTTTTCAATGTGCATTTCCACCATAATATCTCCTTACTCGACCTCAATATTGCTCTTCGATAAGTAGCTTTCAAGCCAATTGAATTTCTCAATGAGAAGCTCAGGTATCTTCAAGTTGTATGGGCACTTCTCCTCGCATTGCCTACATCTAGTGCACTTAGATAGCATTTCCCTAGCTTTTCTATAAATTTCCTTGACCCAGCTCGTTACTCCAGCCCTCCTAATGATCGAATTTATCCTTAGTATCTGGCTAATTGGAATGCCTTGGGGGCAGGGCATGCAGTACATGCATCCTCTGCAGAAAACTTTATCCAGCTTTCTCCGATCCTCCTCTATGATCCGTAACTCATCATCTGTTAGCTTCACCTCTTCAAATACTGCCTTAGCATTTGCTTCTACCTCCTCAATCGTTCTCATACCTGGAATTACAACTGAAATTGGATGCTGAACTACATATTTGAGAGCTGCAGATGCACTTGAAAGCTCCCCTCCAGCAATGGGTTTCATAACGATCATCCCTATATTAAGCTCCTTAGCTCTAGGTATTAGCTCACGTTCGGGTTCCGTTGATAGGTAGTTGAATGGGAACTGAACAGTGTCAAATTCCCCTGTTTCAATTGCCTTCAATAGTACATCAATTCTATGCCCCGTAATACCTATGAATCTGACTTTACCGTCTTCCTTAGCATCTTTAAGTGCTGTAAGCGCACCATTTGGACTCATAACTCTATTTAATGTTTCAAAGTCGTTTACTCCATGAAGCTGCCATAAATCAATGTAATCTGTGCATAGTTCCCTTAAACTAATTTCCAAATCTTTCTTTGCCTCCTCATAGGTTCGAGAAGCAGTTTTGGTTGCAATATAAACTCGATCCCTGACATCCTTCAATGCAAATCCAATTTTACGCTCACTATCACCATAATTCCTTGCAGTATCATAGAAGTTCACTCCAATTTCATAAGCCCTGCGAACAACTTTCACTGCTTCATTTAAATTCAAGGTTCTAATTGGGATGCCACCAAAACCTAAGACTGAAACTTCAATTCCTGTTCTACCTAAAACTCTATACATAGCCTTCATAAGCTAAATCCTCCATGATCAACCAGTGAGAACTGTATTTAGTAGCATTACATAGCATTTACTGCTTAACAATGAAGTTTCGAGTAGAATAATTGATTAAATAGAAATAAAGTGTGAAGAAGTTTATGTCGTAGACTTCCATAGCCCATGAATATTGCAATACACTCTAACCACTGTCTCCCTAATTGTTCTACCAATCTTTAATTCAACTTCAGGTTTAATACCTGGCTTAAAAGTTTTCCTGTAAACTTCATCGTTCACAATTATTTCCACCCACTCAATGTAATGGTTGCTTTCCATTGGATGAGCTATAGATCCAACCTTAACTTTGATTGTTCCATTTTCAATTTCAATAATTGGAATGTGCTTTTCCTTACCTATATCATCTATTTTCTCAGTTAATAGCTGCATTGGCTGACCACAACATACCAGTTGACCTGCACCAGCATGCAGGACTTCAACTATGTTACCACAAATATTGCACTTATAAATTTGATTAACTCTAGTCATTAACATCACCTTGGAAGAGGCATTATGTCTTCGATTTAGCTACTCTTTCTAGAAACTTCCTTGCTACTTCAGCTTCCTCCCTAGGAATTTCTTTATAGCAGAACCACCAGTCAAAGTACTTGTACTTCTTAACGTTTTCCTCAGCTTCTTTAATTGTTGAAGCTGGCGGAATAATTACTTGCTCGCCTATAAGCTCATTATTCGGCCAGTTAGCTGGCATTGCAACACCATATTTATCAGCTACTTGAAGCGCTTTAAGCATCCTCAATATTTCATCAATATTCCTACCGAGCTCTTGCGGGTAATATAGAATTGCCCTAATAATACTATTTGGATCGACTATGAAGACTGCCCTAATAGTGTGGGCAGATGATTGTGCATGAAGCATTCCAAGTTTACTTGCAATTTCACCTCTCGAATCACCAATTACTGGAAATGGTATCTCAACATTAAGCTTCTCTTTAATCCATTCGATCCACTTAATGTGACTAAAAGTGCTATCGATACTCAAACCAATAAGCTCGACATTTAGCTTCTTGAAATCCTCATATCGTTTAGCAAATGCTACAAATTCAGTTGTACATACGGGTGTAAAATCAGCTGGATGGCTAAACAATATAAACCATTTGCCCTTAAAGTGATCTGGAAGTTCGATTATACCGTGTGTTGTTGAAACCTTTATTTTGGAAATTTCTCACCTATAGTTGAAATCTCCATCATATTCACCTGGACAATTAATAGTATTGCTAGAAAGTTTTGTAAATTTTAGGTTCGAATATCGAACCGACAATTATGGATGAAAATTTAATGAAAATAATTAGCTATCCAGGAGAAATACAAGAATACCAAAAGTTAAAACTGGCTAAAGAGCTGGGAGTAACAGAAGCCTCTGTAAAGAAGAGAATTAAGATTTTAGAGAAAAAGAAAATAATTCTTGGTTATCGAGCAATCACATAGATGATAATTGAAATGATAACTGAGAGGAAAAGAGGTTTTAATTATCCTTTGAGGATGACTATGTTGAATTATTGAGGGAATTTTCCGATAGGGATTTAAACATTCTTTGTCTTAGCCTTTCTCTTTGAATTTTCTTGGAAATCCATCCATCATTTACTTTAACTAATTCCCATTCCTCTTTGAATTTATCGAATATTCTCTTAGCGTTTATCCAAAAACCATCATCATAAATTACTATGCCTATTTCCAGTGCATCTAGAACTGCTATATCAAACTCTCTAATTGCCTTTAAAAGTTCCTTTTCAGTGTAAATCCATGGTTGAATGGAGGGCACATAGGGTATTGATTTGAATCTTTCTATTCCTTTTGGAGCTTCCTTTAAGACTATCAGTACATCTATGTCGCTCCAAGGCTTCCATCTATCTTCAACTCTTGAACCAAAAACTATAATGCTCCTAACATTTTCACCCATACTTCCCAGTAATTCTTTCTTGAATTTCTCAATGTACTTCACTGCTTTAACTCCAAGCTCATCAACTCCTAAATTGAAAGGCAATTTCTCACGCTCTCAACAACTTTCTCGGCTAATTTAATTGCTTTTATCGCTATCCTCTCATTATACTTTATTGAATATCTCAAGCGAGCATTTGGATATCTGGAAGCTAAGTAATGTATGGTTAGTTCACGTAGATCCTCAATATTCACATTTATGTTGAATCCGTGCACCCTACATCTTTCAAGGAGCTTTACGATGTCGTGTGTTTTAAGGAAATTTCCGTAATATTTAAGTAATGCTTTAAGTGCAAATTGAACAGCTTGTTCAGCATGAAAGCACACATATGCATAGTCTTTCCTCTCAAATCTTTCATGAGCTCTCTTCAGCTCTAGAATAGCACTTTCAAGCCACTTTCTAAAGCTCACAATTCAATAATTGATCAAGGGATCTAATATACTATGTGTTTTAGGCCCTTATATTGGTGTCATGCCCTATTACTTTTCCACTTAATTCACAATAGATAGCTAAAATTAAGGATATAAAAATGTATCCGGCAATAATGAAATAGTAATACTTTGGCTAATAATTAAATCACTAAGTTAGTGATGAGAAGTATGTATATCTCCGATGGTTTTCTAGACCCCATAATAGTAGCTCAAGGATTAACAAGAGACATTCTCTCCAATAAGCATTCCTAATTAAAGCTGGATTGGAACTTCCATTTACAATGTAAATTACAAGGAAATTGGGCTTAAATCTTGAAATGCAACCGCTAACGATAGGGGAATTAGTCGATGTGCTTTAAAATTTATTTGAAATTCAAGATTAAAATAAAATTTGGGAAATTATAGTTTAATTTTCTTCATTAGTACTTGTCCAATGAATGCTGCCGCTAATCCGCAGATAATGCCCACTAATGCTGCTATTCCATAAACACCAGTCATTGCCGCTGAAACCTTCTCTCCAACAATTCTCTCAATTTCAGTTCTTAACTCACCAATTCTCTCTTCTACACTGCTCATTCTAGCGCTTAGTTCATCTCTTACCTCAGCTGCTGTAGGCATCTTTTTGAGCTCATCGATTACACTCTTAAACTCTTCTACTCCGTTGCTTACTTCAGCTAAAACTATTTGAGCTTCAACACTATCTCCACTGAGCAGGCTAATGCACCTTGATAGGAAGCCGTCTAGGCCATATCCACCTAGAAGTGCATCTACACCCCAAATATATGTTGGCCACTCACCCTCTCCCTTTAAAGCCTTAACTACGATTTCCAGCCTGGTAGTTGCTAAATCAAGTACTTGAAGAACACCCATTTTAACTTCTGCTCCAGCATAAAATCTCGGTGGAGTGGAATCTGGCGGCGTCCATTCCTCTGGATATATGTAGTTTATGTCCTCGTTTATGTCTCTAATAGCATTGATAACTTTGCTCTTCAAATCCGACAATAGGCTTAGCTCCTTCTCAACATTAAAGCCCTTCAGCTTCAAGCTCAGCAATTCATCCTCAATTGATTGAAGCTCATTGAGCTCATCTTGAAGAGCCGAGAGAGTCTTTAGTGCCAATTCACAAGAATCTGAGAGCTCGTCGAAGGTCTTTGGAATATCTATTAATAGCCACCTCCACTTCTCATCGGGGCTCATGCCGAAAGTGGAATATGCCTGCTCAACTAATGGTTTCGGTGCAGTGGGTGAAAGCGATTTCAGCTCATTAAATAGCTTGTGAAGCCTATCCTTCATTGAAATAACCTTCTCAACACCATATTCAACTGGGAAGGATACTGGATTGTATCTTGGCTCTGAAGTTTCCCATAAAATTGCATTCGCAAATATTCTTGCTTGAACATCAACGGATCCCTTAAACTCTAGGCTTAATCTCAAGCCCAGCTCTGGATGCGAACCAGCCACAACTACCTTACCGTTACCCATGTAACCAGCCATGAGAGAATATAGCTTCTCAGAAATTGCCCTTCCAAGCCAAGTTTCACTAAGCTCTTTGGGTGTAGCAATTTTTTGGCCAGTTAAATTGTAGTAGTACTCGAAGAAAGTGAACCTGTTAGTCCAATCATAGTAAGATGCTAATGGTATTGGATTTGAAAGCCACTGCTCCTCCCACTCAACAGTTCTAGCTGTTAAGTTTACCTTAGGCCACATAATGTAGCCTACGGGAACAGGCTTTAAAACTGGACCCTGCCAGTGCACAACCATGAAAATGTCTGGTATACCGAACATTACCGGGTGATTTGGATTCTCATTCTTAAGCATTATTAAGCCGATTCCAGGTGGATTATAGTATCCTGGAAACGTTGGGAATGGCTCAGAGGTATTGACATTCCACAAATACCATCTACCAACTTGAAGCCACTTCTTCTGAGGCCAAACTTCACCTGGAGCTTCACTTGCAGTAGCAATTGTACCGGCACATGAAGCAATTAGGCCTCCACCATTAATTATGAACTTCTTAACTTCATTGCAGCCATCAATACCAAGAGAGTAGAGCTGTGGTAAACTATCGCCTGGCAATGCAAAAACATTATAATTCCTTAATACTCCAGCTCTAACTTCCATTCCAGTTACAATGTCAGCCTTAAATCCAAGTGTCTTAATTAAACCATAGAATACAAAGCAATTGGATATCTGATCACCATAAATGGCTACTCTTGCAGGCTTCAATACTAGTACTTCTGCCTTAAACTCCTCATCAACCCTAACTAACTCCACTTTAGGATGATTCTTCACTGTTTCAAGAACGATCTCATTTACCTTGGCTGATGGAAGATTATCCCATCCAATGCATGGAGCCCTAACCGGGATAATAAAGTCTCCAGCACTAAAATTCCTGTCAGCAGCAGTAAAACTTTTTTGAGCCCAGTAAACGCGCACTCCAGAATAAATTAGGGTATTGATGAACCGATAGGATTCAAACCAGTTATCCATAGTAACCCTAACTACGTAGGCATATGGTAGCTCCTCAGCCACGGCCAATGAGGGTACTAGTGAAAGTAGCATGCAAGCCACTATTAGTATGACCACCATTCTCCTTAAATCAGGCATTAGAATCACCTTAAACGATTTGTTATTCAATTTATGAAGATAACGATGCTATATAATTTTCCATTATAATTAATTGAATAATTAAATTAATAAAAGAAAATATTAAGAGTCAACAGTCACTACACTTAAATAAAATCTTTTTCATGAAAACTCAATACATTTTCCTGAAGCTAATTTAACTACTAGCAGGCAAATATCAGTTGGGTTGAATTATGATTGGAGGCTTTCTATTAGCAAGAATCTTGAAGAAGTATGATGTAAAGTATGTGTTTGGAGTGCCTGGTGCACAAACATTAGCATTCTATTGGGGATTACTGGAAACACCTGGAATAGAGCACTTGCTTTTTAGATGCGAGAGATGCGCTGGATATGCTGCTATGGCTTATGCAATGGTGAAGTTTAGGCCGGGAGTATGTGATGCAACTGTTGGACCTGGTGCAACCCACTTGCTCCCTAGCATCTCCGAAGCTTGGGGTGCATCAATACCACTCATAGCAATAACATCAGATAATCCAACTTGGACTAAGGGGAAATGGGCATCCCAAAGTTGTGATCAAATATCCATGATAAGGCCTTTTGTTAAGGCAAGCTTCAATATTGATGAACCATCAAAAATTATTCCCTATCTAAATGAAGCATTTAAAATTGCAACTTCAGGTAGACCCGGCCCAGTGCACATAAATATTCCAATGGATGTTTTGATGAGTGAGGTCGATGTATGCGAAGCTGAGATTAGAGTAGACAGCAGATATGCAAGATATCCTGCTATGAGGCCCACTCCGAAGAACGAGCATATTTTAGAAGCAGCTGAACTCATCTTAAAGTCCAAGATGCCAGTCATACTTGCTGGTGGAGGAGTCATTTTATCTCAGGCTTGGGATGAAGTAATTAGGTTGGCGGAACTACTATCAATTCCAGTAGTAACAACGATAACGGGTAAGGGAGCCATACCGGAAGACCATCCCCTCAGCGTGGGCGTTGGTGGAGTTACATTAAAGGAATGTGCAAATAAGTTTCTTAGGGAAGCTGATTTAGCAATTATAATTGGATGTAAAACAGGTCAGTATGCAACTCTCAATTGGACTCTACCATCAAAAGCAGCGAAGATAATTCACATAGATATTGACCCAAATGAAATAGGTAGGAATTTCCCGGTAGAAGTGCCTTTAATTGGAGATGCAAAGGCAACTCTACAGGAGCTAATTAAAGCATTGAATAAGCTAATTGGAGAGGAGCACTTGGAAGAAGCAGTTGAGAGGAGAGAATTGGTGAGGAGAGCAGTTGAAATGTGGAGAGAAAAGGTCAAGCCTTTAATGTGCTCAAATGAAGTGCCAATTAGCGTTCCAAGAATAGTAAAGGAGCTGAGAAGCATTTTACCGAGAGATGCAATATTTGTGTGTGATGGAAGCATGGCTTCATTCTACGGCGCAATATACTATGATGTCCTAAAGGTGGGAAGATGCTTCATTGCCCCGAGGGGAATGGCTGGAATTGGAGTTGGATTTCCACTAACCTTGGGAGCGAAAATAGCAGAACCAAACAAACTAGTTGTTGGAATGGGTGGAGATGGCGGATTTGCATATTCAATTCATGAACTAGAAACTTCACGTCGACTAAAAATTCCAGTAGTCTACATAGTTCTAAATAACAGTTGCTTCGGATGGATAAAAATGGCTGAACTAAACTATTTCGGCAAGACAATTTCAACAGACTTTACCGAGCTAAATTATGCTGAAATTGCAGAAGCATTTGGCTGTGTGGGCTTGAGAGTTGAGAGGCCAAGTGAACTTAATGAAGCAATAAGAGAGGCAATTAAGAGAGCAGATGAAGAGAAGAGCGCTGCAATAGTAGATGTAGTAACACAAACTAGGCCGGCGTCAGAAGCCCTTATCAAAATTAAATGACATATTTATTGCCGATGAGGTGAGTTTATGAGTGAGAGAAGGCTCCTAATGATCCCTGGACCAATAATTTTCGAGCCATCAGTGCTCAGATCACTAAGCATAGGGCATTTAAGCCATATGGCACCGGAATTTACTGAAATATTTGCTGATTCACTTAGAAAGCTGAGGGAGCTAATGTTCGTTGACGAAAACTATAAGGTTGTCATCATGACTGGCTCAGGCACTCTAGCAATGGAGGCAAGCACAGCTAACTTCCTAAATGAAAACGATAACGTGCTAGTTGTATCGAATGGCTACTTTGGAGATAGAATGCATGAAATCCTACGCAAATATCCAGTTAACGTAGATGTTCTAAGAGTTAAGGAGCCAGGTGAAGTTGTGAATGAAGAGCTTATTATCGAGAAATTGAATGAGAAAAGGTATAGTTTGATAGCAGTAACTCATGTTGATACTAGTACTGCTGTCAGGCAAAACATTGAGAAGCTAGGTAAAATAGTGAGAGAATATGATGCATTGCTCGTCGTTGATGGTGTTTGCAGCGTTGCTGGTGAGGAAATTAGGATGAAGGATTGGGGTATCGACATAGTTTTCACTGGAAGTCAAAAGGCAATTGGAGTTCCAGTTGGACTAGCATTAATATGGATTTCACCCAAAGCCCTGGATAGACTGAAGGAAACTAGGGCGAAATTGGCACCATACTACATGGACTTAAATAAGTGGATAGACATCATGGATTCATATGAAAAGCTCAATCCAAAGTATTTCGCTACTCCAGCAGTAAACCTGATTGTCGGTTTGAATGAAAGCCTAAACTTAATATTGGAGGAGGGACTTGAAAGAAGATTTAAGCGTCATAGAGTGCTTTCAAAAGCATTTAGGGAGGGTATTAGG
>Ga0190367_1002189_pt1 | contig 10235 bp, 11 predicted proteins | sample 4872181011_MG_FD_171838 | JGI IMG/M metagenome (GOLD analysis project Ga0190367, IMG submission 171838) | Hydrothermal vent microbial mat bacterial communities from Southern Trench, Guaymas Basin, Mexico - 4872-18-10-11_MG | ecosystem: Environmental > Aquatic > Marine > Hydrothermal vents >... | reverse complement strand
CCCCTATACTACTGCCTTTCGTGTAACGTATGTTCAACGCGGTGCCCCTTCGAATTCTCTGTTGGGGACGTAATTAGGCCTATTAGAGGCGAAATAATGAGACAAGGGGTCTATCCAGAACCTTTAAGGGATGTATTAGAGAACCTAAGAAATTATCACTGTGTATATGGAGAAATAGAGGAAAATGCCCAATACCCAAAAGATGGCGATACCTTGTACATCCGTGGTTGTTTGGTACGTAAGTTCTATCCACAAGCAACAGATAAAGCTATAGAATTACTTAGAATCCTTGGTTATAATCCCCTGATTCTTGACAATGAGAAGTGCTGCGGTTATCTGACCTATGAAATCGGGGATGATGATACATTTATTGAAATAGCAACAAAGAACGCTGAAGAAATCAACTCTTTAGGGATTAACACAATAGTAACCGCATGCCCCGAGTGCGCTTATACTTACCGAGTCCTATACCCCCAATACAAGATCAAAATTAAGGCGAAAGTTTACCATATCACCGAGATTATAAAGATGCATTTAGATAAGTTAAACTTCAGAGAAAAGAAAGAAACTGTAACCATCCACGACCCCAGCAAGCTAGCTATTAATTTAGATCAACCCAATATCTTAACGGACATCCTTTCAAGAATACCAAAGCTAAAGGTAAAGCTACCTATGAGACACGGTAAAAACACCTTTGAATGCGGTAATGGCAATAATTTGCTCACATGGATAGATGCGGACTTGTTGGAAATGATAAATCTGGAAAGGTTAAAGGAGCTTAATGAAGAATCTGAAATCATAATTACCGCTTCTTACGCATGTAAAAAAGGATTAGAAGATGTAGGCGGTAAAGTTTACGACATCACTGAATATGTTTTGGACGCCATTAAGAAGGATTAAATAATTTATTATGGTGATGAATATGAGCTATTATTTGATCCTTGACGTAGGAACAACTGCTGTAAAGGCATTTGCTTACTCTGAGGATGGAAACATAGTTAAGAGAACAGAGAAGAAAGCTCCAGTACTATTTCCGGAACCCGGCTGGGTGGAGCAGGATCCAGAAAAGTTATGGAATATGGTTTATGATGCATCAATGGAAATCATTGATGAATTAGGGAAACCATTAGCCGTCGGTATCACGAATCAAAGAGCTTCAACTATTGTTTGGAATAAGGATACTGGGGAAGCTTTATATAACATGATAACTTGGCAGGACACTAGAGCTGCTGATCTAGCTAAGGAATACTCCAAGAAATTCGTATTAAAATTCGGTAGAGGAATCGGCAAGATCGTATCAAAAATTTTTAAGAAAAGTAAAAGCAAGAGGATAAACTACCTAATAACTATCAGCGATTTCAAGTTTGGGCCTAATCAACCTATAATTCACTTAAGATGGCTCCTTGATAATGATGAGGAATTACTGCGTCTTGCTAAAGAAGACAAATTAGCTTTCGGCACAATCGATTCTTGGATAGTTTGGAAATTACTGAGAATTCACGTTACTGATTACACAAATGCAAGCGCTACTGGTTTATTTGACCCATTTTTCCTCAAGTGGAGTGATAGATTGACTAAGCTTCTTGGAATTCCTAAAAATATATTGCCAAAGCTTGTTGATAATATGGGGAATTTCGGAAAGATAAAATTATTCGATGACGCACCTTTAACCGCCATAATAGCTGATCAACAATCATCATTGTTCTCAGCTGGTGGAATTCAACCTGGCGTAATTAAAATGACAAACGGAACTGGTACATTCATCGATATTAACGTTGGTAGTACGCCGTTTCCAGCGAGATACGGAACATATCCCATGGTTGCTATTAAGTGGAGGGAGCATGTAAACTATTTGCTCGAAGGAATTGTACAGGCTACTGGATCTGCAATAGATTGGTTAATTGACGTAGGATTAATAAGTGATTACTCTGAAATACCGACACTATTAGAAAGTATAGCTGAAGAAGAATTAGACCTAGTTTTCATCCCATCGTTTGCTGGATTGGGAACTCCTTACTGGAACTCTAAGGCTCGTGGACTCATATATGGGTTAACAAGAGCAACCAGAAAACAACACATCGTCAAAGCGCTATTGGATGGGATCGCTATTAGATGTAGTGAGGTAATTGAAATACTGGAAAAAGCAACTGGGATGAAAATAGAGGAAATCATCTCCGATGGCAACGCGTCCAAAAATGATTATCTCCTCCAAGCCATAGCCGATTACAGTGAGAAAATAGTGAAGAGGGTAGAGAACTTGGAGGGAACCTCAAGAGGAGCATTTCTCCTCGCTAAAGGGGGTTTAAGAAATCTAAGTATAAGTGCGGTATTTGAACGTCCAATTATTGATAAGGTCTTTAGACCTAGGAAAAGGAGGAAGAATAGATGGAAGCAGACCCTAGAACTAGCATTAATGCTAGCTAAATAGCTTAAAATACTTAACCATCTCTTAAACTATTTTTAAAATTAGCTTTCTTCATCAATTAAGAACCCATTATTTCGATATAACTTTTATAACATAATAAACATTCTATAATATCTGTATATTGATTTCTATTACATAAATCAATGTTTAATTGGTAATGTTAATGAGCGGAGATATACAAGCTGAAATAAAAAAGATTCATAAATTAGGAACTCATATCCAATCTTTAGGTATCTTCAGTTTCATTGCAATTATCGTACTGTATTCTCTTGAAGATCTAAGTGGTGTAGGCTCGTTAGGTTACTTCTCTCACATAGGTTTCTTTCCATCGGCAGCCTTAGGTTTTTCTATTCTTGTAACTTTCATACTCATAATACTGATTCTATACGGCCTTACTTACTTAAATAGATTCCTTTGCAGTGAAGGAATAACTTGGGGGATAAGATTATTCGGTTTATCCATTCTACTGCCTATTTTATCATTGTTTTTAGTTAGCTTTATCGATTATTTAGGAATCTATTTGTCAGTGAATAATCCCATAATACTAGGGCTTATAGGGTTATTGATTATTGGGTTAATCCTAGGGCCCATGAGTTTTATATTCCTTATTAATGAGATCAGGAAAATCGGTGTTGAAAATAATGTTAAGGAGATCGCTAGGCCGGCTCTATTTGCGATTCTAGTAATCCTAGTATTGATCATAATATCTATCATAGACATGACCAATGCTTATAGCATAGCATATTTTTACCGCCCATTAATTTACATGCCAGGGCTTACTTTAGTAACAATCATATTCGAAATATTACTAATTATCTCTATTATGATGATAGGAAAAGGTTTCTATTATCTCTCAGAAAAACTAAGAGATTCCATTCTTCAAATTCCGGTTGAAGAACTGAAAGATAAAGCTCATAAAACTACTTTACAACAAGCCAAAGAATTAGCTAGAGAATACAACGTTCCACCCTTACTTGTCCTTATGCTCAAAACTCTGTAAGAGTTTTCGAACGCAACGCACTACACGTTTTCTACTTTTTCTTTCGTTTAAACCAGCATGTGAGCAGATATCTCTAGCCTTTGCGCACTTCATCATATTTTAAAAATGCTTTTGCTCCTGAATTTCATTTGTTCTCGTTTCTAGGTGGGTAAGATAATGCTATTCTCTTCAGCTAGATGACCCTCTAATACCTTGCTTCTCATATTTATAAAGTCAACCCTTATTATGTTTAGGATATCAACAAACTCATTTAATTCAACTTCTCCATACGTAATAATCGAGATGAAAATATCATCCTCTCTATTTTCTACTATTATTTGAGCGACAGGCCCGTCACCATAAATCTTATACAAAACTCTCATGTTTTCAGAGAGAACAGCTCCCTCCCTTCTGATTATCATTTAACACACCAGTACCCCTAAGTCACTAAATAATAGTTCCCAGGGGTATTTAACCAGTCATATCTATTATAAATTTCGGAGAGATATATACATATCATCCGAAAAATATTTTATAAGAATTACGCTTTTAATATTTTACACTAAATCTAATTGAATAAAAATTACATAAGTAATGCAAGTACTTATTTCTCATTTTTTGAAAAAATTACTCTCCATTTTTTAACCATATCATAATACAACCAATTAAAAGCGCGTTTATATCATTATTCATGTGTAATAATTGATAAATTGATTTATTGAATTGTATAAATAACTCTCTCTTTAAAAAAGAGAACGATTGAGAATGTACCATTATCCACGGAGATCAGAAACATACATTAATATAAACACGCTATACCAATTAATATTGACGAATCCGGAATATCCAGCACTCCCTCTCATTTTTAAATTAAGCTTAATGTTTAAGGGGAGTACCTAAGCTAGCTATTTTATGGTGAAAGATTGTGCGTGTGCGATACGCATCATTGATGTTAGGATTAGGTTTCATCTTCTCGCTCTTAACTATTTTATCTCTTATGCTTCTTACAATAGCCTTTCTCGCCATCTTGACTTATCCTATTAGTTTGACTTATCCTATTAGTGTAGCTTTTAGATCTGTGGGATGGAGCCTTTTGGGTAGGCGTGTATACGCACGTTATCTCTTTACGGGAATAATTATTGTGCTCTTATCGCCCCTGGTTTACGTGGGAATATTATTTACGGATAATCTTACAGCTCTTTTAGGGCTTGGCCCAGGACATATTTTAGCATTAACATTAGCTGCCTGGGCTTCGTATTCTATTGTCGAATTAACAAGCTATTTTTCATTGGCTAGATATGGGATAAAATCTTTTTATATTGCTATGATTAGCGTGGTAGGAATTATAATAGTGATTCTGAATCTTCCTACCGCTACTGAAAGAATTTACGATATTTTCACGCGAATTTATTATGCGTTTTACTTCTTAGCAATTTCTAGTTTATTTGCTTCTATAGGTAGTTTCAGGATAAAAGCTGTAATCTCGTCCGAATAGCCTTTTACAATTTTTCCTTTTTCTTTTCTACAGGACAAGAGGATTCCGCACTTTATTTAAAGTCGCTAAATAGATCTTTATGTCACTTTTGAGGTGGCTCAAGATTCTGTGCTAAGACTTCTTAACAATATCGTAAAGGTGGTCTGTTATTCTTAGAATATCCTGATAATCCTCTAATCGTTCTATTAAATGGCTCGGTAATTGATTGTAACCATAATAGATCCCTGCTATTGCTCCTGTTACTGCAGCGTTCGTGTCTGTGTCATCACCAGCTTTTATTACTGAGACGACACTATCCATGTAATTATCGTAGTGCATGAAGGCAAATAGTGCTGACGAAACTGTATGAACTACGTATCCGCTTGTTCCAAGTATTTTAAATGCCTCGTGATCTGCCACGTTTTTATCAAGTAAATCAATTACCTTCATTATTGCATCGTATACCCGATTTATGATTCCAAATTCCTCTAATTTCGTTTTCACGTACGTGAGAACATCCTCTTTTTTCCCTCCATCAGCTGCCTTTCTTATAGCTAATGCTACCGCAAATGCACCAGAAATAGCTAGTTCATTCTTATGTGTGATCCAACCATCTAATCGAACATGCTCGTATAAGACATGCTCTGTAGAATAAATATCATACAGAGCTATTGGTGCTACACGCATCGCAACGCCATTTCCAGCCGCCCAAAAATCTATGATACCGCAAGCCTTCCAATCCCTAGAACGCAGATAATTAGATAATGCTTTATAGACTGTGATCCCAATCCCTCGCAGATCTCCGGACAGGAACCATTTAAGATAATTCTCAGCTATATCCTTTGGATCAAAACACTTTTTAGCGATTATACTTCTAGCGATACAAAGCGCCATCATCGTATCATCAGTGAAACTTAATGTCCCGCTGCTTAATACTTTCTCGAGATCAAAAATTATTGGTCCGGTCATCCCCTCATATGGAGCTCCTAATGCGTCCCCTAATGCAAGGCCCAACAAGCATCCTCTAAACTTATCTAGCAATGATGTTACCTCGCTTTAAATCGTTAGGACTTTGATTTGTAAACCGTAATTCGCATTCAAAAATCATATTAGTGCATATTATATTAATCTATAATTAATGAAGAATTGTAGTAATGGATCAAATTGCCTTTTATCACCTCTCTGTAAAAATTTTTCCGCTGAAAACAAAAGGTTAGAGAGAATAATCCATTCTAATATAGCTAAAATCTTAGGTAGCAATATTGGTCGGATTGCGAGAATTTTGGGGAGTCATGAAGATTAAATTAAAGTAAATTTCTTGCTTTTTATATTAAAGATTGATGGTGAATCTAATGCCCCTTAAGATTATGTTAACTAGAGACGTTAGAGAGATAGATTACACTATTCTTAACTTAGCTAAAAAGCTGTTTACTAAACTAGGACAGAATATAATCTCTATAGAAACAATAGATGGTTGGGATGGCTCAAATGTTCGAATAGTTGTTAAAGAGGCTTCTATAGAGACAGTTAAAAAGATAGTTAAGGCTATCAGAGAACTTGAGAACGAAATAGGAAAACCAGGAATAATAATACCAGACGTGGTAGAGCAGAATGAGTCTTAGACGTTATCTATTAAAATCCGAAGTCTTGCTTCGAGAAGCTGATCTTGATCTTCATAATAATTGCTTTAACAAAGCTATATCGGCGTATTGGTCATCTATAGAAGCATTATTGAGAGCTTTTCTCCTCGCAATTAAAAAGTCTCCGCCCGAAAGAGCTGGGAAGCTAATTAGTTTGGTTTCTAAAGAGCTTAAAAAGATTGATCCTTATGCTGACCATATTGTAGCAAGTATAAATCAGGTCTATATCCATAGGAGGAACATAGAGCATAGATCTAAACTGGCTGACCCTAGATTAGCTAAGTATATAGCTGAACTGTCGAGAATTATAATTAATCATATGAGGAAAATAATTAGTGCATTGATAAGTGAAACAAATTCAGCTATATGGCATTAGGAAACTATTACATTGAGTATTGTGGTGATTTTTTGAGCGTTTTGAAACCGTTTGATCCCTGGAGAAGTAAACTCTGTACATGTCCTCCAAAGTACACTATCAATCCGTATACGGGTTGCTCACATAGATGTCTTTATTGTTACGCTACAGCATATATTAAGCAACGTAAAAGCAAGCCGAAAGAAAATATTGCGTCAAGATTGTTAAATGATTTACGTAAATTCGATCCAAGGTATCCTATTGACATGAGCTTAAGCAGTGATCCCTATCCACCAGAAGAAGAAAAATATAGGGTAACGAGAAAAATCCTTAAGATATTGCTACCTATGGGAGTGAAAGTTCAGATAACAACAAAAAGTGATTTATATCTTTTGGACCTTGATCTGATTAGTCGTTATAATGTAGCTGTAAGCATAACTATCACTACTCTTGACGATAGCCTTGCTAGAAGACTAGATCCATTCGCTCCATCTCCAAGTAGAAGACTGAAAGCCCTCGAGAAGCTATCTGAGTCGGGAATTCCGTTTTCTGTGCGAATAGATCCGGTAATCCCGTATCTCAATGATGATCCCAGAACTCTGAGGGAACTCGTCAAAGAAGTCGTTAGTATAGGGGCACAACATATTGTGACATCAACCTATAAAGCTAGACCCGATAATTTTTCGCGCATGGTAGAGGAATTCCCAGAGCTAGAAGTTAAATGGAGAAAATTGTATTATCCGCGCGGAAAGATGAGGTTCGGATATGCTTACTTGCCCGTGGATCTACGAAAAAGATTACTCTTACCAATCACTGATGAAGCAAGAAAACTCGGAATAACATATGCTACATGTAGAGAAGGATTACTAACAAAGGAATATTTTAACACCATAACTTGCGATGGCACACATTTAATACCCATTAGGAAACAATTTAGCAAGTACATTAAACGTTACACAATCCCAATAACGGATTTTATTCCAACTTCTAGAGACGATCAAAGGACATCTACATGAATCCAATAATTTAGAATTCGAATTAATTGCCATTTACTCTGTAGAACACTTCAAGATTTTTCATATGTATATGCAAAGACAACTAAATTTTTAAACCAATATTCATGATTTATACATAACGTTATGTTTTTTTAGTTTTTGGAGGCGCGACCCATGGCTCTCTTTTATTTTATCTTACTAATAATTCCTCTAATCATAGATATATCGTTTTTTAGATTGAGCTTCATGAGCTGGTATGAGCGAGAAGTACAGTTAAGGAAAACGTTCTTGTTGAGCGGGATCATATCTATAGTTATATGCGGTATATTGAGTTATTTCTCATATATAGGCATAATACAGACTTTACCAAGTTTCTATAAGCAGATAATAATCTCTATATTCTTCCTGAGCTTAGCTCAAATCCTTTTCGCTACATTCTGGATACGGAAAGGCATTCAGTCAGCGTTCATAATTGTTTCTATAGCCGCATACATCTCCCTCCTATGGCTAATATTCCCACTTATTTACATAGAACTTCTGCCATTGGATGAGTTAAGAATCTTGCTAGCTTCTTATTTTGCTGGTGCGATATTTGGAAGTATCCTACCAATAGCCATCATAAAAGAAATAAGACCTAAGGAAGGGATAACCACCGTATCAGTAGCTACTACAGCACTTTCAGCCGCCGATGTGGTGTCGAAGACCCTGATACAGCAGTCAGTTTTTCCATCATACATCGTTCAAATAGCGATCCTCGGGATTTCCTTTTTGCTCTCTGGGTACTTTTATAAGAAATTAACCAGATAACCTTGTCTCATATCATAGTTTTAGACTAGAACCTTATACTTCCAACCCGCATTTATTTATAACCTATTAGTCCTAGAACGAAAGCAAATGATAAAAAGCATTATTTTTTAGTTATTTATTATAATGAGTATTAACATGTAAAACCGTAATTATGTTAGGTGTGTAGCCTTGGTTTTTAGGAAAAAGAAAAACACTACAAGTAATGTAGATTTATTATTAGAACGAATTAAGGCTATAAGGGATCTCATTGATATGAGATCCAATCTATCCCCATCCGAGCTCCGAGACGTATTAAGATCTATAGCGGAATCCGTTGCTGGATTATCTGAAATCGAGAGAGATCACTTAGCTAGGAAAATCGATGAAATGTTTGATGAGAAGATAAGTATTAGAAGAGGTTGGAAGGAGGAAAAAGTACGTAGAATAAGGAGCCTTCTCAAAGAGATATCAGTGTATCCAAATAAAAAGGATCCAATGCTAAGACCCAAGATTTTACGTGCCAAGCAACTTGATATGCAGATTCGAATGGACGATGCATCGATTGAAACGATGCTACAGATTCGAGATATTATAGTTGATACCGTACGGAGAGGAGTCGAGCCAAGCCAAGCATGGGCTTCAATAATTAGAATTACAGGAGTCATAACTGGTTTTGTCGAAGAATTAACTTCGATGAAAGACGAGTACGAAGATATGCTAGCAGATGTTTCGCCGGATGTTTCTGATTTGATGGCAACTTACGGAGTAAAGCCTAAAGAAGAAATTGCAGCTGCGGGCGAGACTGCTGAGGAGAAAGAAATAAAGGAGCTTATTGAGAAGTATGGCTCAGAATAGGTGATTCGATGAACAGTACCATGAACGATTTATTGAATAGTATTGAGAATCTCATAAGTATAATCAAAGATAAGATGGTTGATTGGTGGTGGCTTGAGCAGGGAGAGTACCCATTAGTCAAAATCACAATAATAGGTAAAGACGCTAACAAGAATATATCTTTTAAGGAAACCCCTCGAATATCCCTAATAGTAGCTCTGAGAAAACTCCGGGATAATGTCCAAAAACTCATCGATTTTGATACTAAAGAAAGAATAAATGTGTTGCACAGAATTTCACAGGACTTATTGCGAATCCAGCGCGTTGTCGCTAGGATACAGGACATCAATTCTCTCCTAAATGAGTACAGCCACTTAATAAATATTAGTAGTCTAGAAAACGCTCCAATGGGTATACGGAAAGAATTATTTGATTTAATATCTAACATGCGCGAAGCCATTATGAAAGAAGAAGATGAAACGTGGCGAACTATATTAAAAAATTTCAGAGCATCTTTAGATAAGTTGTCAAATAAGATCGCCGCTCCTCGCGAGAAAAAACTTGTCGTATCTGAGAAAAAAGTTGAGAAGAAGGAAGAGAAGGAAGAAGTTGTTATGGAGGCCTGATCTCTATGCCCCTATTCTCTAAGAAAAAAGATCCGATGGAAGTTATTCATGAATTAACAAAACGACTTGAGGATGTAAGATTTAATTTGTCTATTCATAAACGTAGATTAGAGTCCAAAAT
>Ga0190367_1002188_pt1 | contig 10235 bp, 6 predicted proteins | sample 4872181011_MG_FD_171838 | JGI IMG/M metagenome (GOLD analysis project Ga0190367, IMG submission 171838) | Hydrothermal vent microbial mat bacterial communities from Southern Trench, Guaymas Basin, Mexico - 4872-18-10-11_MG | ecosystem: Environmental > Aquatic > Marine > Hydrothermal vents >... | reverse complement strand
GATAGAGATATATTGCGTAAAGTACTACTTCTACTGGGGTCCGCTCTCGGAGCATGAGTGCTGTTCTGTGCATGCCATTATACTAGAGAGCGGACCCCCGCCAAAAACCTTAAGTTGTCAGCACCTATATAAGTCCGTAAAATATTTTACACAAACATAAACTCATAATTTACTAACAGAAATCTCTGTAAAAGAAGATATTAATACATTTATTCAAACAAAAAGAGACTATGAATAACCCACACCCCGAAGAACAGCGCCAACAGCGTAATAGAAATGCAACTACATCTAAGCGTCATGTAAGTGGAGAATTATTTTTAAAGTTCATGAAACTTATTTACTGGTTTCTAATACTATCAAGCTTTTTGGGAGCGCTTCCATGGGGAATCTACGTAGGCTTATCACTGTTTACATCTCATGTAACTTCAACAAGTCTTCAATTAACTATAGGAGAAAAAGAACTCCAACTATTCTCATATATTAAAGCGCTCCTAGGAATACTAATAATAATCGTATGCTACGGAATGCTCCTCCTAATACTAATATACAGAAATAAACTATTCGACATATCATGCGAATTATTCGATATACCATGCGAGAAACTATTTTTCGGAAAATTTACCATCTACGGTAAAGTATTAAAATACATAATATTATTAAACGAGCACCCAGGAATATTCCAACTAACAATAGCACTTTTCTCAGCAATAACATACATAATAGTATATTACTCAACACCACAAAACCTCGAAAACATAATACCGCCCACAAAACATATAGAGACACTCGCTTTAATAATAATAGTTCTGCACATACTTTTCTGCATATCACTATCCATCCTCGAAATAAAAAACAATAAAATATCACTAAAAATAATAATATCAATAATAATGATATCAATAATAATATTAGGAGTATTATTATTATTAATAAATTGGTTTCCCAACTTATATATATGTTTACATGCATACAGAATCACATTAACTGAAGCTGCCATTATACTTGCCTGCTTATCTTCAGCAATATATTTAATAACAGAATATAAACCTGAATATCTAAGAGAAAGCATCTACTTCTACATAGCTACACTCATGTCAAGTATAATATTTTATATATTATCAGCAAATATAGCTAAATATTATAAAGATATAGTAAATGTGATAATATCAAGAAAAATGTTTGTCCCTCTGAGCTGGGCCTATACAAAAGGACTAATAGAAGCTCTCTTCACATTCGGCATATTCACGGCACTAATAACAACATTCACATGGGTGACATTCATACTCACAGACCCCTACAAAGCCTACCAAAATTATTTCTTAAGAGAAGTGGAGAGAGCGATAAAAACTGCATATAACCACTACCTAGTAATAGGTCTCGGAGGATTCGGAAGAACAATAATCAGAACCCTAGCAGAAAGTAAAAAAGATCTCGAAGGAAACCGGCAACCCTTCCTAATATACGAAGCCACAAGGGGCAGAGTAATTTTTAGAGAAAACCTCCTCCTAAAATCCATCATAGTAGTAACAGAACACCCAATAAACATACTCTTCTCCATGTCACACAATGTAGTCCAGGAAATAGGCATATACGGAATAGACATACCAATAGCCATCCCCAACAAAATATATCAAGTACTAGTACCAGTTGTAGTAAACAATCTACACACCCTCGAGACATACGAATACACCAGACTACCACACGCAAGAGCCTGCATAATCACTCAAGCTGTAAGCGAAGAAGCACTAACATTCCTAAGAAATATCATATGCAAAGACATCGACAGAAAATACGTCTTAAACCCCAAACAAACATACAGAAGCTATCCCAGAATCATTTTCAGAATAAGAAGCACAAGAGACTACATTATCAGCAAATACACACTACTAGGAATAATGAACTACTACAACCTCGACGACATACAAGGAACAACAGAAAGCACATACCTCCTACTACACAGCCTTCAAAAAGTACTCTCAGCTACAACAAACAAATTTTACCTAATAATCATAGGAGGAGGAAAACATATCTTCCATGAAATCGAAGAATACGTAGCAAAACTACTACTAGCAGCAAAATATAAAGGAATTCTATGTTTAAAAAACATACTAAGAAAGCTAATTATCATAGTAATACAGCCAGAAGAAAACGTAAAACGCATATCAGAAACAATAAAACTAGAGCATTGTAATAACAATACTCTGTTCACTAATGTTTGTAATAACTTAATTAATAAGGAAGATTGGGCAAAAAGTATATGCGAAGAACTCGGAAAAATAATACCGTGCTGGACAAATCACGTAAAATACTATTTATGGTTGCCCGAGTTATTCATATGCGCTGGAGGTGAGGGAACAAGATTTCCAATACTATTAATAAGTAGTGAAGCTCATAAAAGAGGCTTAATAAAATCACTTCTAGAAAATATAAAACAACAAGAAGGGGAGAAAAAAGTACTAGTACTTTTGACTCAACGCTCCCCAGTAAGAGCCGACCGAGCCATATGCGAAATAATTCCTTTAGCAGCAGCCTACAAAGACTCATTAGACATAGAAGTGTTATTCGGATTCCCCAAAGAATACAGATGGCTACTAGACAACGTTTTCATTTCAAATATGGATGACCTCTATAGACTTTTTAGCGGCGAAAGCATATTAGAAAGACTAGCCTTCCCCTACCAAGAAGCAAAAGACCGAGTACTAGCACTAACAAGAACAAACCTCGCACCACAAGAAAACGAAGAAAACCTAAAACTATACATGTGCTTCAAACAACTAAAACTAAAAACACTCCTCTACTACCTAAAACTATTATGCGAAACCTCGCAAACAGGAAGAAGAATCAATCCAGACAATAGAGCTGCACAATTAAACGAACTCGAGTATTATGTAATGGAGTTCAACGCATATCCATGCTTCCACAGAAGCATATACGTAACCACTGGGTCATTCCGCGAAGCCCTCCAGGAACTCAAAAAATTTAAAATCCAAGCAATTCTCCTAGCAAAGTCGAATAGCCAACGTTGTGTATTCGAGCTACTAGCATGCTGCCCAGACAAAGGACCTTGCACACTATACAACATATTAAAAGAAATACTCCCTATAGGCTCTCCTCAGCCACCTGAAAGAGAACCTTCATATTTAATAATTAAAGGACCAAAAATTACAGAAGAACAAACAAGAGCTCACATGAAAATAAAGACAAACAACAATAGATGCTGCTGGTGGGAATGCCCAATATATAGACACAACAAAATAATAGGCCTCAAAGATACAATATACGTAACTCGCCAAGAATGCCTACAGCAAATACTAAAAGAAAACAAATACGATATCCAAGCTATCTTCACACACGGATGCATAGCCTCAGAAAACTATACTCCTCACCTATGTTTAAACATATACGCAAAAACCTCCAGAAAAAATACACAAACAACCTCAAATAGAAACAACCCCAGGTTCCGAACACAAGACACCCAAATAAGTCAAACACAGCATCCCAATATCATAGTTCTAAAATACATAGACGGAAACGAAAATAAAGACTTATTCAGAAATATAAAAGATGAAATAAAGCAAAAAATAAAGCGAAATATGTGCGTAGAAGAAATATCAGATAATAGCGAGTCTAAAGTAGGATTCATAATAATACCCAAAGATTCGAGAAGACGATCTGAAAAAAGGACAGAGGAAGATCCATGTGAGGGAAAAATAGGGAAATATGAAGAAGTACCCTTCTGCGACTCTTATAACTGTAGAATCGCCAACTTTATTGCCTCACGGCTATTTCTGGAAAGAACTAGGTCTTAAGGTGGTAAAATGTCCTCCACCAAATATCGCAGAAGATTCATAAGAATTACAGTAAAAGTTCCCGGAGACTTTTATCTATATTATTTAGAAACCACTTACAGCTACCACAGTACAAAATTTTGCCGGATAGCTATACCATTAGGAAGCATAATAATATGTATAGTATATTTACTCATTAAATATTCTTTATTAAGTCCTTCCGATATATTAGCTTTAATCTTAATAGTTGAAATAATCCCCCTAATCATAGCAAAAATAGTTTATGTATACAGATTAAACAAAGACTTAGAAGAAATAAGATTAAACATCAATGTCTCACAAGCTCAATACTGTTTAAATGGAAATAGGATAAAATACCTTAAAAGAGAAATGCTTAACATAGATAAAAATATCGCAGATATCACAATAATGATGCTCTTCACAACACTTATAATACCCTTCACAAAACAAATGATAATACTACTATCCTTCATACGTTTAATCATAATAGCACTACTTATAGTACTACTTTTTGTAATACTAATTCTCCACCTTTTCTTTCTCGACAGTCTAAAATTATTAATAATACATATAATACCCATAATACTCATTGCAATACCCTTAGCAATAATTATTACTACAGAAGAACTACAATTTTTCCCCATAGTAAACGACCTCCTAAACACATACCTAAACATAGAAATAATCCAAAAAGGAGTAATCACACTAACCATAATATACGCCACCTATCTCCTCCCACTTTACTGGTACATAATCCAATATCTACTCTGCAAATTACCTTATCCATCTAGATTATATATTATGAATAAGCTAAAAAGCCTCCTCTCCTTTAACAACAGGAAAGCGTTAGAAAGATCCGTACAAGACCCTAGCTCTCTTCAGAAAAAATCAGAAAAAGTAGAGAAACTAAATAAAAGGGCATTGTACTCTATAATAGTCTCGAAATTATGGCCTCAGATACAAAAGATACCGGAGAAAATAAGGAGGGACTTTAAGCAAAAAATACGTAAAGGTAGAGAAAGAGTAGTGATGTGTCTCGATGAAATTCTCCTAACAACATATAGAGTAGAAAGCGAGGAAACATTTATAGTAGAAACAAGAAGTCTCAGAGAATCATATCGCGCAAGAAGCGAAGAACACCGCATGCTAGACTCCGGCTTCAAAAAGGAACAAAACCAAACAAGATAAAGTAAACATTTTAAGCAAAAACACCTACTACCATAAGGTGAAGCAAAAACACCTAGAAACAATATTCCTATCACTAGCCATAGCAATCAAATACCTATTCCTCTACTACATATACTTCCAAGCAAAAACACTAACACCAAGAGAAGACGCATGGGCACACACATACATGATAGTAACAACAGTAAAATACGGGCCACTAAACGTACCATGGAAATACCCCCCACTCTTCATATGGCTATGGAGCATACCCCTCTACATAACAGGACTACACACAGTACAACAAGTAATACAATACGTAGTAGCACTAGGATTCATAAACACAGCCCTAGCAACAATAGCATACTACCACATGGCAAAAAAACTAACAAAAAACTTCCCACAAGCAGCCCTAGCAACACTCATATGGCTATTCATATCAGGCTTCTCCTGGACATACCTACTATTCAACCCACCCAAAGAACCAAGAATACCCTGGCTCATCCCCTTCTACACAACAGACAAAGAATACCTAACACTCATATACAAAATATGGAAACTATACGGAACATACTCAGGAGCAGTACACACACCAACATGCACAGACGGACACATATTAGTAAGACTACTAGCACTAACACTACTATTCACAGGAATAACAACATATATAAACGCACTACAACAAAAGAAAACAAAACACATAATCCTAACAGCAATAATATACACACTAATAACAGCAGGACACCTAATAGAAGCACCACCATTCGCACTAGCAATAACAACACTAATAATACTCTACAAACCAGACAAAAAAACAATAAAACAAACACTTTTAACGGCTGTGATAGCGTCAATAATAGCATTACTTATACTCTCTGTAAACACACCGAAATTTGCTAGTATTGGTATGGCTCTTAGTTATTACCCTGTTTGCTTATCGTATCCCTTAGGAGTAATACTAGGATTTCTTATAATGAAAGCTCTCTCAGCTACAAGAAAGTCTCTCAATGCATATAAAATTATAAAGAAAATAAATAATATCTTAGTTAAATCAGTTTTATTCATAATACCATATATATATGGTTTAAGTATAATAGCATTCCATATATTAATTTGTAAAAATCAAGGAATATATCTTAATTACTATCCTCAATGGTATATGTATCCAATAGAATGGGGATTTATAGGATTGTTTGCACTAATAGCTCTAGTAATAAAATTAAAAACATCCAAAAAGGTAGAAGATAGCATAAAGTTTTCGATAGTATATCTGATATTTATGCTAATTTTAATTAATATATTAAATATAATGAATTATCATTTATCATTTATTATGTATCCATTCCCTATTCAGCCAGTGCTCTTTTATCCTTTCTTAGCAATAATTGCAAGCCATATAATCTTCCTATTCAAAATTAGAAAAACAAAGTATATTTTATACATACTACTTTTTCTATTTTTTACATTTGGATCAATAGATAATCTTATATCAGCAAATTACTGGCGAATAGTAAATGGAAGACTATGCTTCAGCGCAATAACATTAAACGAACCAGAATATCAGCTCTTAAACTATCTACTTAAACAAAAACCACCTAATGCTAAAATATTAACATTATATCCATGGCACAATCCATTATCATACATGACCATGTTAGCGGGATATAATGTACCCCCAGAACCGCACATACATTTGTACTGGCATATAAACAATACAAAAGAGCTAAATGTGATATGGGCATCAGAGCCAGTAGATTACATATTGGTAGCCAAAAAACATTCAATACCTATTAAAGGAATAGGAAAAATATTAAATAATACATCAATAACTTTCAAAAACCAAGAATATATACTATATACAATACCACAAAACATAATCAATAAAACTAGCATAAAGCTTTCTAGGGAGATTACTCGCATATCGAAATTAAGCTTTGAAGGATCTATTTCAACAAAAATAGATAGTCAAATATCAATCTATAAAGGTTATGGGAAAATATTATCATTAAATGAGACTGCAGCACTTTTAATAATAAATAAGGAGAAATATATAATATTACCGGTTAATGCAACAATAGTAGTAAGGGGAGTGGTAATATTCTATGATATAGTATCATTCAAAAATTTTCAGAGAGTATCAATAATAGATGATAATGCAACACTACGAGGTTATTTGAAGTTTGTGATAAAATATTCATCAAATACTAGCTTATATCTGGAAGATATTATTTTTCAGGGAAAAATAAAATTCTGTCACATAATGCCGCATCTTACCTTACAGGAAAAAATAAGATATTATGCTCAGACAAGATGGATATCACTGATAGAAGCTATAACTCATAAGTATGGTATGATGTGGACAACATTATATATAATAGCACTTGAAGTACTTAAATTAATTAAGAGATTACCTCGAATATCGGTACTTTTTCTTCTTAGAAAATAGTGTGAAATAGTAAAACATAAAAGTCTAATATAGATGACGTAATTGTACAGAAAAATTTACACGTAAGTCAACTTTAATATAAAAAAACATACATCTCACGTGAAAAAAGCTTATATTTCTAGCAATCAAGTAGACCAAGGAACACGGTCCCGGGGCGGAGCCTTATGCAAAGCCCACAGCTAACACCAGAATTACTATCCTCGCTCTACAAGCGCGCACTCCGAACAGGCAAATACTGGAAGCTCCGCCCCGAGGAGCGAGCAGTATTAAAGCTATCCGCCCGAATACTCTCCCGCATAAAAAGTCAAACACTCAAAGAAATACTACTCAAAATAATTGAAAAAATAAGCCCCAAGTTAGCTAAGAAAATTAAGGCAATTGAAATAGGGTTCGAGATTCTCAAAAAGCGCGTAGAGCAAGCCCTTATGCTCGGCTACACTAAGGCTAAAGAATGGCTAAAAGACATAGACTACGCATTCTACCTAGGAATATCATACCTAAACACACCACCAGTATACAGGTAAAATTAATGAATAAACTAAATCTCCAAGAATACATAGTACCAGACATAAACATACCATTCATCAACAGAGAAAAAGAAGCAAAACAGATACTAAAATGGCTGACAGAAACAGACATACCCTGGAACCACGCAGTATACGGGCCATGGGGTTGCGGAAAAACAGAACTCATGAAAGCACTAGCCCACACACTACAAAAAGAAGAAAACATTACAGCAATATACATAGATCTAACCAAACAAGAACTAGAAACATCAATACTCGCCAAAACAGACATAAAACAAACACTAGTAGAGGCAGCAAAAACACTACTAGAAACACACCTAAAAATACCAGCAAACCTAACCAAAACACTAGAATACCTTCACAAGCGAATCTCACTAAAAAACAAATACCTTCTTCTAATAGTAGACGAGCTCACAGCTACACTAAACAGATACAAAATAAGTATAAGAGACTACATATCAGCCTTAGACAAACAAATATATGAAATAAAAAACCAATTCAAATTAAAAAACATCACAACAATAATAGTCACAAGCGAGCAAACAGCAGTATTCCACTTCATGAGAGAAGAAGGAAAAAGCCTAACAGTACACCAGCTATGGCACCTACCCAAACAACACTTCACAGAACTCTGCCACAAACTAGGAGCACCAGAAAACAAAATAAATGAACTATGGCAGCTAACAGGAGGATCACCACGAGCAATAAAAGAAATAAAAACAATATACAACTGGAACACAGAGCAGTGGCTACAAGGAATCAGAAGAGTATGCATAGACATATACTTAAGAGTAAAAAACACACCACTAGAAACATACCTAAAGAAAATAGTAGAAAACATAGATGAAACAATACCCCCCGGAACACAGCTACTACGACAAGAAGAAAAACTAACACTAGAACTATACCAACAAAATATAATAACACCAGTACAGCCACCAATAAAACAGCTAACACCACTACCCAAAGAAAACTGGATAGGCAGACACCACGCATGGCAGCTACCAGTATACCCAAAAATACTCAAACAACTACTAACTAAACAATAAGCATAAACAGCAACATGACAGAGATAACAGTTCTAGGAAAGAAAATAAAATTTGTTAACAGAAAACAGGAAATAAATACACTAGAAAAACTAGCTGAAAAAGGCTCAACAACAGTAGAATATATCTACGGACCAGAAGGCTGCGGAAAAACAACACTACTAAAACACTTCATAGCAACCCATGAAAAATACACAGGAATATACATAAACGCACTAGAACTAAAAGACATCAACCAAGCAATATACACCAAAACAACACCACAGATACTAGAAATAGCCTCAGAAATACTAAAAAACACAGCAGAACCAATAGGACCACTACTAGCAAAAGCAATATCACTCCTAGTAACCAAACTATCAGAAAAAACCACACTAGAAAACAAGCACATAGTCATAGCAGTAGACGACGCAACAAAAGCACTAGGCACAGACAAAATAGAATGGTACACAAAATACCTCTACGAAACAATCAACAAATTATACGAAAAGCACTCACCTGCATCAGTATTAATACTAGCCACAACAAGCGAAGGAGAAAGCCTAAACCTAGTATGGAGACACACCTACGTATCTCCCTCAATTATCTGGAACCTAGACAAAAAACACTACACCGAACTAGCACTCCAACTAAACCCCCCATCACAGCAAAAAATAGAAGAAACATGGCAGCTAACAGGAGGAAACCCTAGAACACTAATAGAAATAGCACTAAAATACAACTGGAATACAGAACAATGGCTAACAAAACTACAACAACAATTAACCAGAGTAATAAAACAAATAAAAGAAGAAAACCTCGAAAAAGAACTAACAGAAACAATAGAAAACCCCGACATCTTCATAGAAAAACCATCAAAGAAAACACACCAACTAGAAAAAATACTAACACAAGCAAACCTCATAATATACATAAACGCACCAACACTAACACAAAAACCAATACCACAAAACCCCGAACTCAACACAGGCAAATACTACGCCTGGCAACTACCAGCATACCCCAAAACACTCAAACAACTAATAAAACCATGAACAAACAACGAAATAAAGAATAAAGAACCTACTTTAAATATACATATGCGTAACTTCTCGCTGGTTGTTGTAATACCAACACTAAACGAAGAAGAAGCAATAGGATATGTTATAGATAGAATAAAAGAAGTCCTTAAAAAATATAATTATCATATTCTCGTTGTAGATGGAGGATCAACAGATAACACAGTACAAATAGCGAAAAACAA
>Ga0190367_1002187_pt1 | contig 10237 bp, 10 predicted proteins | sample 4872181011_MG_FD_171838 | JGI IMG/M metagenome (GOLD analysis project Ga0190367, IMG submission 171838) | Hydrothermal vent microbial mat bacterial communities from Southern Trench, Guaymas Basin, Mexico - 4872-18-10-11_MG | ecosystem: Environmental > Aquatic > Marine > Hydrothermal vents >... | reverse complement strand
ATTCTCGTTCTGTAAAAAGTAGTGTATTGTTCAGGTAAACTCTGAAAAGGTTCGAAGACAACTACATAGGAAGCATTGAATTTTTTAAATATTTTTAATGCAATTGTTTCATTGGACATAAATGCCAATGCGATCTGTGCAATTTTTGTGGTATTTAGAGTTGCATTGTCGATCGTTGTACATCTATTAGTATTCACAGAAATCCAATATCCATAATCCCACCAAGATATAATTACTGAGTCTTTAGGCGTATTCATTCTTATCCACTCCAATGCCGAAATCCAATCCAAATATTGATAATTATAATCAGAAATTACCGGAAGAGAAGACGTAAGTATCAGTGAAGGTTGATGGGCATAGTATATAGGATAAGGTTGGACAATTATTAAGAAAAATAGGGAATTTATTAATATGAAAGCAGTAATCACTACCTCTTTTCTTATAATCTTATTTTTCCTTCTGAAAGTTCTTATTCTTTTTATACTCATTATTTCAAATAAATTAATGTGAAGTTCGCTTAATCCTATTCCTATTAGTAGGGATAACGCTGGCACAAATAATATAATTAATCTAGCCATCGACATTGCTGCATAAAGTGAGGAAATACCATATAGCGCCAAAAACAGTCTATGATTAATTTTTTTATATAAACATATATATAATCCAAAAAGAGAAAAGAACGTAATATATTGGAAATCTGAGTAAATCATACTCCAGGTAGGTATTCTATGTTCCATAACAGACTCAACTATGGCTGACCTCTCTGAAGGAATTATAATAGCCGCAATTCTTCCAGCTATTCCAGAAAGAACCCCCATTTTCCAGCCAATTATAGCTAGCATAATAACAGCTAACATTAATATTAACTGTCCAATCCTCGTCCTCCTAATTTTTATATTAGATAGAATATAAACTGAATTAATTGTTGCGAGCCAAGGTAAAATAGCATATAATGAAAACACTCCTACTCTTAATCCATGTCTAGGAGTAATTATAACAAAAAATGTGGCGATAAGGTTGAATAAAATATAGTTCAAATCAATGGACCTTGAAGTCTTTCCCAGAATTTGGAGAATAAGAACATAAAGGGCTATTAAATTCCATGCATAGAGAAAGCCCCCCCATATTAATACAGCTAATCCCATACATATACCTGATAAGATAGCTATAATTTTATTATCTTCATTAAAAGCTCTTGTTAATAGATAAAAAGAAAGCACTATAAACAGCATTGCTACGCAATCATGCACATTCCCGATAGTTGTGCTGGATATAAGTGAAGGATCTAATGAAATTAGTAAGGCTGCTATTAATCCTCCAAATTTACTATGTAGGTATCGTCCCCATATATAAGTTATTAATGCTAGAAAAGCGCCGCTTAAAGAAGGAAGCATACAATAAACTGTTAGTAAGCTTACATTAAAACCCAATGATTTTAGTATCATAAATATAAGTGCTGCAAGTAACGGTCCACCTGGCTGACTTGTTTTAGTAATCACCCTACCTTCAGGATACCAGAACATGGTATCTCTAAAGCCCGTGTTTTGCGGATCAAACCACCAAAGTATACCTGCCAATCCCTTCGATGCAATAAATTTAGATAAATAAAATTCATAATAGGGATCAAATTCTGTTAAGTACATCCCCCACCGTAATGGTGTTATTCTAATGAGAAAAGCATGAAGCATTATTAATAAGAGTATAAGCTTAGGTAGAAGACTCTCCTTTGAAACTTTTATTAGTATACTTATAATAGATCTATTCATTCCTTTCAATACTTTTTTCAAATACGTCACCAACTATAGGAATTCTATCTAAAATTACACTATATAGCTATCTCTAAAATATTAAACAAGGATAAATATATTTATTGTTTCCACTTACTATTATAATGTTTTCTACACAATAAAAGGAGATAGATATAGATTATAGATTAAAAAATATCATTCTTCCAAAATTTCTAATTCAAGTAACCTTGAATATACTTTATTTACTGCTTTCCCGACTTCTTCCTCTTTTTTAGCTCCAGTACAGACACACTTGCCACTTGAAAAAATTAATAGTACAACTTTGGGATCCTCAAGTCTATAAATAAGCCCTGGAAATTGCTCGGGCTCATACATAGAATTTTCTAACAAAAAAGCAGCTCTCTCTAAGTCCACTTCAGCCTTGAGACTTGCACTTGCCACTATGTTCTGTATCTTTATTACAGGCTCTCCTTTTATCTCCATACCATGTTTTTTTAATAACTTTAGTATATTTCTAACTGCCTTATATACATCCGATTCCGATTTTGCCCCTGTACATACCATTTTTCCACTTGAGAAAATTAGTGTAGCTGTTTTAGGCCTCTCTAATCTTAATACTAGACCGGGAAACTCTCGGATCCCAGGCTAGAGCCTGGGATGTTCCGGATTATATTCAGCATTAGGTATAGACGCTGCCATCATCTCCAAATCCAGTGCTTGATTAAGTGAGACCGATGCAACAACATTTTCTATTTTAAAAGATGGCTTTTTTATATGCATCCCCTCATGTTTTTATATTATTATAAGGTAACAAAATATTTATAAATCTTTCTCTTAAAATATTTAAAATATTTTAACCGATTAATTTTCAGAACTTTTATTTCTAAAAAGATCATTAAGTAGTGTAAAAAAGAACATAAGCACTAGTATGGATAATATAGTATAGTAAGCAATTGTATTTTTCTCTAAATACAGAGGTATAACACCTATGTAAGGTATAACTATTACTACTTTGCCTAATATATATTGTTCTTTAAGCCATGTAGAAGGATCTCGGGATATCATGCCTGGATCCGGGCAACTGTTTGCATCACCCTTTATTAAAAATCTATAAGAACCGTTAATGGATGTTTTATTTATAATTCTATGAACAATTTTAGAATTAAAACGCTGGTAAACTATTATATCTCCTATCTTTAAATCACCCGGTCTAGTTTTCATAATTATAAGCGCGTCTCCTATATGAAGCGTGGGCTCCATACTATAACTTGATACATATCCGGGGATAAATCCTAGAGAATATAATATATTGGTGTTTATACCCAAAATTACTAGAAAAAAAAGTATTATCACTAAAATAGAGAAAATAAAGTCTGATTTTTTAACCATTTTTTCACTCTATTTTTATTGAAAAACCCTTTCTTTTCTCCTTTTCCTTCTTCTCAGCAATTATTGTTAGCACACCATTTCTGTATTGAGCTTTAGTAGATTCTGGTTTTATTTCTTTAGCAAGCTTAATTAATTTATGATACTTTCTGTCTCCTCTTTCAGCACTTACCTCGATAGTATTTTCAGTCGCATCTATTTTTATGTCCTCCTTTTCAACGCCAGGTAAATCTATGACTATTTTTATAGACTCCTTTTCTTCTATAATATCTGTAAATGGTTCGACTGTTTCACTAATTCTAGGTCTAATAACACCTGGTTTTATATTTCCCCATTCTCTTATACGTGGTATACCATCAGGTCCTATGGTAAGTGAAAAACCATAAATATATGGTTTTCCCATTTGTATACGTCTAAATTCCTCTGGCTTATATATACTTTCCCTCATAATCTCTTCGAATAGTTTATCTATCTCTTCAAATAGTTTTCGAGTTCGCTTCCACCATTCGTCGAATTCTGACATTTTATCACCACTTTATTTAAATAATGATGTAGAATATTAAAATATCGTTAGTAAGATAAAAATGTGATAAATATGAATTCTATACATTTTAAAGCTACTCTTATAAGCAAAAGTATAGTTACATCTCCATTAGGTGAGAAGCTCATAAAGTTGGAATTTGTAGAGGAACAACCGCTCCCGGGACCAATTGTTATGGGTGGTGAAACAGAAATGGCTAGAGAAATCGCTCCGATAATCTCTCAAGTAATGAAAACGCTGCCCATATTTGGAAATAAGAGAGTAAATATTCCTAGATTAACTTTATTTTTAACAGAAAATGAGTGGGAAAGCCTTGAAAGAAAGCCAGAAATAGGAGAAGAAATGAAGATAACTGTAAGTAAGGAAGGAGTAGAAATAAACTAAAATAAAAGAAAATATAATATTTTGCTTATACTATAGTAAAAATTTTAAGGGGATATCTTGGTATCTACCGCTTGGACTCTTTCTTCTTACTATTATCGGTAAGATCTTCATCTCCATTTCCATTTTAGCTATCTCAAGGGGACTATATGTCTTGATATTTTCTAGACTAATCAGTACTGGAGCACCTAGAGACAACTGTAATGCTCTTGAGCCAAGTATTCTAGCTCGTTCATATTTTGTTAATTTAGGCGGACCTATTTTTACCCGAAATTTTTTGGTTTTACCTTTAATAATACCCTCCTGGATATCCTCCACCTGGAACCGGTCCTCCCTCTTTTCCTTTCTCTTTTGGCGGAGCAGCTGCTATGACATCATCTATTCTAAGTATCATTACTGCTGCTTCAGTAGCAGACTTTATAGTTTGCTTCTTTACTAATGAAGGTTCTAAAACTCCTTCCTTAAATAGATCAGATATTTTTCCTTTTAATACATTTACTCCGCTCCAGATCTCTCCTTTCTCATGTAAACTTCTTAATTCAACTAAAGCATCAATCGGTTCTAAACCAGCATTTTGAGCTAATATTGATGGAATAAATTCAACTGCTTCTGCATATTTTTCAACAGCCAACTGTTCTTTACTCCCAAGAGTTTTTGAATACTCCCTTAGCCTTCTTGAGATCTCTATTTCAATTGCTCCACCTCCAGCCACAACTTTAGGTTCATTTATAATATTTCTGATCACACATAATGCATCATGAATCGCTCTTTCAGCTTCATCTACTATATGTTCAGCTCCACCTCTAACTAAAATTGTGACTGCTTTTGGGTCTTTGCACCCTTCTATGAATACCATTTTTTCGTCTGCTACTTTTCTTTCCTCTACTAGTTCTGCTTCTCCAAGGTCTTTGGGAGCTAGGTCTTCGATACTTGTCACTATTCTTGCCCCAGTAGCTCTTGCAAGCTTCTCCATATCAGACTTCTTAACCCTCCTAACAGCCAAAATACCTTCCTTAGCAAGAAAATGCTGCGCAACATCATCAATACCCTTCTGAGCAATAACCACATTAGCACCAGTCCTCTTAATCTTCATAACCATATCACGAAGGAGTTCTGTTTCTTGATCTAAAAACGCTCTTAATTGCTCTGGATTTGTTACATTAATTTTAGCACTCCATTCCGGTTTCTCTATTTCTAGTGGGGTATTTAACAGAGCTATTTTAGCTTTTTCTACACGGCGTGGCATATCGGGATGAACCACTTCTTTATCCAGAACTATACCATTTATCAGTCTTGTTTCATCTATTGATTCACCGCGCTTTTTCTCAATCTTGATATTATCTATATCAAGCTTATATCCTGTATTAGTTTTTTCTACTACTTGTAATGCCGCATTAACAATAAGATTTGATAGAAATTCCTTATATTCAGATACTACCTTGCTAGCTAAAGCTGTTTCAGCTATTTTCTTTAAAGTATCTGTGTCAAGAGGATCAACTCTTTGTCCTACTTCGTCTATAACTTTTAACGCATATTCGGCAGCTTTTTCATATCCCTCTATAATTACAGTTGGATGAAGATTTTCATCTAACAATTCCTCAGCATTTTTTAGTAATTCGCCTGCTAAGACTACTACGGTCGTAGTTCCATCACCCACTTCATCATCTTGAGCTTTAGCTACTTCTACTAAAGTTTTTGCGGCAGGATGCTGAACATCCATTTCCTTTAATATACTTGCACCATCTCCAGTAATAGTTGCATTACCGAAGGAATCCACAAGTAATTTATCCATACCTCTTGGGCCAAGAGATGTAGCTAAGGTTTCAGCGATAATTCTAGCAGCCATTATATTTGATCTACGCGCATCTTTCCCAGTAGTTCTAGTTGTACCCTCTTTTAATACCAAAACAGGAATAGCCTGTTGAGTGGAGGCAGACATACTATTCACCTAAGATAAATTATAACGAAAAAACCAAGTATGCACTTCTATATATTTTTTTCTCTAATTTTGAGTGCGTTTCATAATTAATGGTGTTTTCTTTTGGAATCGGCTTGGGGCTGTACACTGGGTAACTCTGAAAGCGCTAGCCCCAAAGCCTCATCTCCTTTCTAAATCCTTAGCATTGTTCGAAGTAGCTCTAAAACATTAGCCCAAGCCTCATCTGGCCTCTTTAATCTAGCGCTAAAGCTATCTTAGACGGCTTTGTCCAGCCTCGTATGCCCCACCTAGCTTACATTTACCTCACTATGACCATAGCTAAGGCCAAGTAGAGCATATGAGCATGGCAACTCCCAATCCTAGTATAGAAAAATCTTCACCTAGCCGCATATTTAAGTAGAAAACAGCCTCTCTCACCCTCCTTTCTACGCCTATAAAGTGCTCTGCCAGCCTCATATAATATCTCCAGCTTCCTAGCCCAATTCCTACGTCTACCACCTCTAGGAGGTTTACGGGGCCTAGCCAGCAAAGCAAATCTCTCCTAGCTGAAGCCTTAAACAAGTTAACGCCGAAATAAGCTGCCTCAGCCACCAGTATCCCCCTAAGTCTCCTTAATAGCCTCCTCAAGCCTTTAGCGTCAGAAAGATTAGGCTCTGTTACCTCAACAGTCAATACCTATTCTTCTCAAGGCTGTAAACCATATGTGGCTTAAATCTCCTTCTCCAGCTCCTAATGCCAGTGCTATCCACTACAGCTGGATCTATGGAGCCTTGTAGCTCTACTAGATCCTGCTCAGCCCATTTCGCCAGCCTAAGCCAAGCCCTATATATCGTAGCCTTGCTCGGCTTTATATCAACTATGTAGGGAGCTAGGGCTACTAGCTTATCGAAACTAACATTCAAGTAAGCTTTTAGAATATATAGAGCTGCCAACTTCCACTCCTGATACTTTGGAGGCCTGCCACGTTCTCCGCCTCTACGTTTTGGAGCGTATTCCCTAGCATATTGAACGATAGCTTTAATTGGGTTTGAGTTATCTATTATATTGTGGCTGGGTGTTAGATGTATAATTGGCTATAAGGCTTTAAGCCTTATAATCATTTCCAGCCACCACTTACTTAATACCAAGACTACAGAATTATGAAACACGCTCTCTAATTTTAAGATCAGTTTAACAGTTTTATAAAACGAATTATTATATAAAATATGGGGGTCAAATTAGAGAATTCTATAATTGAAAATACATCATATATCATTGAGATAGGCCGCGGGTGGGATTTGAACCCACGATCAACGGCTTTCTGAGCTACATGCTCCACAGGCCGGCGTGTTACCAGACTACACCACCGCGGCTACAATAATTATAACGATCATTAGTTATAAAGATTACCTTTACTCCTTATTTGTAAGAAAACGATGGGCCCGGAGGGATTTGAACCCTCGATCCTCCGGTTATGAGCCGGATGCTTTACCTAGCTAAGCTACGGGCAATTAAATATATATCTTTATCCTAAATTTAAATTTTTCCTTATTTTTTCATTACCTATGCGATATAGAATATTCCCATATAATAAGAAGTAAAAATGGCCAGTATTTTTTAATATGTAATTAGCGAACTATAATACGTATATTTTTGTATCACATAAGTAATTAATAGCATAAACTCATAGACCCCTGTTCTTGAATAGTTTCTTATTAAACGTAAAGCTTAAATAATAATAAGAAAATAATGGCTTTAAGATAAAAGGTGGAAAAATGTCTGCAACTGAAGGTACAATATTAGTTGGAAATAAGCCTACAATGAACTACGTTTTAGCTACCGTGATTCAGTTTAATCAAGGTGTGAAAAAGGTAATAATAAAGGCTAGAGGTAGAGCCATCTCTAAAGCAGTAGATACCGCTGAAATAGTCAAGACGAGATTCCTACAGGATCAAGTAGATATTACAGATGTAAAAGTTGGTAGTGAACAGGTCGGAGAACCCGGAAAAGAGAGAACAGTATCAACTATCGAGTTAGTACTAGAACGCGTATAAATTAAAGCTAAAGAATTTTATTTTTTCTAAAGTATCTCTATTATTATATGAAATTTTTAATTACAAATATCCATGTATAGAGTATTAGCAATAAATGAAGTAATAGATATAAAAATATTAGATTCTCTGGCACGTTTTCATATACAGATAATATTGGAGAAGAAAATGATAAATAGATACTTAAAATTAGGGAAGCTAGTATATATATTGAAATACCTCTTATTATCCTTAATTTTCTTCCTATAGACTTGTTTCGCGAAAGATATAATGCTGTTGTTACTAATAAATATCCGAAAAATGCCTCTATTAATATAAAGTAAGTTATCATTTTCATCTCTAATAACCTATATGGACTAAAATATATAAAAGTTAGTTAAGCATAATAGTTTGTTAAAAAGAAATAATGAATAAGTGAGAAAGGTAGATAAGATGAAAGATGCACAAGAATATTTAAAAGAATTGTTAAGAAAAAAAGAAGAGTTAGAAAAAGAAATGGAGATCTTAAATAAGAAGAAAAATAAAAAACAGATTACGGATGAAGAATATCAAAAAGAAAGAAAGAAGATAGAAAGAGAATTTATAGAAGTTATGGACCGTCTTGCACAAATGAGATACATCGTTGGACAGAATACATTTTATTAGCTAATAATTAACTCTCAGTTATCATAAATATACAATACGATATGAAGCCCTGTTATCCATACATTATATATGTTCATCATTCCTGCCGTGTCATATAACTAATATAATATAAACTCTTATAATCTCCATAATTTCATTATGAGTTTATAATTAACATAAGACATATATTTGGCTAGTATATATTCTAACTTGAAGAAATTAATCTCTACTATCAAGTTAATGTGATTACCTCATTAAGGTGAATGCATGAATTCTATAGAAGAATATAAAAGGAAATATGCTTTTGGCGAAGACTATGGTACCAGCGATTATAAGTTTGGACGTGTAGCTGAAAAACCCGAGATTATTGAGAATCGAGGTATAATAATAGATAAAAAATCTATAATATATCGAGTAATAGGTTTAGAAAAAGATATAGTCGTGGGACCAGAAGTAGCTTCGTATTTAGGTTCTAGAGAAGAAATAGCTAACTATCTAATTTATCCTATGCGAGATGGTATTATAAGGAAGAATGATGAAAAAGCGTGGCGTGTAATTTATGAAGTCACTAGATATGGATTATTAAAAAGTATGAAAGATATAAACGGTGATTTTAAAGGATTTTATGTTACTGCGGCTTTATCTGCTATTGCCCCCAAATATATGTATGAGAAATTATTCGATATTCATAGACAAATTGATGATGAATATGGTGTTGTAAAAGCAGTAACTATTATTCCACAACCCCTCGCAGTTGCGATTGCTCAGAAAACAGTTACATGTATTGTTGTCGAATCTGGGCATGGCAATACTCAAATAACACCTATATCTAGATATCCAATAAGAGGAGCTATAATATCTCTAAATAGAGGGGGTGCTGAAGCCAATGCCATTACAGCCGAAATACTTAAAGATACGGGTTATGGAGACTTAGTACACGAAGAAAAAATAGTTAGGATGATAAAAGAATCAATAGGTTTAATACCCAGAAATCTGGATGATGCAATTAGGATGGCAAAACGGGATCCAGAAAAATTTGCTGTAAAGTACACAATTCCCAATACAACCTTATCTATAGAGATAAACGAAAATTCATGGATGCGTTTTCTAATAGGTGAAATTATATTTAATCCAGAACATGAAATATTTGAAAGCTACTATAGACGTGGTATGCCTAAGCCAAGAGATATAAGGATAGGCGATGAAATTATCTCTGGCACTATAGATATGGGGCAAGCGATAATTAAATCAGCTGAAAAAACTCCCTTAGAACTCCAACCCCACTTATATAAAAGGATAATACTAAGTGGAGGAAATTTTGCCTGGAAAGTTCCGTCGGGTATGGAATCTATCGCCGTAGATTCGTCTGAAAAAATAAGAAATATGTTATTATCTAAGCATGTTACTGCCAATGTCAAATTAGCTGAAGATCCTCAATATTCTGTATGGCGAGGAACCATAGTTTATAGCATAGCTGTTCCAGATAATTATCTATGGGATTGGGAAAAATTAGAAGGATGGCTTAAATGGAGATAAGGATATGGTGACTAAAACATTTATCGAAAATGTTTTGAAGGAGCATTTTATT
>Ga0190367_1002186_pt1 | contig 10239 bp, 11 predicted proteins | sample 4872181011_MG_FD_171838 | JGI IMG/M metagenome (GOLD analysis project Ga0190367, IMG submission 171838) | Hydrothermal vent microbial mat bacterial communities from Southern Trench, Guaymas Basin, Mexico - 4872-18-10-11_MG | ecosystem: Environmental > Aquatic > Marine > Hydrothermal vents >... | reverse complement strand
TAGCCAATAGCTCCGCTTTTGTGAGCGCGGCAAAGGAGGCTTCGAGCCTAATTCTAGGGGATGACGCGGCTACAGGAGCCACGCCCTTAACGGCTGATATATTAGAGCACTTAAAGGAGAGGAACAAGTTCGTTAGGTCCATAGTACAGCTTAACATAGGCGGGAACATGGATTTTCTATCCTTACTGGATCGGGAGAGAAACCTTGCCAAGGAACATACGAAGTCAAGCATTGTGAGCGATATACTGGGCTATGAGGCTCCTCACTATATTAGGCCTACGGGGTACTTGAAGCCCCTCGGCGATAAGAAAGTGGTTACAATACACATAGAGTACGAGTCCTTTCTAGGAGTAACAGATGAAATATTCGTTAACATGAGGATAAACGACAGCCCCGCGCTAGCAGGATACCTGATCGATTTGACGAGGCTTGCTAAATTGGCCCTAGAAAGGGGTTTTTCGGGAACCATATATGAGATAAATGCTTTCTATATGAAGCATCCCGGCCCTCCGGGAAGCCCTAACCTATCCAGAGTACTGGCCTACACTAGGCTCCTGCAATTCATTGAGAGGAATCTTATCGCTTAAGTTTAGCCATCTTCGAATTCAAGTGCGCTACAAATCCTTTAATTGCGTCGAGAGGCTTTGCTAAATACTGAATTGAAATGGGTGTGACCGCAATTTTCTTTTCGACTAGTATCGTATACACATCAGTACCTGGTTCCGGCTTTAATGGTTGGCCGTAGAGCCAGTAGTAATGGAGTCCTCGAGGATCGGTTCGCTTAACGATTATATTGCTATAGCGTAGCTTAGCTAGGGGAACTGCTTTAAATTCATTTGTTAGAGCATTCGGAAAGTTCACGTTTAAGACGTCTATATTCTCTGGAAAGCCCTTCTCTTTAACGCTTTCTACGAGTACGTGAACGCCTCTCTTTATGCTCTCTGAGAGCTCCTTCTCTTCGAGCTTTTCGGGAGAATCCACAGCCACGCTAAAGGCTATGCCAGGTATTCCGGCAAGGGCTGCTTGGAGAGCTGCGCCTACGGTACCTGAAGAGAGTATTACCTGCGCGCTAGTATTATCTCCTATATTAATGCCCGAGAGAACTATGTCGACGGGACCTGTAATTACATTCAGGGCTACGTAGACTATGTCGCTGGGAGTCCCGTTGATCAAGTACACCTTCACTCCATTTATTTCCAGCCTGTTCACTCTAAGGGGTTTATGAAGAGTTAGTCCTAAGCCGCTTGCTGACTTCGGCGTCTCAGGGGCTACAACACATACTTCGCCCAAATCCTTGACAGCTTCGTAGAGTAGCCATAGGCCTAGACTAAAGGGACCGTCGTCATTAGTTACAAGCATCTTCATAGCTAAAACCTTATCTTGCATTATAATATAGCTATCTCTTTCCCCTCCCTGAATGATTTATACGCGCCTTCAATGATCCTCATGACGTTCAAGTTCTCCTCGACGTTTGAAAGGGGCTTACGTCCTCGCTTAACGCATTCCACGAAGTGCTCTAATTGGTTTAGGAGCGTTTCTCGCCGGATCCTACTAATCCTTGTTTCGCGGAACAGTACAGAGCCGCTTTTCTCGAACACCAAAATCTCGTTCCAATCAACCATCAGTGTTCCTTCCGTTCCGTGGGCTATTATTCTCTCCTCTGAGGGACCAGTGACCCAGCTTAATGCCGCGTAAGCTATGCTGCCGTCACCATACTTTAAGCATATTACTGCCGTATCCTCGGTTTCATAGCTCCACTCAGGGCGGCCACGTTTCGCGCTGCACGCACAGTAAACTTTCTGGGGCATTCCCTTATACCAGTAAAGCAGGTCTATTGTGTGATAACCCGCGTCTAAAACTACCCCTCCCCCAGCTTTTTCTAGGCTCCCTCTCCAGCTAAAGCTTTCTCTAGGCCAATTGAATATGAAGTGTCCCCTGAGGAGGAAGATATTCCCAATGAATCCTCCGTCTAGGAGCTTCTTGGCGCGAGAAAATGTGCGAGCGAACCTTCTTTGGGTGGCGATCATTAACAGTACGCCCGTTTCCTTAACGATTCTTGCGATTTCTTGTGCTTCCTCGAGGTTTCTTGCTAAAGGCTTTTCCTTCAGTATATTGATCCCTTTCCGAGCTGCATCTTCCACAGCTTCCTTGTGAAGCCAATGGGGCAAAGCGATTACCACTGCGTCTAGGGAAGCTCTTTCCAGCATTTCCCGATAATCTGTAAAGCCTAAAGCTCCCGTGCGCTTCGCAACTCGTTCGAGTAGTTCTTTGTTAATATCGCAGATAGCTACAAGCTCAACGCTCTTACACTGAAGAATTGTCTCTAGATGCTCATGGCCCATGCCTCCTAGGCCTATCTGCCCTATCCTAAGAGTCTCCAATATTCCTGCACCTGCTTTCTAATGGAAGCGTTAAATAATTATTATTTGGTCTAAACGAGGTGTTGATACGGAGCGGAAATCTGTGATATAGAGGTTCTCAGGGAGCATAATAGGGAGGGCGATTCTAAAGCTTGGTAGATGGCTACCTAGAGACATCTATGAGCGCGAAATTAAAACGCATGAGAAATAAAGGCTACCAAGATAAAGGCTCTAGAGAGTATTTTATGAGAGCTTTATCTTTCTTCCTTTAATTTTCATGAACTCATTAATGCTAAGAACGTGTATCTCCAATGGATAGTACATCGGCACGGTACCGTCAATCTCATCCCATATACGTGTTAAAATACCGATTCTGGAGTCTCTGCTCAGGCTTGATTTAAATACTATAGCTATGTCAACATCGCTCTCTATTGTAATTCTATTTTCGGCTACACCGCCTATAAGGTAAACTTCGGCTTCAGGATAGAGCTTCTTTACAGCTTTTACAACACTATATATTATCCTTCTCCATTCGCGCAATAGTAGGAGTCTATTCCTATACTTTCTTTCCAAATACCTTCACCTCTAAATTCCCGAGCATTAAGATTATGCTTTCAGCTATTTTAAGTAGCATTTCTGTCTCCCTTCTGCCGAACTCTATGAGCCCATATACCGCGCGTGTGTGGGCTTCGGTTAGTTCAGCCAGTTCTCGTTTGTGCTTTCTAATGTAATTCACGAGTTCTTTTGCCTCCTCCTCAAAGCCTTCCTCTATTAGGGCTGAGGCTAGTACTCCTAAGAGCTCGCGAAGGTTGCGGCCTTCGGCCTCCTCGCCCAGGACACGGTATATGATCGACTTGATATATAGTTGGATAGCATATTCTGCCTCGCGAACAGCTGTATCGCAGTCTCCTTCCTCGAAGGCTCTTCTTGCCCACTTTAATGCGTTTAGGGCTCTCTTACTCAGCAGAGCTGAGTACTCGCCGCTCAACTCAGCACCACGCGGATCATCTGGATCAAGCTAGTTAATATCCCTAGCGGCTATGAGGAATTCCTTAAGTAACTCTTCGCTTTAATCAAGACTTTCGAGGAGGGCATATCGGGAATGCGTGCTAAGGATCTTAACTTCCTTACGGGCAGGAACGTTTAGATATTTCGTACCATTTTCTGAAGAGGGTATGTGCCATTTACCTAATGCCTAGTGAGTCCGTTCTAGAGGTAGCTGTGCTACCGATGAAGGAGTGGATGAGGAGAAAGTCCTTACCAATCATACGATCCAATAGTCCTAAATAAAATGAGACGTTAGGGACAAACGAGCTTCTGTGAGCGATTACAGCGGATGGGATCCACGGTCGGTCTTGTGCTCAACGTATGGGCTAAACTCTAAGTGGAAGTTTAGAAGGCTTGGCTTCCTCCTATCTACTTTCCTCGTAGCGCTATGAAGGCTTGAGAAGGACTCAATGCCATTTTTATCAGGTTCACGAGGTAGATTCTGTTCATAGCGGGACAGAAAATTTCACTAATGTTCCAAGGAAGTTCGCTCCGCACTACACTATCAAAGAAGCATATACGCTATACCAAATAATGAAGTAACCTAATTTACAGACTCTATATTAGGGGATTTAGAGCTAAAGGTTTATATCCCCATATACCTATAGGGATTAAGGGATGTTTATGAAAGGTTTAAAGGTCTATGTGGATGAGGAGTTGGAAAAGAGGTTTCGTAAAGTGGCTATGGAAGTGTACGGCTATGGCCGTGGCTCTATCAGTAAGGCCGTTGAAGATGCTATGAGGAGGTGGCTTTTAGAACATGAGATTATGTTAGCTGAAGTCAAAATACCAGGTGACCCTGTTAAAGCGATAAGAGGTATGTTGAAACATGTAAAGAAAAGCGGAGTTGAGCTTCAGCATGAGGCTCGATCAATTAGGGTCAGGAAAACTAGGTGCTGACAAAGTCTATTTTGTGGACTCTAACATATTTTTAGAGCTTGAATTAGACCAGGAACGCGCAGATGAATGTGAAGTTTTTCTAGATAAAGTTAAGATGGGTGCATTAAAGGCTATAATTACATGCTTCCATATAGACAGTATACTAATTGTCATGGAAAATTATGGTAAGAAGCCACATGAGCTAAGGAAGTTTATCTCGTCTCTTTATGGCTATAAGGGGTTAAGAATATACTATTTATCACTGCTCGATAGAATTTCAGCCACTAAGCATATGGAGAAGCATGGCTTAGACTTTGATGATGCGCTAGCCTACTCCGTCATGAAGAAGCTTGGGATAAATAAAATAGTCTCCTACGATAAGCACTTTGACTCATTAAGGGACATAATACGGCTAGAGCCCAGCCAAGTCTAAATCTGAGCGGAGTTGAACGCCCATTATAGGTCCTTCATGGATGCTGGGGAATATTCCAGCTCTCTTCCTTCGTATTCTTCAACGTAAGAAAAGGGGGTTCAGGGACTATCTTTGGGGGATAAGGACTTTACGTATCCTAGTTTAAGGGCGAATGGTTTAAAGTATAAAATACTTTACAAAAATGACGCCAGAAAGCTCCCTGCTTTAGCGGGGGGATGAATGGTGATTTAAATGATAGTTTATAGCTGAAAAGGATGGAGCCATAATTCCGAGCCCCTCATGGGATAGGGATAGCGGGCTGGTGGCACACCCCTGCTTCTAGGGTGGAATGGGATGAGGTGGGAGCCTAAAAGGGCAATGAACACCCAAAGGATGAAAACCCTAGAAGCAAGAATCCCCCCACTTAAGTGGGGAGAGTGTCAAATATGTTACTAGATTTCTATATTTATCGTAACGTGGGAATACACTAGAATAGGAGGAGATCATGGGGCAAATCAACGTAAACCTACCTGAGGAGCTTGAGAGAAAGCTTAGAGAGGTAGCTAATAGGAAATTCGGCTTAAAGAAGGGCTTTTTATCTAAGGCGTTGTGGAAGCGGTAAAGGAGTAGGTGGAGAGGAATGAAAAGCAAGTACATGAGCATGCGAGAAGTAAGCTTTGAGGAGTACTTGGAGTACATTAAAAAGCACGATTACGTTATCATAGAAGACACTAAGCTTGAAATAGGGAGGAGGTGGCCAATTAAGGAGCTTCAGCCTAGCGACTTCGAGCCTGAAACGACAACGGTATGGAGTTTTCCTGATAGGGGTAAGTGGGCAACCCATTATCTAAATGCAAAGTACAGGGGGAATTGGGCGCCACAAGTAGCGAGGAACATCATTTTAAGGTATTCGGAGCCAGGAGAAGTCGTCTTGGACGCCTTCTTAGGGAGCGGTACTACGTTAATTGAGTGCAAGTTGCTTGGCAGACATGGAATCGGAGTGGACATAAATTATGAGGCGTTAATACTAGCCTGGGATCGACTTAACTTCGGATATAGACGTCTTTCAGAATGGGTTAAGACTAAGGAGAAAAGGTCTGAGGCGCTCGTGAAACCAGTTATAAAGCTATACTATGGCGACGCGAGAAACCTAGATAGAATAGAGGACGAAAGCGTAGACCTGATAGCTACTCATCCTCCCTATGCTAACATAATTTCGTACACGAAGAAGGCTAGGCTTGAGGTCGAAGGGGACCTATCCAAAGTTACGTCGATTGATGAGTATATTAGGGAAATGAGAAAGGTTGCAGAGGAGTTTTACAGGGTATTAAAGCCAGGAAGATACGTCGCGATACTGATAGGGGATACCCGTCGTCATAAGCACTATGTTCCCATAGCGTTCAGAGTTATGCAAGCTTTCCTTGACGTAGGATTCATACTTAAGGAAGACATAATCAAACTCCAGCATCACATGGTCGGTACCGTGAAGTGGAGGAAGATGAAGAAGAACGACTTTTACTTAATAGCACACGAACACTTGTTCGTCTTCAGAAAGCCCGAAGTAGAGGAAAATGCTGCCAAGTTTAAGGAAAGCGTGAAGTGGTGGAAGGTTTTAGGCTAGCTCGTAGAGTCCTCGCCGTAGCTTTTTAAATAAGCCTCGGCGAGGAATGTATGTTTAAAGAGAAAATCAAATCAGATTGAATATTGAAAGGTATTCGTTTAGAATAGCTTCGGCTTTCTCGGGCGATGGAGTGGTAGGAGTGGGCTATTAGGGCACCACAATCGCTGTCCAGTCCGCATTGTAGGAGGGCTTTCAGAGGTTGTTAAATCGGAGGGGAAAGATCCTGCAACTTTCTCTTTCTCTCTGCCTTCCTTTTCTTCGTTATAGCTTTCTCGCTTTGTCGTTCCAGCATTCTTAACGCACTTATGAATGCTTGTACGGGTTCCCAGCCCGTCTCTGAGGCTGTAACTATGCCTTCAGCAGCTTTAGCCGATACTTCAAAGATGTATAAGGTTCGCTTACCTTCTCTATTCTGCCACTTTATGACAACTCTGCCTTCAAAGAGACCTGTGGTACGAATGAGTTTTTCTAGTGTTCTGGATATGCCCGTATCCGTTAGGTCGAGGAGACGTTGTGGCATCTTTTCAAGCCCCTTGAAAGATAGTGGAATCGTTTTCATTATGGCTAGCGCAGCTATCTTCTTTACAATGTCGCCTTTGGATATAATGCCAACAACAGAATCCCTTTCCATAACCGGTACGGAGAATACTCCCATTTTCATCATTATTTTTACGACTGTAGGTAGCTTATCTTCAACATCCACTGTGAAGACAGGTCTAGACATGATGAACTTTACTGGATGCGAAAGGATCCTACCCGTTTCTCCAACAAATTCTCCTCTAGTCGAACGTCTCACAGTTATGCTGTATATTTTTTCGAGGACGTCCTCCACGCCCACCATCCCGACTAGTTTATTATTCTTAACTACGAGCACATGTCTAGTCGTATTATCTAAGAGAATTCTCCTAGCCTTGCCTGCTGAATCGGAAGGGGAGATGGTGATCGGACTGGTTGACATAGCGTCTTTTACGTTAAAGGGTTCTAGCCACCCCATTTCGAGGGCATATTTCATAATATCATATCTTGTAACGATGCCTAGCAGGTCTCCGTTCGGATCACGCACGGGAACTGCCTCAATTCTAAAGGAGACTAGCGCCTTCGCAGCATCCAGAATAGTATCGTCAAACATGATATTGGGAGCTGGCACAGCAATAGAGCCCAGCCTGGTTTTCGGATAGACACCAGCCTTAAGCAAATGGCGGCTACTAACGAGTCTTACAGCCTTCTTCCTAAGCTTGATGAGGATTACTGAGATGCCGTGTTTCCTCATAATATGTAACGCATCTCCAGTAGTATCTGAGGGTTTGAGCGTACAGAAGTCCTCTGTCATAATTTTAGAAACTTTTTTAAGAAAATATTTCATACTAATAATATATAAAGAGACATTTATAAATGTTTATGAACACTCGGAATATTTTTCAAATTCTTCAACAGGTTCTCCTAACATACTCTGCTTGCTTGTGGAAGTTGGCTAGATCCTCTCCCCCTATCCTTATCCTAACGATCCTGTTGAGTGTTAAATGGTTACGAGGTAGTGATTCCTCGAAATCTCCTATTCGAGCTTCCTCTTCACTAAGGATGGAAGCTCATTCTCTCTTTTCGCATGTCCTGACAGTTTTTCTAATAGATCCTTTAAGGTCACGATCTTATCTCTTTGAAGACGCGTAAACGTCCTCAAAACGTCATCGTGCTCTTGTAGCAGTTCAAGAACGATCGCTTCCTCCTTAAGCAAGGGGAAAATACCATTTTCCTCCATTTTGAAGTGTTGAACTATCTCGTTTCGAAAGAAGTTGGAGAAATCTTCTATGTACTGTAGTATTCCCTCTCCTTGAACTCATATTCTAGTGTAACTCTTTCAAGCAAGCTTTTAAGGCTCTCTCGACGGCATAGATCCTCTTGAAAACTTCCACATGTTATTCATGAATTTTTCAATTATTTTTCAGCCATGAAAATTCCTCGAATGATATAGATAGTCAAAGTGTGATTATATAACTTTCTATTTCCTTTTTAGAAAAATTTCATGAGAATGCGTACTGCAGCGAATCAGACACATATAAAGTGCCGTCCAACCTAAGTTAACGTGTGTTCTTGAAGGAGCTGGGCTGCGAGGTCTCTCGTCTTCTCCTTCTTCTCTCTATGCCTTCTTAACCACTCTGAAATTATCTCCCAGGCCCTTGCCTTGCACTCACCGCATAGAATGTTGCCCGCCCTGCACTCCTGATAAAGCTCCTTTAGTTTCCTATCATCCTCGACGAAATGTACGGTGAGGAGCTCGCGGAAAATGACGCACTTATCCGGCTCCCCTCCCAGTTCTCTCTGCTCCCTAGCCGTAGCTCTACCGCCTGTAAACGCATTAAAGACTTTCTTCTTCGCTAATTTAAGGTCTTCACAGAGGTATAGAATGCCCATAGGATTTCTCTTGGACATTTTCTCCTGGCCTGTGAGGTCTCGCAGGAGCAAGTGGTAGGTTGCAGCTGGTAAAATGAACCCGAAATCTGAGTGAAATCTCTGCGCCAAGTCCCTTGTAAGCCTTATGTGGGGGTCTTGGTCAGCACCTACAGGCACTATTGTTGGTTTAGGTCCGCCGTTTTCTGGTAATTGGGGGGCGAGTATATCTCCCGCTTGTACTAAAGCTGAGAAGTAAAGTCCAAAGGGCTTATCTCCATATATTGCCTCTAAGGTGTTGTACGTTACTCCTCTCGAAAAGATGAAGGCTAACCTCAGCACTCTCATTTCCTCCGATTGCCTGTAAACGTAAACCCTTTTAGGATCAAGGCCTAACGCTAGGAGGTCTGCGAGATTGTCGATAGCTATCTTATAGCTCTCCTCAAGCGGTATTTTGTTATCTGCGTAGGCTTCAAGATCCGCTATAGCGTAGTAGCCGAAAGCTTTAGGGAACAGGTTGAGGAAGTAAATGAACTCCTCTGCAGTGAGCTTGGAGCCTAGATGAAACGGTCCTGAGGGCTTGATCCCGGTCATGACAACGTATTCGCTGTCAGTCTTAATAGCTTCAATTATTCTCTCGAGATCTCTATGTCCGAAGATCACTCTCCTCCTCAAAAGCCTGTGAACGGAGGGTAGTTCTTCAAGCAACTCTTTCGTAATGGGCTTAATGCCGAATTCTCTCATCAGCCTATTATAGTCCTTAATGTACGAGGTTCCCCAGGGGTCAATGCGTAGCTCCTCAGCCACCTTGATCACCAGCTTGAGTAGGCATATTAACCTTAGTACATAAATTTCTTTACTTTTAATTAAAACTGTTTTCCCTAACTGCATGCTTAAAATAAAGCAGGAAATTCCTCCTGAACCTACGGTAAATCGTAGTATGCTACCAGGTCCTTCCTACCCCTAGCTGTGACTTCCTCCTCTGCGTATAGGATGTATGAGTCGCGATCGAAGTACACATCAACGTACCTGAAGGTTTTATCAATGCCCTTACCCTGCCACAGCGGCTTATCGGGCGTTAGATCTATCCATTTCTTCAAGTCCCTTGAGATAGCTACTCCAAGCCACCCGCTACCGAAGCTGCTGGGGCGAGAGGGCAAGGCGTCGTAGAATAGCACGTAGTAGCCATCCACCTTGAATAGGGAGCCTACATGAATATGTGTTCTAGCCCAGCTGTTTCCCTGACCGATGAGTTGAGTGTAGAATATAGATGCGCTTTCGATCTTGAATTTTTCAAAGTCCTTAGTGCTTACAACTGTTAGGTCGTGGCCGGGGTTCTTGCAGTTGCTATATGCTACAATGTACGAATCTGAGCTCTGATCGTAGAGGGATGCGGGATCCTTGCCGTCAGCTATGGCGAGCCTGCCGGGCAACGTAATATTGTCCACATGCTTTCCCTCAACCACGTATATGTTCCATGTTCTTCCAACGTCGGCAGAGTACAGGAAAACGACATTGCTTGGAGCCCCCTTTAC
>Ga0190367_1002185_pt1 | contig 10243 bp, 9 predicted proteins | sample 4872181011_MG_FD_171838 | JGI IMG/M metagenome (GOLD analysis project Ga0190367, IMG submission 171838) | Hydrothermal vent microbial mat bacterial communities from Southern Trench, Guaymas Basin, Mexico - 4872-18-10-11_MG | ecosystem: Environmental > Aquatic > Marine > Hydrothermal vents >... | reverse complement strand
ACCTGATAGAGTATAATGGAAGACCTGTAAAGAAACTAAGACGCTCCTTCCAAACAGCATGCAAAAAAGCAGGAATAAACTACCCATGCAGAATGTATGACATACGCCACCTTTTTGCATCTGTCATGCTCGCAGGAGGAGCAGATCTTGCAGCAGTTAGCAAACTGCTTGGACATTCCTCAACTCAGCTGACAGCAGATACATACTACGAACTGCTGAAAAACGAAAAACAAAAAGCTGTAAACCTTATCCCACCTCTCGAACTGCCAAAACCTCAGGAAAAAATTATCCCACTTTTGCGGTCTGAAAAGAAAAACTAAATGTTATCCAAAAATGTTATCCAGTTTCGGAGAAAAAAAAGAAAAGTCTGTAACTTTTTAAAATTACTCGCAAAAAAAATCGGGACGACAGGATTTGAACCTGCGACCCCCTGAACCCCATTCAGGTGCGCTAACCAGGCTGCGCTACGTCCCGTTTACTTATATTTCACCATAAATCTTTTCTTATTTCAAGAGCCATCTTTTTAAGTTTAGGATATTCTTTTCTTTTTTCTTCATCCCAGCATGGAAGGAGTATATTGTTGTGAAAAAGAGGTTCTGAAAGATCAAATTCAGAACATCTAACAGCTTCATCCCAAAGAGCTGTGTGTGGGATAGGAGAATATTCTGCAAGAAAAGGAAAAACCTTCATTCTTCCAACAAATTCTATCGTTCTCACTACTGAACTTATTTCCTGTCCTGGAAGTCCTACAAGTATGTATGCACCAATCTGATTGCTTCTAAATCCTGCTTTAAACAAAAAATTTACAGCTTTTTCAAATTCTTCTATACTGGAAAGCTTCCTGTCAAGTCTTTTGTGAAGATCCATGTCTATGGTTTCAAGTCCAAGTCTTATTGTTTTAAAACCTGCTTTATACATCAGTTCAGAAAGCTCTCTGTCTATTCCTTTTATGTGAATGGCATTTGGTGTATGAAATCTTACATTCAATCCTTCTTTTATGATCATTTCAAGAAGGGGTTTTATATAGGAGTCTGCAGAAAGAAGAAGTGCATCGTCATAAAATGCAAAATCCCTTATTCCATATCTTTTATGCCAAAAGAGTATCTCATTAAAGACATCCTCTGGACTTCTTCTACAGAATTTTGGATTCAGAAAAGGACTTGCACAATAGCTACACCTATAAGGACATCCTCTTGATGTCATTATGCATACATAATCAATTCTTCTGTAAAGGTCAAAAGCAGGATATATGCATGAAGGATCAAATCTCTTCTTTTCTGGTATGCTTATTCCAGCTTTTTCTAAGTATCCCAAAATTTCTTCAGGATCAGATGAATCTACGAGGATGTCTGCTCCACAAGTTTTTGCATGTTCAAAACAAAGCCTTACATATATTCCTCCTAAAAGGACAGGTATGTCAGGATAAATCTTCTTTATTATCCTTATTGCTTCTTTTACTCCAGGATACCAGTATGTCATAACTGATGTAACGAGAAAAGCAGATGGCTTTGGAAGAGACCTCAGTTTTTTCTCAAATATCTCAAAAGTCATTCCATATCTGCTATATGGTCTTTTTATAGCCTTAAGCTTAGAAGGAGTTTCTATCATCTGTTTGTAAAATTTTCCTGTTCCATATGCCCTTCTTTTTGGTTTTTTTAAACCTGTATTTTCCATTTCAGGTTCATATACATCAAGACAGTCTATAAGGTTCACATCAAACCCGCATTTTCTCAGATATCCTGCAATATACAGAAGTCCAAGTGGTTTTGCCCAAAGATCATAAGCAGCAAAATCGTATATCCATGGATTTACAAGGATTAATCTTTGCATATCTTTTTTTTCCATCTTTATTTTATCTTGACAAGTTTTTATACGGTTGATAATTGATTTTCACAACTAAATAAAAGGAGGAGAGAGGTTATGAAGTTAGAGAAAGCATTTATTCCATACAGAGGTTATTATTCTACACCATTTTCAAGATGGCAAGGAACACTTCAGAATGAACATGCTATTGAACTTGGTGCTTCTACGGCAAAAAGATGGCTTGAATCAAAAGGATGGGATCCAAAGATGTTTGATTATCTTTTCCTTGGGATGACAATTGGACAGAAACAGTGGTTTTATGGATCTACATGGGCAGCAGCACTTATGGGAGCAGATCACATTCCTGGAATGACAATAAGTCAGGCATGCACAACATCTACTACATGCATATGGATGGCAGCACTTGGAATAGAGACAGGAATGTTTAAACTTCCATTCTGTCTTATGACAGACAGATGTTCAAATGGTCCTCATATTGTATGGCCAAATCCACTTGGACCAGGAGGAGAAGTAATTTCTGAAAACTGGATGATGGACAACTTCAACAGGGATCCATGGGGCGGTATGGCAATGGTTCAGACTGCAGAGGCTGTTGCTAAGGAAATAGGGTTTACAAGGGAAGAATCTGATGAACTCGTCCTTTTAAGATACAATCAGTATCTTATGGCACTTGAAAATGACAGGGCTTTCCAGAAAAGATACATGTTCCCTGCAATAGGAAGGATTTCAAAGAAGGAGACAAAGGTTCTTGAACAGGACGAAGGAGTCATTCCAACTACAAGAGAAGGTCTGAAGAATGTAAGGGTTCCTGTTCCTGGTGGAGTAATTTCATTTGCTGCACAGACATTCCCTGCTGATGGAAACTGTGGAATAATTGTAACAACAAGAGAAAAGGCAAAGGAGCTGAGTGCTGATCCTAACATAGAGATCCAGATAATCTCATATGGATATGCAAGAGCAGAAAAGGCAAGGATGCCAAAAGCACCTGTTCCTGCAGCTCAGATGGCTCTTGAAAATGCAGGACTTAAGATTGATGACATTGCAGTAATAAAGATGCACGAACCATTTACAGTAAACACTTACTATTTTGCAAAACAGTTTGGAATCAAGCTTGACAGAATAAACAATTATGGTTCATCTCTTATATACGGTCACCCACAAGGTCCAACTGCAGGAAGACTTATTATTGAAGGAATAGAAGAGGCAGTCCTTAAAGGTGGAGGATATGTTCTCTTTTCAGGATGTGCTGCTGGAGATACAGCAGCAAGCCTTATACTTAAGGTAGGATAATGGAAGATAAATGAAAATATAAGCTTAAAAGAAGCCCCTTTTTAAAAGGGGCTTCTTTTTTATAAAAAGAAAGGGACTATGACAGCAGAAGCAGTAATCCTTATCTGTGCAAGTCTTGTTGGTTTTTACATGGCTGCAAACATAGGTGCAAATGATCTTGCAAATGCAATGGGAACATCTGTTGGATCAAGAGCAATAACTATAAGACAGGCTGTTATAATATCCATAATAGCAAATGCACTTGGTGCAGTCCTTGCAGGAGCTCATGTAACAAATACTATAAGCAAGGGAATAATAGATCCGAGTCTTTTCAAAGAAGCAGACAGATTCATTGCAGGAATGTTTGCATCTCTTCTTTCTGCAGGAATCTGGGTAAATATATCCACATATCTTGGGCTTCCTGTATCTACTACTCATTCAATAGTTGGTGCAGTAATTGGATTTGGGATAATGAGCATAGGGATAGGAAACATAAATTGGGGAAAGGTTATACCCATTGTCTTAAGCTGGATTATATCACCTGTTTCTGGTGCAATAATTTCTGGATGTATCTATCATTTCATAGAAAAGAAAATTCTTTTTTCTGATGATCCTTACAGCTCTGCAAAATCATATTCTCCAATACTCATATTTCTCGTATTTGTCGTTCTCATCCTTTCTGTCATCTTTAAAGGACTGAAAAACCTGAATCTGAACCTTACACTTCCAAAAGCACTCCTTATATCTACTCCTATATCTGCTGTAATAGGGATCTTTGGTCGCCATTACATAGAATGGCAGATAAACAGAATTTCAAGCTTTGATGAAAGGGGATATACGCCAGTAGAAAGACTCTTTGCACAGCTTCAACTTCTTACAGCATGCTATGTTGCATTTGCTCATGGTGCAAATGATGTTGCGAATGCAGTAGGTCCATGGGCAGCAATATTTTCTGCTGTAAAGACAAAAAGCATCTCAGTAAAGGTTCATGTCCCATTCTGGATGCTCCTTATAGGAGGAATAGCTGTTGGTGGAGGACTTATGGCATTTGGAGAAAATGTGATAAGGACGATTGGAGAAAACATAACAGAGATAAATCCTGTAAGGGGATTCTGTGCAGAATTTGGTGCTGCAACGACCATACTTATCTGTTCCCGTTTAGGTCTTCCAATATCTACCACACATGTCCTTGTAGGTTCAGTCATAGGAATAGGTATTGCTCGTGGAATGGGAACACTTGATCTCAGGGTCCTCAAAAACATAATCGCGTCTTGGATAATAACCTTGCCTTTTACGATAGTTCTTTCTATGATTTTATACAGAATTTTGTTATACCTTATCTGAAGGAGAAAGATTCATGAGACTTCTTATAAGCTCACTGTTTTTTAAGTCACCTTTTGAAAATGTAAAGCTTCATGCAGATAAAATAAAGCAGTGCACAATGCTTTTCAAAAATGCAATTCATGCACACATGAAAGGAAACTTTGATGAATTTGAAAGGATAACTGATCAGGTAGCAAGATTTGAAAGTGAAGCAGATGCAATAAAGAGAAACATAAGGAATCATCTTCCAAAAGGAATACTTATGCCAGTGGATAAGTTTCAGCTTTTTCAGTATATAAAAGAACAGGACAGGGTAATGGATGAAATTGAAGAATCTCTTTTTTGGCTTTCTTACAGACATGAAAAGATTCCTGAAGAGCTGAGAGATGACTTCACACAGCTTATAGATCTCGTTATAAAACCCGTAAATAGACTTCCAGAACTTGTATCTCAGACAATAACATATTTCAGGACCCGCTCAAATGAGGACAGAAACAAGGTAAAAAGCATAATAAGGGACATAAGGCAGTGGGAAAGAGAGGCAGATCTTGTGGAAAGAGAACTGAAGCTGAAGATATTCAGCACTGTAAAAAATGCCATATCTGTCTTTTATCTTATAAGACTTACAGAACTTATTGGAAGTATTGCAGATCATGCAGAAAATGCATCTGATATGATGAGGGCAATGATTGCAAGATAGCTAAAATCCAAGCTCTTTCAGTTTCTTTATCATCCTGTCCCTGTGTGTCCCTGGCCAATAGAATCTGTTGCAGATCGGACAAAACTTTATCCTGTCTCTGTTCTGTATGAGGACATATTCAGGAACAAACTGTTCTGCATATTCTGGTTCAGCCTTTCTCAGAAGAGCATTACAGAGAATACACCTTGTAAACCACATCTTTGGATCAGGTCTGAGTTTCAACTTTTCTTTTAATTCAAGGATCTGATCCTCAACTCTGTCATTTTCTATAAAGATTCCTCCAATAGAAGACACGAGCCTTCTGTTTCTTGAAACAAATATCCTTTCTTCTTTAAGTTCATAAATCTCATAAAGCTTATAGCTTCTCTGATAATGAGTATCATATCCCATAATCCTTAGCCATTTTGAAAGTCTTCCAAGCATTGAATCAAGAAGGAATTTCATATTCTTGACCTTTTATCTCTTGTTGACATATATTTGATTACACATAAAAAAGAGGAAAGACAATGGAAAAGATCGTAATAGAAGGAGGGATTCCTCTTAAAGGGGTTGTTTATGTAAGTGGGGCAAAGAATTCAGCACTTCCTGTTATGGCTGCATGTCTTCTTACAGGAGGTGTTCACAGGCTGTTCAATCTTCCAAAACTAAAAGATGTGGATACAATGAGACAGCTTATGGAAAGGCTTGGAGTTAAGTTTTCTGAAGAAAAAGGAGTCCTTTTTGTTGATTCAACTGAGATAATCTCTACAGAAGCACCATATGAGCTCGTAAAAAAAATGAGGGCATCAATACTTCTCCTCGGACCACTTCTTGCAAGAAAAGGAAGGGCAAAGATATCTCTTCCTGGAGGATGTGCAATTGGTGCAAGACCTGTAAATCTCCACTTAAGTGCACTTTCTGCCATGGGAGCAGAAATCACACTTGAACACGGATACATAAATGCAAGAGCAGAAAAGCTTAAAGGAGCTGACATCTTTTTTGACATCCCAACTGTAACAGGGACAGAAAATGCGATGATGGCAGCAGTCCTTGCAGAAGGAAAAACAATTCTCAGGAATTCTGCAAAAGAGCCAGAAGTCGTTGATCTTGCAAATATGTTAAAGAAGATGGGGGCTCAGATAGAAGGAGAAGGAACTGACACAATAGTCATACACGGAGTAAAGGAATTAAAACCTGCATCACACAGGATAATCCCTGACAGGATAGAGACAGGAACACTTATGATAGCTGCTGCAATGACAAAAGGAGAAGTGGAAATAAGAGGATGTATACCAGAACATCTTACAGCACTTATAGAAAGAATGGAGAAGGCTGGTGTAGAAATAAAGATAAAAGAGGATGCAATTTATGTAAAAGGACCAGAAAGGATAAGAAGTGTAAACATAAAGACCATGCCATTTCCTGGATTTCCCACTGATCTTCAAGCCCAATTTATGGCAATGATGTGCATTGCAGATGGATACAGTGTTATAAAAGAGACGATATTTGAAAATCGTTTTATCCATGTAGGAGAGCTCAGAAGAATGGGAGCAGAAATAGAAGTAAATGGATCACAGGCAATAGTAAAAGGGAAAAGACATCTGTATGCAGCCCCAGTAAGTGCAACAGATATAAGAGCAAGTGCATCTCTTATACTTGCAGGTCTTGTAGCAGTGGGAGGAAGGACAGAAGTTTACAGGATATATCATCTTGACAGGGGATATGAAGCACTTGAAAAGAAGTTCTCTTCTCTTGGAGCAAGGATATGGCGTGAGAAATGTTCTTCTTAGAACCTGAACCCTGCCTTAGAGAAATAGACATACACTTTGCAAAACTTATGAAAGAACTTTCAGATGGAGATGAGATTGTATTTCTTTCTGCTTGTCTTGTAAGCAGGGCAGTAGGTGATGGTCATGTATGTCTTGATCTAAGACAGCTCTCTGGAAAAGAATTTACATTTTCATTAAGAAACAATTCAAAGAAATATACTATTCAATGTCCGGAGCTTCACATCTGGTATGAAAGTCTTCTTAAAAGCAAGGTAGTTGGAAGACCAGGTGAATATAAGCCCTTGATCTTGGATGATAAATACAGGCTTTATCTTCAAAGATACTGGGATTATGAAAGGATTCTTGGAGAAGAGCTTTTAAAGAAGGCTTCAAAAAAGGAAAAGATACAGGATTTTTCATTTATAAAAGACATACTTTTTAGACTTTTTCCAACAGAAAAAGGAAAAATAAATCTTCAGTTACTTTCAGCAATTACTGCCCTAAGAAGAAAACTCTGTGTTATTACTGGTGGTCCAGGAACAGGAAAGACTACCTTGATTGGAAAAATCCTTGCTCTTCTTATTATCTCCTCAAAAAGGGAACCAAAGATCCTTCTATGTGCACCTACGGGAAAGGCAAGTGCCAGGCTAAAACAGGCAATTTCTGAAGTAAAAGAAAGGATAGAAGTAGATGAGAAGATAAAAAGTATTATACCTGATGAGGCATATACGGTTCACAGGATGTTAAAGCCTATTCCAAAAACTCCTTATTTTTTCTATAACAGCCAGAACAGACTTCCTGCAGACATAGTAGTAGTGGATGAGGTTTCTATGGTTGACCTTCCTCTTATGTCAAAGCTAATTCAGGCAATTCCAGAAGATGCAAAACTTATACTTCTTGGAGACAAAAATCAGCTTTCATCAGTAGAACCAGGATCTGTTCTTGGAGATATATGTGCATATTCTACAGGAATATCAAAAGATTCACTTGAGATATATTTCAGGCTTACAGGAGAAAGATTTCTTGCTCCTTTTTCAGGAGATCATAAGATTGATGAATGCATTGTTGAGCTTAAGGAAAATTATCGTTTTTCAAAAAGAAGTGGAATTGCACATCTAAGTGAGGCTGTAAACAGAGGAGAAAAAGAAAAGGCTATGGTTATCTTAAACAGCAACTTCCCTGATGTAGTCTTCAGAAGGCTTCCTTCTCAGGAAAGACTAAAATACATGCTGAAAGAGAAGGTCCTGAGTGGATATAAGGAGTATCTCCTTGAAAAAGATCCATATAATGCTTTGAAGAAATTTGAGAAATTCAGGATTCTCAGCCCTATAAGATGGGGACCTTATGGAGTAAATTCTATAAACAGGATTGTTGAACAGATCCTCAGAGAAGAAGGACTTATATCTGAGGAAAATCAATGGTATGCAGGAAGACCTATTCTTATAACAAAAAACGACTATGAGCTTTTGCTCTTTAATGGAGATACAGGAATAATAATGAAAGATCCTGAAAGAGGATTTGAAGAAAGGGCTTTTTTTATAGGAGCTGATGGAACTCTCAGAAGATTTCTTCCTATAAGACTTCCAGAACATGAGACAGCATTTTCTATGACGGTTCATAAGGCTCAGGGATCTGAATTTGACGAAGTCCTTTTTATACTTCCTGATACATACATTCCAATAATTACAAGAGAGCTTATATACACGGCAATAACAAGGGCTAAAAGACGTATAGAGATATGGGCAAAGCCAGAAATCTTTGAAAAAGGAATAGAACAAAAGATTGAAAGATCTTCAGGACTAAGGGATATGCTCTGGTTTAACTAATGTAACTTGGAAGATATCCTTCCCTTACATTGTGCATTGCATGAAATATGTTTTCTTTTATCCTCCTGTCATAAAGATAGACCTTTTCTAAAAACTCTCTGATCTTGCTTCTTTTTGTCTCTTTTGAAAAAGGACATCCTGTATCTATCTCCTTCCAACCAATTGTCTTAAAACACCTTTTTATAAGCCTTTCATCTGCCATATAAAGTGGTCTTATTATCTTGAATCTTCCATTAAAGAATTCCTGAACAGGAAGCATTGTGCTTATTGATGCACCATAAAAGAGATTCAGAAAGAATGTCTCAATTACATCGTCTCTGTTATGAGCAACAGCTATTTTCTGACATCCGAGTTTATCTGCTGTTTCAAAGAGGACCTTTTTTCTCATTCTTGAACATAAAAAACAAGGACTTTTTTTACTTTTTTTTGCTTTTTCTGCTATATTTGTTCTTATTATCCTGTATTCAAATCCATTTTCTCTAAAAAAATCCTCCATCCTTTTTCCACTTTCTTCATTAAATCCAAGATCAACATAAACTGCTATAAGACTGTATTTTATAGGAATCCACTTTAGTCTTTCTCTGAGAAACCAGAGAAGTGTAAGACTGTCCTTTCCTCCTGATACTGCTACGAGAATCCTGTCTCCATCTTCTATCATACCATATCTCATTATTGCTTCACCAATAAAATGATTCAGTCTTTTTTGTATGTATTTCATTCCTCTCTTGGCCCAAATATCTTTGTTCCAATCCTTATCATATTTGCTCCTTCTTCAATAGCAATCCTGTATGAATCAGACATTCCCATTGAAAGATATTTCATTTCTACATTAGGAATATTCATCTTTTTTATCTCATCAAAAAGCTCTTTTGTCTTTCTGAAATATGGTCTAAGGTCTTCTGGATCTTCAACATATGGTCCCATTGTCATAATTCCCTGAACCTTTATGTTCTCAAGACTTGATATCTCTTTTATGAGATCTATTGTTTTTTCAGGAATAACACCTGCTTTTTGTGGCTCTTCAGCAATGTTTACCTCTACGAGAACTGGCATAACCTTTCCTATCTTTTTGCATTCCTTGTCTATTGCCCTTGCAATCTTAACAGAATCAACAGTCTGTATCATGTCAAATATCCTTACTGCTTTTTTTGCCTTGTTTGTCTGAAGATGTCCTATCATGTGCCATTTTACTCTGTTTCCAATCACTCTATATGCCCTTTCTGCTTCCTGAACATAATTTTCTCCAACAACCTGAATTCCTGCTTCAACTGCCTCAAGGATCTCCTGAGGAGTCCTTGTCTTTGCTGCTGCAACAAGGATGACGCCTTCTGGAATCTCTTCAAGCAGTTTCCTTACATTCTCCTTTATTGACATTGAAAGCCTGGTTAGGCAAAGTGTTTACACTTTGCCTGCGGATGTAAATTTCCCCCATCCGCAAGGGAATTTACATCCCTGCCACAAGTAAAGTGGCAGTAGCCGTGGGACTTCCACCCACCTCCTGCCATACTCCCTTCTCAGGGCGAGCATAAGCTCTGGCAGGCGGGCTTTTAGCC
>Ga0190367_1002184_pt1 | contig 10247 bp, 12 predicted proteins | sample 4872181011_MG_FD_171838 | JGI IMG/M metagenome (GOLD analysis project Ga0190367, IMG submission 171838) | Hydrothermal vent microbial mat bacterial communities from Southern Trench, Guaymas Basin, Mexico - 4872-18-10-11_MG | ecosystem: Environmental > Aquatic > Marine > Hydrothermal vents >... | reverse complement strand
AAAAAATCTGGAAAAGAAGTTCCCGACAACCTTTGGCCTGACGGAAAAACTGCCTAGCAAATTTTTTCTTAATAAATTTTTTTACTAATAAAAATTAATTAGATTTTTTTGTTATAATTGATAAGATGATAAGACTCAGTTACTAACGTCAACCTCCAAGTTGGTTCTTTAAAACACTATGGAACATCAAGTTAACACAACACCAGAAAATATTAAAGCTTCTTCGCATGCCATGCGATGGGGATTCGTCATGATCACTCCAAAGAGTCTGTTGACTGAAAGAAGAAAACCTCTCGATGAATACATCGAAAAAGTCAGGACTATAGTTGAGAAGGTGAAGAATGAAGGAGATAAAGCACTTATAGAGCTTACAAAGAAGTTCGACGGTGTTGAACTCCAGTATATAAAGGTTCCACCCGAGGAAATCGATGCTGCTTACGAAGAGGTCGATGATGAGATTATAGATGCCCTAGAGGTTGCAAAACAGAACATAGAGCGTTTTCATTCGATAACCTGTGTTGAAAGAGAAACGTTCATCGATTTTGGTGATATCGTGTTGGGCAAGCGTTATATACCATTCGAAAGTGTAGGAATCTACATTCCTGGTGGAAGAGCTAGTTATCCGTCAACAGCCCTCATGGCTGGCGTTCCTGCATCTATTGCGGGGGTGGAGAGAACTGCTGCCTGCACACCGCCAGATGAAAACGGGAGGGTTAAGCCGCTAACCCTCGTTGCCTGCGATATGGCTGGCATAAATGAGGTGTATGCCGTTGGTGGAGCACAAGCCATTGCAGCCCTTGCATATGGGACGGAGAGTGTAAAGCCCGTGGATAAAATAGTTGGGCCGGGAAACGTCTACGTTACAGCAGCAAAGATTCTCGTTTCAAAAGATGTACCCATAGATATGCCCGCCGGCCCTTCTGAAGTCCTAATCATAGCAGATGAAACAGCAAACGCTAGATTTGTAGCCCTCGATGCTTTAGCCCAGCTGGAACACGACCCCATGGCAATTGCCGTCGTTTTGACAACTTCAGAAAAGCTAGCAAAAAACGTGGAAAGCATAGCTAAAGAGTTAGGAAGGAATTTGAACCTTGAAAATCTCAAAATTGCTGTTGTAAAAAACGTTGAGGAGGCTATAGAAATATCCAACAGGTTTGCCCCTGAACATCTCGAACTCATTTTCGATGGAGCCGATAACTACCTTAACAGAATAAAGCACGCTGGCAGTGTTTTTGTTGGCGAGTATAGCCCGGTCGCTGCCGGCGATTACGCATCTGGCACAAACCACATCCTTCCCACCGCAGGCTACGCAAAACGCTTTTCTGGTTTAAGCGTTGAAACTTTTTTAAAGCACGTAACGTTCCAGAAGCTCAGTAAGGATGGGCTAAGGAGGATAGGCCAAGCGGTTATAAAGCTCGCAAACGCTGAAGGTTTACCGCTCCACGCAAAGTCCATCGAGGAGAGGTTGAAAGAATGAGAAAGTACACGAGCGATATTGGAGAGGGGGATGTAGGCAAAGAGGTAGCACTCTACGGATGGGTTCACGAGGTTAGAGACCATGGAGGGCTCGTATTCGTCATTCTGAGGGATAGAGAAGGATTTATTCAAATCACTTTGCCTAAAAAGAGGGTGGACAAGGAAGTTTTCAGGAGGGCAAAGAAGGTTCGAAGGGAAAGTGTCGTCAGAGTTGTAGGAGTTGTGAAAGCGGAACCAAAGGCTCCGGGGGGATACGAGATTATTCCAACGGCCTTCGACGTGCTGAATGAAGCTGATGCGCCCCTCCCCCTCGATGTTGCGGAAAAGGTGCCTGCCGAACTGGATACAAGACTCGACCATCGCTACCTCGATCTAAGAAAGCCAAGGATTCAGGCAATATTCAGAATAAGGCACTGCATGCTGCAAAGCATCCGCAACTTTCTATGTGAGGAGGGTTTCATCGAGGTTAATACCCCCAAGATCGTATCAACCGCTACAGAAGGTGGGACAGAGTTGTTCCCAATAAGCTACTTTGAAAAGGAGGCTTTCCTTAACCAGAGTCCCCAACTCTACAAACAGGTTTTAATGGCTGCCGGCCTTGAAAAAGTCTTTGAAATTGGCCCCATTTTCAGGGCTGAGGAGCATAACACTGTGAGGCACCTGAACGAGGCTGTTTCAATCGACATCGAGGTAAGTTTTACGGACCACGAAGGTGTGATGGATGTCCTCGAGAGGCTAATTGCTAAGGTTTACGAAGATGTAAGCATGAAATGCGAAAAATACCTTTCTTGGCTCAACGTTAAGCTTGACGTGCCCGAAACACCATTTGAAAGGCTCAGTTATGATGAAGCGATAGAGATGGCGAGGAAAGGTGGAGAAGAGATACCTTGGGGTGAGGACTTAACGACTCCGGCATTGAAGATCGTTGCAGAGCACATGGATGGCCACTACTTTATAGTTGATTGGCCCACTCAATCAAAGCCGTTCTACGCGATGCCATACGATGAGAAGCCAGAGGTTTGCAAGAGCTTCGACCTAATGCACGGCTGGCTTGAACTTGCAAGCGGGGCGCAGCGAATTCACATCTACGATTTACTCGTTCGCAGAATAGAAGAGTGCAATATGAGTCCCGAAAGCTTTGGTTTTTATCTTGAAGCTTTCCGCTACGGTATGCCACCACACGCAGGCTGGGGTCTTGGGGCAGAAAGATTGCTAATGTCAATGCTCGATTTGAGAAATATAAGAGAGGCAGTAATGTTCCCAAGAGACAGAAATAGGCTAATTCCATAATTTTATTTTAAAAAATCCCTGAATTTTATGAGATAACTTTCACGATTGGGACAAAGTTTAAATAAGGTAGTGCACAAAGGGAAAGAAATACGCAGCAAGGAGGAGTTAGAATTGGCCGAAATAACAGAGGTTAGAATATACAAAGCAAAAGGAAACGGAGCCGTTAAGGCCTATGCGTCCGTCTCGCTCGACGACGAGTTTATCGTGAAGGGAATAAAAGTATTAGAGGGAGAAAACGGTCTCTGGGTCAGTATGCCCAGCAGAAAGGCAAAAAATGGAAGTTTTCAAGACATTTTCCACCCTGCAAGTAAGGAGGCGAGAGAGAAAATAGTTAATGCGGTCTTGAGTGCATACAGGGAACAGATTTGAGCTAGTTTGGTTTTTAGCTTTTAATCGTTCATTTCTTAATACAATTTCCAATTTCTTTTAGTCTCAATAACAAGTTTTTTATAAAGCCCATGTCCAACTTGAATCATGGAGGAGGGTGTAACGAGAATTGGTGTTAGCCTTCCGAAAAACTTGTTGAATGAATTTGATAGTATAATTAGAACGAGAGGATACTCCTCAAGAAGTGAAGCGATAAGAGATGCTATAAGAAACTACATCGCAGAGTACAAATGGCTCGAGAGAGAGGAGGGCGAAATAGTTGGAGTTGTAACTATTCTATATAATCACCACTACAAAGGTACAAGCGATTCAATAATCTCGCTGCAACACAGCTTTGGTGACGTTATAACTTCAACCATGCACATCCATTTAAACGAAGAGAATTGCCTAGAAATGGTAATAGTGAAGGGGGATATGGCCAAGATAAAGAAACTCGTTGACAAGATAACTACCGTAAAGGGTGTCAACAACGTGAAGCTAATAACAGCCATAAAGGAGTAAATATAAGAAATAAAAATAATTACTTACTAGTGGATTAACTTTAAATACTCAATAGGGTTAAGAATAAACTGAAGCGGGGTGGGGTAGCCAGGTTATCCCGGCGGGCTCATAACCCGCAGATCCGTGGTTCAAATCCACGCCCCGCTATACGCAATGTTTCCGCTACCCCTCCTGCCTTGTTATTCCTAACTCTATGAGGTGCAAAAAATGTGGTGTCGAGCTACCAACATTAGCTGCGTTTTGTCTTACCTGCGGAACTGTAAATGCCCTAGGATGTGGCGTATTCTATGCCAATAACCGCATCTACCTCTTTTTCATTGCCGAAAAAGGCTGTGAATCTTACAGTTTTGACGTTTACGATGACGAATTCGAAATTTCAAAAAGAAACGTATTCGAGCTTATAGCTCTGAAAATCCACGAAAAAAGACTAAACGAGGTTATAGTTTCGGGAGTTGATAGAGAGGCCTTACTTGAAGCGGCAGAATGGATTAAGAGTGTTTCCGTTCACAACCTCTCCGTCTTAATTACAGATGCGTTCAACTCCCCCGAAGAATTTCGAGATGCAATTGCAAGACATTTGAGAACGAAAAGTACGCTTAAAAAAGTTGATATGAAACCAGAAGATAAAATTGGTGGAGCACATACGACGATAATAGGAGGAAGGGATGGCGTAAAACTCCTCCATAGACTAGCTGCATGTGAATATGTAAAGAAGATAATTCCGGGAATAATAGAGGCGAAGGGCATTGCCGTTGGAGGAGGTGTCAGACTCAAGCTCACTAGAAGTGATGAAAAGGGAAACATCAGAGCCATACTAATAGATGGAGCAAGCGTTCAAAAAATCCTGATAGTAACAACAGCATCAAGTGCAGAAGAGGGTGAAGAAGTAAGGAAAATTCTCGAAGGTTACCTCTCGTAATCGTGAGCCCATATAGCTCTATCTGTAAAAACTTCCTTTTTCCAGATTGGCAATTCTTTTTTCACGAGTTCCATGCTCTCCTCAAGAGGTTTCCAAACGTTCTTTCTGTGCTCGCCCATTACTACAACGTAAATTATGTCCTCTCCAGGCTTCAATACGCCGTCTCTGTGGTATATCTTGACTTCTACAATGCCAGGATTGCTCTTTAGCTTATTCTCTATTTCTTTCAGCTTTTCTTCATAGAGTTCCTCATACTTCTCGTATTCAAGTTTCTCTACTTTTTTACCTCTAGAGATGCCTCTAACAAAGCCCACGAATATACCAATAGCTCCGCATCTCTCACTTCCCTTACTACGCTTCACCTTCTCCACAAGAGACTTTAAACTTTCCCACTCGACTCCGTTTTTTATACCGCTATCTCGTCCAATATTCTCAAAGTCCTCGATGACAGCATAATCGTAGCCAAGTTCAGCAAGGAAGTCCAGAACTTTCTCTAAAGTAACGGCATCGGTGTTAAATGTGGCTACGTCTGTTTTTATCAGATTGCCGTCTAACTTGACGAAACAGACTTTCCCTGTTACGCTTTCCGAGCTGCCAACTATCTTCAAAGTTTTTAACCTCCAATTTTCAGCGATAGCAGTTCAAGTTCATAACTCCTTTTACCGTTTGTTTTATTCGGGAGGTAGATGACCGTAGTACTGTTCGTAGAAATCCATAACCTTCCGTAGTATTTCTATTGTTCTCTCCTTTTCTTTAACTCTCAAATCGTATATGTGCTCTCTGGCTTCCATATACTTATTAAAGGCTTTGCATGCAAGCACATCTATTGCATCGCTGAGCTTAACGAAGTCATCCTTGGCCATTTCTGGAAATGTCTTAAGAAGAAGTTTTTTAAGGTACAGAAGTTGTCCTATGCTCTCACCCGGAGTAAGGTTCTTATCGGTTGCAAGAAACCTCATTAAGTTGTCAACCGCCTCTTCAACGTCCGCTTCTCTACCCTCGTAGTACGCTTCTACAAAGTTGAGCAGCGATCTTGCACATTCCTCAATGAAGTTCGTTATTTCTACTACGGGCTTAATTGGATACGCTGCAAGCAGTAGCTCCTGCCACTCCTTAAGTATGTCTTCCCTCCTATTGCTGAAATCAATCATGTAATACCATGGGTGCGTTCCGATTATAACTTCTTTCCCAATATTCGCTCTTAATCATTAAGATGACTTTGCTAAGATTTAGCTTGCATTTCAGCTCCAACTACTCTTCAATACTTTAACCTGAAATTGCGCCTATGAGCATAGAGAAGTAAACCATTCCAAGGGTCATGCTCGCAAGCTTGTACATTTGTTTGGCTTTTTCTCTACTTGGAGATAAGGCAAATTTTACGGCTTTGTACAAGTAGAAGGCTACTATAAGCGTCGAAACAACAAGATAAACACCATTTAACGGAGCAACGAAAGAGAGAATTGCCACAGTTACCAGCATGAAAGCAATACTAAGTACTATTGCCCATGAAGCCCTCTCCATTCCCACAACGAGGGGAAGCATGGGTATGCGGGCATTACGATAGTCCTCCTCAAAGTACATCGAAAGGTACCATATGTGGGCAGGAATCCACAGAAGTATTATCATGGCAGCAAGAACTCCTGCAAGTTCTATTCTACCTGCTGCTGCTGTCCAACCCGCTAGGCATGGCATAGCTCCTGCCAGTCCACCAAGGACGATTGAATAGGGACTCTTCCTCTTTAGCATTATCGTATAAACTATTATGTCAAAAAACAGGCCTAAGGTTAGAACGAGAGCTAAAAATGGGCTTACAGCCCAACCTATCACGAAGCCAGCAAGAAAGAGAGTAGAACCATAGACCGCACAGCCAGTTGGGCTCAATCTCCCAGATGGTACCGGCCTGTGCCTCGTTCTGCACATTAAGGCGTCTATGTCTCTATCAAGCCACATGTTCAGGGCTGTTGTACCAGCTACAGCTAGAATGGTTGCAATAAAGGTTGCAGAAAAGTGAGTAATTAAGAAGGGGAGTTCGTGAAGTTTTAAAGCTATTACATAAGCTACAACGCACGTTACCATTAAAAGCGTGGTTTGTTTTGGTTTGATGACTTCAAGGAATGACCTTACATCAGGCATGAACTGGAAGAAAACAGGCAGATACTTCAAAGTTTCGATTTACGAAACAGCGTTGTGAGGCGATTCTAAAAAATGAAAAATACGAATAAAATTCGTACTACTCGATCCTAATTTCCCTCTTTTGAGCTTTTTCGGTCTTTGGTAGTACTACTTCGAGTACTCCATTGTTATAGCTGGCTTTTGCTTCTTCAATTTTTACCTCGGTTGGTAACGAGACGCGCCTATAGACCTCCCCATACCTGCGTTCCTGCCTTATGAAATCTCTGCCCTTTTCCTCCTTTTCTTCCTTTCTTTCAGCTTTTATAACGAGATCCCCGTCTTCAATATACACCTGAATGTCCTCTTTGTTAAAGCCGGGTAAATCCGCAACTACCTTCACCTTATCGCCCTCATCAATGACGTCTACGGGCATCGTAGCCGAGTATTCTTCAAATGGAGCAATGTATCTCCCAAACCTCTCGAATTCCTCAAAGAGCCTGTTTAGCCTCTCTTGCATCCTTCTGATTTCCTCAAACGGGTCGAGGAAACGCCTCATCCCCACCACCTCCTTAACTTTTTTACATTTACCTCCAAAACCTAACTTATTGTTAGTTTTTTCTAATATTTAAAAATTTCGGTTGATTTTTCCCACTCCAAAACCTTTGTGAAACTTGACGAGAAGGCGATAAAATGGATAATCAGGAAAAGAACTCAAAGATAATAGCAGAGATTGAAGGAATCTCAACAAGAAGGATAAATATCTACAAGCAATACATAGACAGAGATTCCCAAGCTAAGAAAGGGAAGACAAATGGAATGAATAATAGCTTATTTAGATGACGCATCCAATGCAATGATGCCATACGAGTTTTAAGCGATGAACAATTATGGCTGAATCCGTACTGACGGAACTCAGTTCCATGCCTCAGCAGAAAGGAGTGAACCATCCACAAACGAGTGGAAAGATAGAGAGGTTCTATGCACGCTGGAGGCCAAGATGAGATACTTTGAAAGATGAGTTTTGGAGTTTGTAGATTGGTATAATTGCAAAAGACCACATAGCTGGAGACTCCTGTCAGGCTTTTCTGAGAAAGCTCACTGAAAGAGTTTTTGGTTACTGCTGGAGGTGGTTCGATGGGGGAAATAATTTTAGGAAACTTCAGTTGATTTTTTACTTTTTTGTTGTTTTTTTCCCTTTCGAGGATTTCTACGCTTTGCACATCAAAGGCTTGAATTTTACAAATCCTGCAACTAAAACCTCATCCCCATCTTTGAAAGAAACGACCGACTAATTTTCTTCATATTATCTATTCTTCACAAACTTTTTCAATACTGGCTTTTTTTACTTTCAGCTCCATGTTTCAACGCAGCGTTAACGAGTTTTTTAACCCTCTCAATGTCTACTTTGCCATCCTTTTTGAAGTACGTTCCAACAATTACTCCGTCCGCATGCCTTAGTAGTTCTGCAACGTTATCTGCAGTAACACCACTCCCCGCATAAACTGGCAATGAACAACTCCTCCTCACCCTCGCAAGTTCTTCCAAGTCTACGGGCTTACCCGTTGCCGTTCCCGTAACGATTACAGCATCGGCTAGACTTCTCTCTAGATTATCCAAGTACTCTTCAAGCGTCGCAATGTGATGGGCATGCTTTACAGAAACGTCAGCGAATACCTTCGCTTTGCAATCTATGGCTTTTTTATACCTCATAACCTCTCCAGCCCTACCTTCAAGCAATCCTTCCGGTGAGATCGAAGAGAAAAACAGCTGGTTAATCCTAACGAAGTCTGCTTTTACGGCCTTAGCTATTGCTAAGGCTGCTATAGCATCGTTTCTCAGTACATTTATTCCAATTGGTATACCTACCTCCCTTTTGATTTCAAGGGCAATCGCTGTCATTGCTGCAACGGTCTCTTTGCCCACTTCAGGCAAAAATGGCTTATCACCGTAGTTCTCCACTATTATCGCGTCAACCCCTCCCTCTTCAAGCATCTTGGCATCCCGTAAGGCTGCCTCCACTACCCCATCGAAGGACGTATAGAGAGGAGAACCGGGAAGGGGCTGGAGGTGAAGAACACCTATCACTCTCATTTCTTCACCCTTCTGAAAACTGCGCCGGCAGTAATTGCCGCTAACGCCGCAATGGCTTGAAAGGCTGGAACTTCATAAACCCTCGGCAAAGACGTTGTATGATGTGCTGGTAAGGGTGGATGTTCTACCTCTACAAGCTCTTTCTCCGCATAGGATTTTGCAACAACACCTATAAGCTTGGCTATCCTCTCCGAGAGCTTGTAGTATGCGAGTTTTGCTATCGTCTCTTCGTTTGTTTTGGCGAATTCATAGTAAGCAACAGGCAGAATAGGCGTCACAAACTGCTCCAATTCTGATATTGCTGATTCAGCGGACTTCTTTGCTGTTTCAACCTTCACTTCGATCAGTCCCCTACCCGCCCTTGTATACTCCACGCCTATGAGTTCAATTGAGAGGCTTGCCTTTGTTATAGCTTCCATCGAAGAGATCGCCGCCCCACAATACATCCCCTCATCAAGCTGAGTTTTTGCAACAGTGACATCATCGCTTGCTTCGTCGATTAAATCCGGTTGTCCACCTATCGTCTTGGCGTAAACTATCATGGATTCTGCTTGACTAAGGTATAGCTGGGAACGTCTTTTTAACTCATCCCTACCGATGGGCACGTCTTCCTTTATCGTAGATAGGAGTGACAACCAGACTCTCGCACTCTCAACCCTCTCCCTAGCATACGCAAGGTATTCGAGTGCCTTATCCCTGTTCGTTGACATCTCCGCTTTCTTAAGGTATTCCTCAGCAAGCGAGACCCTTTCTTCAGCAGCACCGTAGAGTTGGAAAGATTCAACTCCTACACTATTCGAGTTTTTCAGGTATTCCTCGAGGTTTTCGATGTCTTTTTCAATTCTATCGAACTCATCGCTTAACTCCTCATCGTTCGTAATCGTATGTTTGTAAAGAAGGTATCTCATCTCTATTTTTGCAACGAAGTACTTGCTTGTTGAGGTATAGTAATTCCCCTCCTTATAGTTTTCCTCAGCCTCATCAATAATCTTCTGAATCCTCTCAATTTCGTCATCCTTTGCTATCTTCTTAACCTGCTCAAAAAGACTCGTTGCATCGCCCTTCATCTTGTCGGCAAGCCTCAGCATGATGTTGGAGTACTTTGTAAGGTTGAACGTAAGCTTTGGTTTCTCGATCGTATAGCCTGTGTAGTAGGCCAAGGCCTGTTCTACGGTTTCAACTTCAACAACATCCACGCCAAGTTGCTTCCCGTACTCCACAACGTCAACTGGCTTTGTAACAATCGATATACGTATAAAAGGGCCTATCCTCTCCTCTTTTTTCTCCTGAACGTACACAACTCTTTGGCCTTTAGGTATTAAGAAGTATTTTGCTCCGTTGTTCGCTGCTGCTTCAAGCTTGTAGGGTATGCCTCCAACGGGCCCTATAAAACCGTCTGGATAGATCATCCCGGTCATGAAAACATCGTTTTTTATGCTGAGATTCTTAAGGGCCGCAATCGTTGCAACAC
>Ga0190367_1002183_pt1 | contig 10248 bp, 8 predicted proteins | sample 4872181011_MG_FD_171838 | JGI IMG/M metagenome (GOLD analysis project Ga0190367, IMG submission 171838) | Hydrothermal vent microbial mat bacterial communities from Southern Trench, Guaymas Basin, Mexico - 4872-18-10-11_MG | ecosystem: Environmental > Aquatic > Marine > Hydrothermal vents >... | reverse complement strand
TCGTCCTTTATCGTTATAGCTGAGCCTCCGAGTTTTATCACTGCCAGCATATCTCTTCGCGACATTAGAACTTCCTCTCCACGATGAAGTCCGCCAGTTCAAGGAGTTTTCTACGTGCCTCAGACATAGGTAGAATTTGTAGAGAACCTTTCGCCTCATCCACAAGTTTTCGTGCAAGCTCGTAAACCCTTTTACGAGCCCTAGTCTTAGATATTATTTCAATTGCCCTCCTTACGTCATCCCCCTCTATCTTATCCTTTCTTAGAATAGCTAAAAGGGCATTTCTGTCTGTTTCTGGTAGCTCCTCTAGCGACATTAATATGACTGCGTTTCCAAGCTTATGTTCGATTATATCCTTCCCTACCTTCTTTCCGAACACCTTTTCCTCGCCGAATATGTCTAGGAGGTCGTCTATTAGTTGAAAAGCTAAGCCTATTTTGCGACCATAGTCTTTAAGTGCTTCCAACCACTCGTGTGGAGCATCTGCAACAATAGCTCCAGCTACGCATGCTGCCTCTATTAACGCCGCCGTTTTATACTCGATCATCTTGAAGTAATCTTCAAGAGAAACCTGTGTGTACCTGTGTTTAATTATGTAATCGTCTGATCTACCCGCCTGTTCGAACAGTACATCAAGCCTTTCACCCTCTACAATTTTCTTGATCGTGCGCGCAACTAGTTCATGAAGGGTTGGAGCTTTCCATGAGCGGTTAACAAGTTCGCTTATAGATTCCCTATAGTGTATTCCAGCTAGTAGGGCCATGACATCTCCGTAAAGCTTCCGAACGGTAGGTTTCCCTCGCCTAATTTCGCCTCTATCAATTATGTCGTCAAAGATTAGCGAGTATTCATGGATTAGCTCTATTGCTGCAGCTATAGGCAGAGCTCTTTCTATACTTCCTCCACACGCCAGACAACTTAGGATGGCTAGCGCAGGTCTAACTCTCTTACCTCCCGTTTCTACCTGGTGTAAAACTATATCCTTAAACTCATCGCTTGTTTCACTTAGAAGAGCTTCCTTGATCAAGGAATCTACTTGCATCCCTAATTCCTTCAAATAATCTAGAATGCCTCCCAAGATTCCTACCCCCTAAGGAGAGGGAGAAAGAAACATAAAAGATTTTCATTAGGACGAAGGGGGAGGATAGTAGAAAACTAACTTTCCAGTAAGCCAGTCTCTTAGCAAAACCCTTGCTGCTTCCTCTATGTTAAGTTTTCCGCCCTTGAGAAGAAATCCTCTTTTCTTTGCCAGTTCTTCCAATATTTTCTCCGGGTCTCTATGTTCAATGCCATAAGTCTTTCTGAACACCGTTGGGTCCAAGTTTAATCCTATTCTTATGAGCCTAATTGCTGCGCCTATAGGATCGGATAATTGCTCCGAGTTTAAGGCGAACCTCAGAGCAAGAGCCTCTTCATCCTCTTCTATAGGGATTATACCTGGCGTATCAATTACCTTTAGCCATTGTGCGGCTCTAAACTCTTGAACGTGTTTCGTATGACCAGCTTTAGGAGAAGTAGAAGCCGAGTGCCTACCCTTTAGAACGTTTATTATCGTGGACTTGCCCACGTTTGGGAAGCCTGTAACCGCTACTCTTACAACTCGCTTATCTTGAGGAGCTACTTTCTTGATCACCTTCCAGAGAAAAGTTGTTCCTAGCCTATTCTTGGCGCCAATATATATCGTTGGATATTCCTTCTCAAAGTGATACTTCCATTTCTCTAGGACATCTCTAGGTACGAGGTCAGCTTTATTTATCACTATTATTAAAGGTTTATTATACCTCTTAACGAGATTCTCAAGCTTACTGGAACGTGTACCCAGAGGATCCCGAGCATCGACTACCTCAAGTACTATATCGGCTTTCCCTATCACTCTCCTTACGTTCCTCCAAGCTCTCCTAATCCCTATGATATCAATCGGCATAACGTCTAACTGCATAATATTGTCAAAAGCAGGTTATTAACAATACCTAAGCTCTGCTACTGAAGCTCTGGACGAACCACTCAGCGAACGCTTTAAAGGCCTTACCTCTATGAGAGAATGCATTCTTCTCCTCCGTACTCATTTCTGCAAAAGTTCTATCAGATCCTTCAGGAATGAATATGGGATCGTATCCGAAACCTCCCGAACCTCTAATCTCATAGGAAATGTAACCGTATACGAGCCCAGTGAAGATCCTAGGCCCCATTCCTGGAGCATGAAATGCGACAACTGATTTAAAGTACGCCCGTCTGGTAGGCTTATCCTCAAGCAGCTTCAATATTCCCTTAAGGCCTATTGTCTTGTACACATATGAGGAAAACGGACCTGGAAAGCCGTTGAGGGCTTCAATAAACAGACCTGCATCCTCGACAACCAGGATTTTCTTAGGGTGCTTTTTTACAAGCTCCTTAATCGAGTATAGTACTACATCTTCAAGGGAGTCTGACTGTATTTCAAGCTTTTCCTCAGGTAGTTGCTTTAAATTAATATTGTACTTGGAGAGTATCCTATAAGCCTCCCTGAACTTTCCCCTGTTTTTAGTAACAAAGAAAGCAGTTATCCTACTCGTCATCGTACTCAACTATGGATTTTACTCTTCCCAAGCGTATAAATTCTGACTCATCCTTATCTATATCATTCTTCAAGTACTCCAGAAGCTCCTCGCTTATAAGAGGCTTACCGTTAACTAAGGGATAACCATAGGGCAGTATTATTGAGTGCTTATCAGAAACCTCGATCTCTAGACCCTCCACAATGGGTATCTCTGCCAGCTCATGACCCTCAGAGATCATCTTGGCGATATACGCAGCCCCATCTATAGAAAATTGCAACGACCCAAGATTCCTTTTAATAGCTTTTGGTAAGCGATTACACAAAAGAGCTTTTGTTCTTCCCTTAGGAGGAAAGTCTCCCATTATACCGCCTATGACAACCACTGTTTTGTCACTGAAATCTGATGGCTTGAGTTCTTTAAGTGCCTGGGGATCTAGGACTATAAGGTCATTATTTTCAATCAAGAACGTTTCAGTAATGCTTTCTCTAAATACGAGTAGCGCTATGGTAGATAATTTTCTCCTCTCCCGGTCGTCCTTGACGTTAGTTATGATTAAGTTTTCTCGCCCTACTATTCGACTGACATTCTTATACTCAAACCACATCCACTTGCTTACTACCGGTTCCAAATGCTCGATAACGAAATAGGTCATTATGTCACCGCATTGAAGCCTTATTGTTGAGCCCCTGAAGTGTCCTCTTCACTAAGCAGTAGTAAGTAAATGAGATACATGTTTTTTAAACTTTCTTCGAGATACTCTCGAAGGGTTCTCCCAAGATATTGTGTGAATTTTTGCCATTTTCCTACAGGTACTTCTTTAATACGCCTTAGAGAGTTGGAGTACTCCCTAAGAACATCGCTCAGCGATACTTTTCGCTCGAGGCCTAGAGCTTTCTCTAACTCCTCAAGTGGCGCGAGCTCCAGATTTAACTGCTTCTTAATAAGCGAGCTGAGCTCAATAATGGACTCCATGTGCTCTAAACCCTTTAGTGTTGCGATAAAGCTCTTAAGCCCTATCTTTGTCAGATTCTCGTAGACGCTATCCTTGGAGAAGACCATGACTCTAAATCCCTTGTTTATGAGGTTCCTAATGGACCTCTCAAAATCCTCGCTCTCAGCAGATACTATGAGAAATTCTTTAAATCCCGTTGAGAGAGTAACCTCCTCTCCATCGAAGACGCCTAATGCGAAGAAAGACACCTTAAGCTCCTCACTGAAAGGCAGCTCTATTACATCAAAGGTAGCTAGTTTAAGAGCTCTAGAGGGTCTTGGAACGTAAACCTTTCTACCCTTAAGGCTTAACATGATCTTCTCCTGTAAAAGAAGGTACTCTACTACCCTTAAGGCGGCCTCCTTTGCCAGATTCCAATTTAGATCTAGTGAAACGAAATCTAAGTACGCATTTTCATCTACCTCTAGCATCAAGATCTCGTCTAGTTCTTCTGCATTGTACTCTCTAATGGCCTTACTTACACCCAGCCAGTCTAAGGACTCTAAAAGACCTGCGCTTTCCGGCTCGTGGAGAATTAAAAGCTTCTTCTCCCCAATTTTATGGAGACTATACATTATTGTTTCGAAAGGTATTCCGTACACCTTGCGTAGTACCACCATTAAGTAAGCTAGTCCAATGCGCATGATCATCGGATTTTCCGCTGGATCGAGCTCTATCGTTCGACCGTAAGTGTAGTCCGTATACCTTCCGTTGGTAATTGTGGGGACTTCGATAGCCTTTAAATCTCTGAACACTATAGTTTTCCTTGCAAGAGTCTTTACAATGGGCTTAGGACCTCTTAAGAACCATATTACCCTGTTAGGTATCTTTACGAGTCTACCAAATCCTCCCTTGGGCGGGTAGACTACACATATGACTTCTGAGTGAATTCTTCCGTAAGCATAATCCCTAAATATGTTGGGCTCCTCCTTCCAGGACCTCTTTATCTTCGCGTACTCCTCATAGGCCTCAGCTAGGGGACCATACCTCCATAATGTCCCTTCGCCTAAGGGCTCTTCCATGACCGCCGTTACAACTCTGCCGCTACGTCCTCCAGTGTTATGTAGGACTACGATACCATCAGAGGTGTAGTCTATGCACCCCGGCTGAAATCTCTCGACTAAGTCGCAGTGCGAAATTTCCTCTAAGTAGTATTGTTCCCCCTCCTTAGTCATCTTAATCCTCTTAATGCCATAAGGCGGAGAGAACTCATAGAAGTTCATTTTCCTCCACACATCTTTACCTCTCCTCGTCAGTTCAGCTCCTGACACTAGGCCTAGCTCTCTTAGGAAATTGTACTCGTCTTCGGATAGCTTGTCCCTAAGCATTGGAGATATGAACTTAAATAGTGCTTCAAAGAGATATGAGTATTTGTTATTAGGGTTAACGATAGTCTTCTCAAGCGGCAGCTTAATCCATTTCCTAAAAGTCTCAACGCCCCTCGACAGTAAATCCCTATCCCAACGCGTTGAGGGTATGACTATCGTCTCCGAGAACTCTATTTCCTCCCGCCTTCCCTTCCTGCCCTCTCGTTGCCAGTACTCCCTCACGTTATCGGGCAAGCCTATGTGCACTACTCTTACTATAGTGCCTATATCTATGCCCTGAGATAGAGTGCGCGGTGAGAACAGTACCTTCACTCTACCTTTCCTGGCACCCTCCTCTATCTGTTCTCTCAGGGTCTTAGAGATAAGGTGATGATGAACCGCTACTCGTTCTTGGAGTTGTAAGGGAAGCCTCAATTTAAGCCTTCTACAGATCTCCTCAGCCCTAGCTATACTACGCGTAAAGACGAGGGTGACTCCTTCATCGTTGAGATAGTTTTGAAGAATTTCCACGGGATCTAGCTCAAGCCTTGGCACATCTAAACCTAGACCTTCAGCCACACTTAGCATCTTGAAGACATCTCTTCGGAACTTTTCAAAATCCTCGAGAGCCTCCAATACATCGGGCGCCAGCTCCTCTCCCCTAACTCTAGAGTACTCTTCAAATGCCGTTCGAATATGTTTCCATAGGGAGCAAAGATCCTTGCCTAGGACAACGTACACAAAATTTTTCACTTTAAATGCCTTACCCTCTATCACCGCGCTTGGTCGAGAGTTGATCTGGGAGAACAACTTAGCTACTTCATTCGCGTTTTCTAATGTGGCTGTTAGAAGAGCCAATTGAAAGTTTGAGCTAACTAAATCCCTAAGCACTCTTATCATAGAAAATAGTATAGCTATCTCCCTCGGACCGTAGAAGTCAAATTCGTCAAGCACTATTAGATCGACTTCCCTAAGAAATACACTTAGAATGGACTTCTCAGGATATAGTCCCATTTTCTTTAATTCATTAAGTAGAAAAGCGGGATTTGTTATGACAATGTTTGCTTGTGCTATTAGGCGCCTAAGCTTAACCCTACTGCCCAGCCTTTTATATAATTCTTCCTTTCTCTTAGCATCTATAGCGACAACATTAAGCCCTAAAATTTCAGAATAGCGTTTTAAGCGTTGAAGCTGATCATTAGCCAGAGCTAAGGTGGGGTAGATAGCGAGCGTTCTCTTGACGTTTTTGATGGCGTAGAACAACCACGCCTCGGTTTTCCCAGAACCTGTGCCAGAGCGTAAAATGACATTGTATCCCTGACTCAGTTTTCGTAATGCTTCAAGTTGATGCTTAAATAGCCTTTTTTCGGCCATCGTTTTCAAATACTCATCATTCAGACTCGGTAAAGAAAGCTCGGCTAAGATATCCTTAAACTTAAGGTCTACACGCTCAGGAACCTCTCCAGGCTCTTTAAACGTATAATAATCATATCCTAATGCACCTAGTATCTTTGAACTCTGAGTGATCAATACCGCAAAGCCTCATGAAAATACTCTTAAAAGCATCTTTAAATTTTGACGTTTAAGGAACCATAGTGATACAGAAGGTGAACCTAAAGCCCTAAATGCGGCGTAGTCTCCAAACCCACATGCGCCGAACTTTTCTCGCACATATTTTAATTCTAAACAATCTTCTATAAATTATAAGAATAAAAGAAAACTACTAAACGTTTTTAATTCCGTTAGATCTATAGTAGTGCGTGACCAGAGGAAGTAGAGAAGTATTTGACGAGCTAGACCTAAAGATCCTAGAAAACATCGCAGAGAACCCTCTAAACATAGCTCGAATTGCCAAGAAGATAGGAGTTTCGAGGGAGACCGTTAGAAGGAGAGTTCAAAGGCTGCGTAAATACGTTCAAGTATACGCCCTTCCTGATTACAGCGCACTGGGACTTTCGTTGATGTTCGTTTTCCTCGACAGGTTAACAGACCAGGATTTGAAATACCTTGATTCAAGGTACTTGGGTAGAGTAATGAAGTTTTACACTGAAAACGGTGCAAGGTGGCTATTTGTCTATTACTTCCCAAGGAACTATACCAAAGCGTTAGAGAACCATGTTAGAAAAAGATTTGAGGGAGCTATTATTTTTGAGGGATACAACTTCTTAAGAAAGCCTTCTTTCAACCTCTATGATTCTTCGAATAACTCTTGGAAGATTAATTGGAACGGAATAGCTGAGGAAATTTTAAATGAAAACAAAAAGGCTAGACTGGAAATCTCCCCCCTACAAAAATTCGATGAAAAAGACCTCTACATAATAAATGAGCTTAGAGCTAACGCTATTACGACGATTTCGAGCATTGCCAGAAAACTAAAAGTGAACGTAAGATCGCTCCTCTATCACTTCCATACGCACGTTCCAAACCTCTTAGTAGGCTATAACATTAGTCTAAGACCTGAGGTCTTCAAAAACCACTTAACAGTCATTACGAGAATTCACTTCTTCACGATGTCACAGATGTTGCAGTTTGCAGGAGTTCTAAGAGAACTCCCGATAGTAAATGCTGTTGCCACATCGAAAGAAGAACCGGATCTTATTCTAAGCATATTGCTACCTATGGAGCATATACTCTCCTTCTACAAGTTCCTCGAGAAATTAACGATACAAGACTTCATTAGGAACGTCGATTTCGTGGGCATCATTGATATTGAGAACAGTACGGTAAGACCGTTTCCACATACATCTGATATATTCAATAAGAAATGGCTTCTCGAGGATAAATTTAGTATGAGTGAAGAAGTTCTGTGAACAAACCTATTGAAGCTATTCTACGACAACGAGCAGTTAAACTAATCACTTAACTGGGCATTTTATGCGTTTTAGATTTTTTGAAGACTCCATGTTGTTAGAGACTTTAGAGCTAAGATGACCTGAAAGACAAAGTAATGACCTATAGAGGAAGGATGAGGCCATGTATCTTGGATTCGCTGATGATCTAGAGCCTGAATGAACTTACGCGTGAATAACTACCATCGCGAGATATATACTACTTTTCCCTTCATGAGAGGAGTAGTACGATATAGCGAACTTATTGTGATCTAGTAATAGTATTCCTGGATAGCTGGTATCTCCACCTGATGGAAGGATCAATACGGGCTTAAGAGATAGCGTCTCAGGCTCAAGTATTTGAAGACAAGTCTTAGCCTTACCGTGTATGTACACGCGCGAAGCCACCAGGATTCTGCCATTAAAGGGGAACATGGCTTGTCCTTGAAGGACTTCATTTAACTCCCACTTTTTCCAGCTTGTATAAGGGGGTTGGGATCGGCATATCGCTGCGGTTCTTTCACCTCCTTCACGCCTCACTAACGCTAGGATTTCCCCATCTAGAAATACTATCTCAGTCTCGTTAGCTCGATCCCCCTCATATATCGTGCTTACATGGCTCCAGTGTATGGCATTTTCGCTTCTTAATAAACAACTTTTCAAGTTTCCTCTAACGTCATAGGCTGCGCAGTAAATCGATTTCCCGTGCACTTTAGGTCTCCAAAGCCTATACCAATCCTCGTACACCTTTATAGCTTCGCTAAAATTTGAACCATCCTCGCTCCAACAAACTCTAGTGTGTTGATAAGGGGGTTCAGGGCTTCGACATGCAAAGTATACGAAAAGCCTGTTCTCGAACACTAATAAATGTGGATCCCTATCGTCGTACCTCGTGGATAGCCTTGCAACCTCTTCCCATGTCGTTAAGTCTTTTGATCTGACCACTATTATGCGACCATCATATGATGAGTGTGCTGAGCCGCCTCTGAAGACGATGTAATAGTAGCCCTTGAATAACGCAATATCAGTAAATGCATTATGAGGAGCTTTATCATACACCTTGATTAGCTTCACGAGCCTGCTAGTCATGGAATGATTTAGCTTAAATAGGTACTTTAACCTTTTGAAATGATTCCTCATCCTTTAATTCTAAGCTTCTAAATCACCGCGATAAAAAGCGGTAAGGTGCTGGCAAGAAGAATTATCATCTCACATCTTTGTAATCGATCACATGTAAGCTCCATTTTGAAGTATGGATAGAGTTTTTGAAACAAGTTCCAGGGATATACCGGCTATTTAAGAACGATCATTAACTCTCAAATATAATAATAAATAGGTATATACTAGTGGTGAACTAACTTTGAAGATAGGGGCAGTAATGTTTAAATATGACAATTGATGTCAATTTATGTAGAAGTGTGGTGTATGAGTGAGAGGTTACTGCCTCCTAGGGAGGCTTGTAGGAGGCTTGGTATTAGTTTTCGTACTTTGAAGAGGTGGATTTATTCTGGTAAGATTAGAGCTGTTAAGACTCCTACTGGTAGGTGGATGATACCGGAGAGCGAGGTAGAGAAGATAGTTGGAGGCAGGGTTGAAGTTGAAGAGGTTAGGGCAGTTATCTATGCTCGCGTTAGCTCTAGCGATCAGAAGAAGGATTTGGAACATCAAATTCAGTACTTGACGCAGTACTGTTCCGCTAAGGGTTACAGAGTTGTTGATGTCTTAAGTGACGTAGCTAGTGGGCTCAAGACTAACCGTAGAGGATTAACGAAGTTATTCAACTACGTTGTGAATAGGCAAATTGACGTAGTGGTTGTTACCTATAAGGATAGGCTTACTCGTTTTGGCTTCGAGTACCTAGAATACTTCTTCAACCAGTATGGTGTGAGGATAGAGGTTGTCTATGGAGTGGAGCCTAAAAACGCTTACCAAGAACTTGTCGGGGACTTAGTAGCAATAGTGACGAGTTTTGCTGGAAAACTCTACGGTATGAGAAGCCATAAGAAGAAGAGGCTTGTTCAAGGCTTCAAGAAGCTCCTAAAAGAGGTTGAGAAGAATGACTAGAGTTACGAGGACAGTTATGGTAAGAAGCGTTAAACTATCGAGAAAGGTGTTTAGGATATTCGTGGAGCTTGAGGGCATGTACCGTAACATGCTTGAACAGTTGATACTCTATGCGTCTAAAAACCTTATCTGGAGTTTTACAAAACTGAAGTCGCTGAAGTATAGAGAGCTTAGAGCAATGTACCCGCAATTACCAAGCCACTATGCCTACACCGCTTGTCAAGACGCAGCCACTAGGGTTAAAAGCTTCTATAGGTGTAAAGTAAACCAGCTAGCCGGAGAAATATTTGAGAAATCAGCGAAAGAATTTCGCGGTGGCGTCAAGAAGTTACGGAGAGGTGAAAAGCGCTACCTTTACAGGAGAGCATACGTGAAGGCTAGACGCCGAGTGGAGAAGGAAATGCGTGAAGGAAGGCTTGAACCTGAAGTCCGGAAAGTGTCGATATGGCTTGACGACCATCTGTGGAAGCTTAACGGATTAACCTCTTTTAAAATAACTACACATAAGGGATGGATACTAG
>Ga0190367_1002182_pt1 | contig 10251 bp, 12 predicted proteins | sample 4872181011_MG_FD_171838 | JGI IMG/M metagenome (GOLD analysis project Ga0190367, IMG submission 171838) | Hydrothermal vent microbial mat bacterial communities from Southern Trench, Guaymas Basin, Mexico - 4872-18-10-11_MG | ecosystem: Environmental > Aquatic > Marine > Hydrothermal vents >... | reverse complement strand
AAATTTTTCTTTAGAAAAATTCGGGAAGATAGCAAAGAATTCTTAATTAAAATATTTTTTGAAGATATTCTAATAAGAATATATAATTCTCAGGGAAAGGAACTTAATAAAGGATTTATAACAATTTTTTATCCAAATGGAAGCATATATAGAAACCATATTTCTAACAAGATAGTTTTAACACCAAGTTTCCCCCCGGTATTTAGGATAAGAGTTAGCCTAGATGATTTTCAGTCCCCAAATATAACTATAGTTGGATTTAAGGAAAATGTTGCAGAAATATATGTAAATATACACGACCTTCTTCTCACTATAATGGATGTAAAATATAGAGGTTTAGGTTCATTGAAGGTTAAAGTATTTTCATTTAAAAGTCTTTTGTCATATACATTTTATACAGATGAAAATGGTAGAGCGACTATAGAAAACCTTGTTGAAGGAAATGAATATATGATTAGAGTTTTTCATCATGGTATTGAGATAAAAAGAATGGTAATAAACTTTACTAGAAATTTAAATCAAATTAGACTTAAATGTCCTATAGATGACTTTAAAATATATGTTAGAAATCCTTCAGGCATACCCTTAAATGGAATAAATGTTACAATAAATGGTGATAAGGGCATAACTTTATCAAATATAACAGATAGTATGGGTAAAGTATTGTTCAAAAACATAATTTATGATACATATAATGTTACTATATACTCTAGTGGTATACCAGTATTCTCTAAAAAACTTTCCTTTAACGGTGAAGATAATCCAATAATTTCTGTCAATGTATATAAGTATATTGTATTGGTGAGAGATTATTGGGGAAATCCCCTAGAAAATTGTACAATATATTTAGTTGGGGAAAATGGTCTAAATATTAAGAAGGTTAGCGATGATAGAGGACAAGCTATATTTAAATGGATTCCCCAGGGAAACTATTCTATAAAAATAGTGTTACCATTTATTAAAGACAAAATAGTGAAAAATATTTCTATACCAGGCTATGGATATAATGTATTTAAAACAGATATAGTTTTTCATTATGAGAATATAGTTATCTCTATAGATGAACTATATATAGGTTTCGGAATATTTTTAATAATCTCATTTTCAATCATTTTCATAAAAAGTAGAGATAAAGAGCTGATATTTCAATGAGGGACATATATGTTAAATATAAACTATGTGATTATAAATGATTTTGAATGGCCGCTAATTTTACTTGCATTAGACGGATATTCACCTATACCTGGGAGAGTAAGAATACATATGATATGTTTTATCTACCATCATATGGGGTTTAATTTTATTCCGGGATTTTTCGGTCCATATAGTCCTGAGCTCGATAAAGCTATAGATGAGGGAATTGCGCGCGGACTCATAGATACATATTATGTTCCACTCAAATATGGAAGAAGTATAAAAAACTATAGTTTAACTATAGATGGTAGAAGAGTTGCAAATGCCATTGTTTCTAAGATTAGAGATAGATACGTCTTATTAGATAATGTTGCATTTATAAAGGGTAAAGAGATTCTATCAGATCTTGAGGCTATAAAGAGGACTTATAGAGAGAAGCCCCTACTTTTTCTTTTCCAGAGAATATCTGAAGATACTATAAAGGAATGGCCATATTGGATGAGGTTTGAATCAAAGGGATTAAAAGAAATATTAAATGAAGTTTACAATGAAATTAAATACGGATTTCTATAAACTTTCGTAACCTTTTCTAAGAGCTCTGATATTTATATCAATATATTTTTCTGGAAAATATTCTCTTATAACCTCTTCAAGCTCGTTTAAACTATGTGGTATAATTTTCAATCTACACATTGCACCAAGCATAGCTGTATTAAGAATTCTGCTTTCTTTAAGTTCCTCTATAATTTTAAGACCATCAATAACATAGATTTTTAATCCGAGGGTCTTTATCGAGGAGATAATTTCATTTATCTCCGGCAGACTTACATTGAGAACAGATGGTGGAATAATCATTTTATTCATCAATATTAATCCATTTGGAGAAATATAATCTATATATCTTATTGTTTCAACAGCCTCTAAAGATACGATTGCATCTGCAGTGTTAATGGGTATTAACGGCGAGAAAACGCTTTTGCCTGCTCGCAGATGAACCACTACCGAGCCACCTCTTTGAGATAATCCATGTACTTCCGAAAGTCTCACCTCGTATCCTTTCATTATAAAAGCCTTTCCAGTCAGTCCGCCTAATGTTAGTATTCCCTGACCTCCCACCCCACAAAAAATTATACTATACATTATATCACCTCTTTATCGCATTGAATGGACATATTTGTACACATACTCCACATCCGGTACACAAGTTTTCATCAATTTTAACCAAATTATTTTCTCTAATTATCGCTGGACATGAAAAGGCGTTTACGCAAATCATACACTTAGTACATATATCTTGATCTATATAATATGGATAAATTTTTTCACCTTTTCTTCTAACAAGTCTCATGGCTTCTAATGCACACAGTCTTCTAGAAACTATAAATCCTACACTTTTATTATTCATAACGTATTGGATTGCATCCATAATCTTTTCTATTGAGTCTTTAACATTATATGGATCTATAACTGAAACATGTTTTATACCAATGGCTTCTGCAATTTTTTCTGGGAGAATTTTAACAACTTTTTTACCCATTAATGTCTTGCCGGAGCCTGGATGTGGCTGCATACCAGTCATAGCTGTAACACCATTATCCATAACTATAACTAACATTCTCGCATTATTGTATACAGCATTTATAAGTCCAGGTATACCTGCATGATAGAACGTTGAATCACCTATTAATGCTATAGGTAATTCGTCTGAGGAGTGAGCTATTCCATTAGCCAAACCTATACTTGCCCCCATACAAAGTACAGAATGAGTTGCTTTAAATGGTGGGTTGAATCCAAGTGTATAGCATCCGATATCTCCAGAATATATTGGTTTTACTTTGCTTTTAGCTACAGCTATCTTTAATTCATAAAATGTTGCTCTATGAGGACATCCGGGACAAAATGTTGGAGGACGCTGTGGAATATTATATTTAATTTTTTCAGAAAATTTAATATAATTGGGGAGAGGTATTTTGAGAAAAATTGAGATGGCTGTAGCAACTTTTTCTGGAGTCAATTCTAATACTCTTGGAACAAGATCTTTACCATGAATTTCCTTCTTAAGCCCCTTTTCAAATAACAATACTTTAATCTGATTTTCAATTATCGGCTCAAGTTCCTCTACAACCAATATCTTCTCAACGTTTTCACTAAATTTTTCTATAGACTTTAATGGAAGTGGATAGGTTGTTGAAAGCTTTAATATAGATACTTTATCAAGTAAATTTTTACTATATAGGAAGTCCATCACATAGTTATAGGCCACGCCAGATGCTATAATTCCATACACAGTATCATTTATTTTCATTTTATTTAAAGGAAATTTCTCAAATTTCTCTCTAATTTTTTCTAATCTTTCCAATGCTTTTCCATGAAGTTTCTGCGAAAATCTTGGGACCATTACCAGTTCCTCAACCTTTCCCATAAACTTTCCAATACCTCTATTCGGCCTAATTTCACCTAAAATCACGTTACCCCTGACATGGGATAATCTAGTAGTAGATCTAAGTAAGATAGCGGACCCAGTCTTTTCGGAAATATCGTATCCCAATAATACTGATTGTTTAGCTTCCATAGGACTTGCAGGCTCTATTACGGGAATATATCCATGCATACCATAATATCTATTATCCTGCTCATTCTGAGAGCTATGGCAACTGGGATCATCAGCTGAGACTATTAGGAGGCCTCCCTTTAGGCCACTATAACCTATGCTCATAAAAATATCTGAAGCGACATTTAAACCCACGTGTTTCATAGCTGCGAATCCTCTTAAACCACATAGAGAAGCGCCGAATGCAATTTCAAGCGCAACCTTCTCATTCGTGGACCATTCAACATAATAGTTAAATTTAGATGCAACCTTACCGAGACTATCAATTATTTCAGATGAGGGTGTACCTGGATATCCCGCAGCAACGTCTATACCAGCTTCAATAAGACCTCTTGCTATAGCCTCATTACCTAATAGAAAAGCTGTATAACCAGGTTTATCTAATCCAAGTTCATACATAACCATCAATAAATAATGTAAGTAAAATAGTATAATAATGTTTTTAATCTGAAAGAGGAGATCAGTCCGCCCGTCAATCTTCATGTACTCATAGCATGTCTTTCATCATCACAGTATCAATATAATGAATAATTATAAATAAGTTTATTTATAATTCTATGCATAGATTAAATGATTACTATGGGAATAGGTATAAGAGTTATAAGTCTATCGGCTGAACGTTTATCTGAAAATATTCCTGGAAAAATACAATATAGCATGCAGTTTTCTCTTCCAAGTGGAGAGGTTAGAAGAATAAAGAATAAAATTAATATTCCATTCATATATACATTATCTTCTTCACCTCCAATCATAAATGTAACTATTAGAGGTTTTGTTGATATCACTGGGGATGAAAAAACGTTATCTACTATTTTAGATCAAATCAGATATAAGAAAATACCACAATATGTGTTTCAGACAGCATTTCAATACATTGTTTTTGAAGCACTATATGTTGTAAGAGAGTTAGGTATACCCCCACCAATCCCTATGCCTGGTAGAGAGAGAAAGGATAAACAGTTTTTCGGAGAAGTTGTTTAAAATCATAATTCGATGTGATTAGATGAGTTTAGATAAGATTAAGGAAATATTGAATAGAGAAGCTCTCCCAGAGTTTACATCTATTTTAATAGGAACGGAAGACGGATTACCAGTAGTATCTACTATGAATGAAAATTTTGGACAAGATAATGCAGGTTTACTTACAGTAATATTGAATTCAATTGAATTATTGAAAAAGATATCTGATCTAGGAGAAATGAATTACATAGTATCGGTCCATGAGAATGGAGGAATATTTATGGCTAAAATAGATTCAAGACATTATATGTTAATAACATTTAATAGAAAGTTAAAAATAGGTATACTAATTTTTCACGTCAGGAGGATAATTAGGGAGATAAGGAAATACTTATAGCTTCATGAAGAAAATAGGGAGAATTCACAGTAGGGATCTCCCCTACCAACACATCTCACTTCGACACATTTTATTCTAACTTTCTTTCCATTGGTATCTGCTATAGCTTGAAGAATTCCCATAAATATTCCCTGCCATATATAACATACATCCCTGCCAATATTATCATATTCCTCTCCATACGATCTAGATATTCTAAAGTAAGCCTTCATTTCATTTAAATCTAAAGATATTATCTCAAAGAATCCCCATCCTCTTTTCATCGATAATTTAAATAAAGCTTTAATTAAATCTTTCTCAGCATTTTTATATTTTTTTAGCTGTGTCGTAATAAATTTATAGCCAAATTTATATCCAGCTCTACGGAAAGCTATCCTTGTACCCATTATTCCAAATAACTCCTCAACGTTTTTCTGTAATTCTACAAGAAATTTCCTAGAGACTATAATTACAGGTATCCCTGAAAGCAATAATCTACTACTGTTGTCCAGAAATATTTTATCAATATAGCTACTAGCCATTATTTTTCACTATCCACTTAACAGCTCCTTCAATTCTCTATTAAATTTTGATAATTCGTAGAGAAGCAATCCAAGCTTAATATCCTTAGAATTTACACATATAAGCACAGCTTCTTCTCCCACATTCATAATTATTACAGAACCATTTGATGCAAATGTCATGGCTTTTTCAAATTCTCCTCTTCCCAATGCCATAGATATTTTCTGGGATACGCTTAATAATGCTACACCCATAGCAGCAACATCTTCACCACTTATAGATGATTTAAAGTAACTGGCCATTTCTAATCCTTCTGAGGTTGCGAGAACGACTCCATCAATGCCTGCCGTATTTATAACGAAGTCTTTAATCTTTTTTTCAATCTTAACTATATCAGACATAAAATATACACCATCACAAATATTATCTCGGCTTTACTATATATTCTTTAATATTCTATAATGTGAATAATTTAGGGATATTTGAAATTTATCTTATACATATATGTATTAAAAATCAATATTATATCTAGCTATAACAGAGTTTATGTTTCATTATTTTAAACTTATAATTTATATAGTTGAAAAGTGAATTTTATATAGATGGGTTAGAACGTATGGGTTAGAATTATGTATCAATTAAATCAGCTGTTAGAAAATATGGGGGGAGTCTTTCCTATCTTATCTATAGCTATATCTATTTTTTCATTGATAATCGTATTATTTTTAATATCCAAGACTAGGAAGCAAGGATTATCTGAGAAGAGATTAACAACAATAAATGATAGACTTAATTCTATCGAAAAAATTTCCCAAAAAGAGTTAAATGAATTAAAAAGTAACTTAGTTTCTCTAGATGAAAGAGTGAAAAACTTAGAGAGTAAAGTTATAGAGGAAGGAGAGACTAGACCTGTATCTCAACCCATACTTGCTAGACGTCAATTAGTTAGAGGAGTTACGGTGACCCCTCTATCTTTTCAACGATACATTTCTTCAAATCCATTATTGTCATCAGGAGTAATTTTTGATTCAAGTGGAATGATAATCGAAATCGCTGGAATCGATTCCGAAAAAGGTGAGCGAGTAGCATCCTATATGTATGAAGTTATAAGAAATTTTAGAGAGAGTTTAACTGAACCCAATATAATATTATTTCAGGGTGATAAAGAATATGGAATATTGCTAAAATTAAGTGAAATTAACGAAACCGAGATTTTTGCTTATCTTAATTCACGTATTCAACCATCTTTCACCCAATGCTTTGTAATAAAGGATGCATTAAAAAAATATGTTGAAAAAACGTTTAAGAGGGGTTAGAAATGGAAAGTAAGAAATATGAGGAGATATTATCAAACCTCTTGAAGGATAGTAGAGGCTTCATAGATATGGCAGTATTTTCAACTGAGGATGGGTTGCCGGTTGCATCTAGAATACATACAGATTTAGATCCAGGGTTTCTATGCGCAGTAACTACAGCGATATCTGGAGCAACTATATCAGTTTTAGACGTATTAAAATCAAATAACTTTAATAGAGTTGATATAACCTTAGACGATGGAAGGCATTTTCTAATAATACCATATAAAAGCATGTTTCTAGCATGTGTAACTTCTCCTAATCCGAATTTAGGTCTAGTATATCTCATAATAAAGAAGTATTTAGTGTAAATAGCTATGGAGATATTAAAAATCTTAATCACAGGACCATTTAATAGTGGTAAAACAACACTCATAGGTACATTATGCAAATATAGATTAATGTCCGATATGAGGATCAGTGCTTCTGGCGAGAATAGGATTAAGGGAACTACTACTGTAGCTTTAGACTATGGGATCTATTATGATTCATCTTATAAATTATATCTCTATGGTACACCCGGTCAGAGAAGATTTAGTTTTATGCATAATATTTTGGCTAAAGGTATGAAAGGATATATAGTTTTAGTGGATAGTAGCGATATAGTAAGCATTATAAATGGTAAGTATCTTCTACAATATTTTAAGGAAAAGTATCCAGGGATCCCTTACATTATAGGGGCAAATAAAATCGATCTCCCATCCGCAAGGCTATCTATGGTTATGGATATTTTAGATGATGAGATAGATAATATACAACCGTTATCTGCTATTAATAAGAGGTCTGCAATGGATATTATTAAGAGATTATTAAATAAAATAACTGGTAATCGATGAATATTATTATGACAAATAAATATATTTATATTTCTAAAATATATCTTACTACCATAGAAGTAAAGAGTATTTTATTCACTAATTAGGGGGTTATTTGAAAAGAATAAAATTTATCCATGTTATACCAGTTATAGTAAATGTTCTCTTATCAATACTTTTTACAAGTTTTCTAGTAACTTCAAATATTTTGGAGGATATTGAGACACCATTTTTAAGAGATGTAACATTAAGTGCCACAATATATAATTCTATTCTCTTCTTTCTTTTAATAGTCTTTGGCAGCATACTCTTATTCATAATTATAAAGATAAGAAAAATAAGTATATTAAAACTATTATTCATATCATCTTTTCTCATATCACTTTACGGAATAATCGAAATCTATGGAATAGCAATTATGACCTTACTAGATATTCCGATCGATTACTACATAGATGTATTTCAAATCCTATTTATTATAGCTTCTTTTATAACAACATTTGTAGTATTCAAAATGAAGGAAAATCTATTAACCACAATAATAACATTGGTATATGGTTCTGCGGCTGGATGCCTATTTGGCGTAATAATACCCCTATGGAGCATAATACTGATATCACTACTAGCATCACTATATGACATATATTCAGTATTCTATGGGCCATTGAAATATCTAATTAACTTAGAACCTAGTAATGGGATAGAGGTGGAGGGTCGAGATACCCTACTGAAGGGAGTTACAGTACCCTTTTTAGGAATACATATAGGTCTTGGAGACATAATTTTTTATTCAATGATTGTAAGTGGAACATATATCTATACAAATATTACACGTGCCTTTATAATTGGCATGGGAATATGTGTTGGAGCTTTCATAACATTTAAACTCCTTGAGAAGAGAAGGGCTTTGCCAGCACTACCTATACCAATATTTTTATCACTAACTTTATTAATAGGAATGCTTTTTATCTAACCTTCCTCCTTCCTCCATAAGGTTAATCTAACTATATATGGATAATTAAAGAAATATGCGATTCTTACAATATTTACAGCATTTACAGGTTCTTCATAAGTTCCATATCTTATATATAGCATAGGCATCCTGCTAATTGGGAGCAAGACAATTCTTCTTCCACCCTGTCCAAGAGTATATGTACCAACCATAATTATATGAGATGCGAGTTTCTCTACATATTCTAATCGATAAACTCTATATTTTTTTGCTCCACTATTTATAACTCTATAGGCGGGATTATCTTCATCCACTATTTCTACTGCAGTCACCTGTAATAAGCTTCTATATTCTGGAACAGCTTGCAAAACCTCGTCCTTTATGAGTATAGCTGCCCTAGGGATTATTGTCACATTATAGTTAACAATTAAATAATTACCAATAATATATCCCTCTACAATATCTCCTAAACTATAAGGTAAAGAATAACCCACACTTACAAATCCATGCCAATTAACATGTATTAATACCATGCCGAAAAGTTTTTTATACGATTTCTGCTTAATTTCATCCAAGACATCATCCAATTCTTCGCTAAAATCTAATATACATTTTCCATCAAACCACGTTATATTACTTTTAACAGGGGTTGGAGAATAATAATTATATGATTGATTTTGACCTAAACTCTTAACCCAGACCAATATATATATGCCAGTAACATTTGCACCCGCTATGTTGACGCCATAATAATTTGTCAACGTGACTTCGATTTTTTCTGGTAAAGAGGATGTGCCTTGACCTTTTCCATGTCCAAGAGTTTTATAGGTTAAAACTCTACTATAAATATTTATTAAAGGCTTCATTTCAAGTACGAAAAAGTATTTTTCTTTAATGCCGAGTAATTCTGCTATCTCTTCACCTGAAATATATAGAGGATTCGGCAATTGAGTTAAATTTACAAGTCTCAAAATTTTCTCTGGATCAAGTTCATACGGAGTCCTAGAACCATATTCTGCTAACCCGAAGTCGGTAAGACTTCCATTATGTAGGGAGAAATTATATCCCCAATCATATGGATATCCGGGTGTCAATATTATTTTATCCATAAGTCTTTCAGCAACTGTATAAAGTTGTTCTTCTTTTATATGAGATAGACGTGTTGTAGACGCATTTATAGCATACATTGTTGAAAATAATATAATGACTATAATAAGAGTAACACCAATATATTCTAATATAGCATGCATTTAATCAGCCTATCTAAGCTATAACTCTATATTAATTATCCTTACATCTTTATATATCTCTTTCTAAGACTGTCCAATATGTAATCCATATATAGGCTAAACCTATATATGGATCCAGCTATTTCTTTATATTTGCTATGTTTAGTGTCCGACTACATTTGTATTCATGTATTTATTGCATTTTTAGCAGTGAAACAGGTCGCGATAAATTCTTTCCCTTTGCTCCACATATTGGACATATGCTTGACATATTTCTCTCATCTATTAGTGTAGTCC
>Ga0190367_1002178_pt1 | contig 10266 bp, 10 predicted proteins | sample 4872181011_MG_FD_171838 | JGI IMG/M metagenome (GOLD analysis project Ga0190367, IMG submission 171838) | Hydrothermal vent microbial mat bacterial communities from Southern Trench, Guaymas Basin, Mexico - 4872-18-10-11_MG | ecosystem: Environmental > Aquatic > Marine > Hydrothermal vents >... | reverse complement strand
ATCGTTGGTATCAAATTCAATGAAAGTTATTGAGCTTATCGATGTTGAAAAGGTCTATAAGACTGATTACTACGAAGTTAAAGCATTGGATGGTATAAATCTGAGAATTGAGAGTGGAGAGTTTGTAGTAATCATGGGGCCTTCTGGAAGTGGAAAATCAACTCTTTTACACCTAATAGGTTGTTTAGATAAACCAACGAAAGGAGAAGTAATTGTTAAAGGTATTGAGACAACAAAACTTGGAGATAATGAACTTACAAAAATTAGGAGAGATATGATAGGATTTATATTTCAGCAATTTTATTTGATACCTACTTTAACAGCTTTGGAGAATGTTGAACTCCCTATGGTTTTTAAGGGAATTGAGAGAGAGGAGAGAAGGAAAAGGGCTATGAAACTTTTAGAACTTGTTGGATTGTACGATGTATACGATAGAAAGCCAAACGAGTTAAGTGGTGGGCAACAGCAAAGAGTTGCAATCGCAAGAGCTTTGGCAAATGATCCAACAATTTTGCTCTGTGATGAGCCTACTGGTAACTTGGACACAAAAACTGGTGAAAAAATAATAGGGACGATAAGAGAGTTTAATGAGAAAAGAGGTGTTACAGTTGTTTTGGTTACTCACAATTTATCACTTAAGAAGTTTGGAGATAGAGTTGTTTATATGAGAGATGGTAAAATTGAAAAAGTTGAGCAAGTGAAAAACTTATAATCAAATGGTTAAACGGAATGCGATGAAAGTTTTAGTTGCGGATCCTATAGCTGAAGAAGCTGTAGAATTTATGAGAAGGAATGGGCTTGAAGTTGATATTAGGACAGAAATCTCTCATGAAGAACTTTTAGAAATCGTAAAAAATTACGATGCTTTAATAGTTAGGAGTAGGACTAAGGTTACAAGAGATGTTATAGAGAGGGCTGAAAAACTTAGGATAATTGGAAGAGCTGGTGTTGGAGTGGATAACATCGATGTAAGCTTTGCAACAGAGAAGGGTATAATTGTCGTTAATGCACCGGGTGGAAATAGTGTTTCTGCTGCCGAACATACAATTGGTTTGATAATATCTCTTGTTAGGAAGATTCCAAAAGCAGATAAGAGTGTTAAAGAGGGGAGATGGGAGAGAAAGAAGTTTGTTGGAATGGAGCTTAGAGGTAAAACTTTGGGTATAATAGGTTTGGGTAGAATTGGTTATGAAGTTGCTAAGAGGATGAGATGTTTTGAAATGAAAATCTTAGCTTATGATCCCTATGTGAGTGAGGATAGAGCCAAAAGTGTTGGAGCTAAGTTGGTTAGTTTTGAAGAACTTCTGAGGAATTCGGATATAATCACAATTCACGTTCCAAAGACTAAGGAAACTGAAAACATGATATCTTATAGGGAATTTGAAATTATGAAGGATGGAGTGTACATAATCAATGCTGCAAGAGGTGGTATAATTGATGAAAAAGCTCTCTATGATGCAATAGTTAAGGGTAAAGTTGCTGGAGCTGCTTTAGATGTTTATGAAAGGGAACCTCCAGATAAGGACAATCCTCTTCTAAAACTTGAGAATGTTGTTACAACTCCTCATATAGGAGCATCGACAAAAGAAGCACAGATGATTGTTGGTATGACTGTAGCGGAGGATATAGTAAACTTTTTCAAAGGTCTACCTGTCAAAAATGCTGTAAACCTTCCAAGTATTCCTCCAGAAGATTATCATTATCTCATGCCTTTTGTCGAATTGGCTGAGAGAATTGGTAAAATTGCATGTTCAAGGTTAAACGGTATGTTCAATAGAGTAAAAATAACGTTTAAGGGTGAAATTGCAAAGAGAAATACTGAAATGGTCACAAGATCTTTATTAATGGGTTTGCTCAATCCAATTCTATCTGGAGTGAATATAGTTTCGGCTCCTCTCGTGGCTAAGGAGAGAGGGATTGTTGTGGAACAAAGTAAGATAGAGGAATCTGGCATTTATCCAAGTTTGATTGAAGTTGTTGTTTCGAATGGGAAAGATATTTACATAGAGGGAACTTGTCTTGGTGAGGAGTGTAGAATACTTAAGATAGATAAGTACAAGGTTGATTTCGTTCCAAGAGGGCATTATGTGATATCATTGCATGAAGACAAACCGGGTGTGATAGGTAGAGTAGGAACGCTTTTGGGCAGTTACAACATAAACATAGCTGGTATGATTGTTGGGAGGCATGGGGGTAGAGGAGGAATTCAGCTAATGCTTTTACTTCTAGATGATCCACCAAGTGAAGAAGTTTTGAAGAAGATGATAGAACTCGATGGTATAATAGATGCAACATACGTGTATCTATGAAGGTAGTCGAATACTGTGATGTTTGCGATGATGAAACTGAGCACGATTTGATAAGAGCGGAGAAAAATCTTTATAAATGTAGGATTTGCGGTAGTGTAAGGCAGATAATGCCTGAAAAGGAAATTAGCATTAAGGCTATAATAAGTACTGGTTGTGAGAGTGAAGTTGGTAGAGTTAGAATTAAGGAGAATGAAGTTATAAGGACTGGTGATGAAATAATAGTTGAAACTGATGATATTAAAGTTGGAGAAGTTAAAGCAATTGAATTGAGAGATGGTAAAAGGGTTGATTTTGCCATTGCTAAGGATGTTTATACTATTTGGCTTAGGAATGTTGGAGAAGTTTATGTTAAGTTCAGTTTGCATAAAGGTGCCGTTACAACACCTTACAAAATGAGAACAACTGGAGAAACAGAATTTGAGATTGGGGAAAGGATAAACATAGATAACTACATATTCAGAATAACGAGAATAAAAAAGTTGGATGGTAAACTTTTAAAGAGGAGAGGAGAGAAGGCAAAGGCTAAGGAAATTAAAAGGGTATATGCAATGTTCGAAAGGAAGATATGAAGTTTAGAGACTTTATTGAGGTTGATAATCATTATTTCTCCGTTTTGAGGGGAGGATATACAATAATTTGTGTTCTGAGATACGTTCCAGATGGAAAGGTTGAGCATTCTGAAGTTGGAAAATATTTCTCTGAATTTTACAGTGATGGTCTACATTACATACCTTCCAATATTGTTGATAGACACTACGATGCAATGAAAATGCTAAAAGATGTTTGTATGAGGGATGAATGCGTTAGAAAGGTAGCAAATTTTTTTAAACTTGAAAAAATGGGTGTAACTGGATCAAGACTTATAGGATTGGCCAGAGAAGATTCGGATGTAGATTTTGTATTGTACGATGAATGTTTTGAGATTGGTAGGGAAATGATAAGGAAGGGGATGGAGAAGGGTATTTTAGATGAACCCGATTTTGAAGAGATTTACAAGAAGAGGAAGGTATCTCTACCTTACGAAGTTTTCGAAATTCATGAAAGGAGGAAGTACAATAAAGCTGTTTTGAATGGAGTTAAGTTTGATATACTTTATGGGGGAGATGTGAAATTGATAAGAGGTAAGAAAGTTGGTAAATTTACTGTTAGGGGTAGAGTTGTTGAAGCCTATCCTTTCAACTATCCTGCAATTTACAAGCTAAATGATTTTGAAATACTCTGCTATACTCATACATTTGTAGGTCAGGCATTTGTTGGGGAATTTATTGAGGCAAGAGGAGTTTTGGAGATTGTAAAAGGTAGAAAAGTTTTGATAGTAGGTAGTAGAAGGGATAAAGAAGATGAGTACATTTTATCTCTTACATTACTTGAGAGGGAGGGGATTGATTATGAAATCGAAATGCTCAAGTAAGATGGAGGAATCGTTTGTGGTGGGTGAGACATTGATAAGGTTCTTGGATAAGGTGATAGAGCACATACAGGATGTTAAGAAGAACGTAGATTCTAAAAAGATATACGAATTTGTATCTGCTTTGGAGAATGCCAGAAGTATATTTGTGATGGGTGCTGGGAGAAGTGGATTTGTAGCTAAGGCATTTGCCATGCGTTTGATGCATCTTGGATACAACGTCTATGTTGTGGGAGAAACTGTAACTCCAAGAATAAAACCTGAAGATTTACTTATAGCCATATCTGGTTCGGGAGAAACTATATCTGTCGTAAATATAAGTAGAAAGGCAAAGGAGGAAATAGGATCTAAGCTAGTAGCTGTAACTCAAAGACCCAATTCAACATTAGCGAAAATGAGCGATATAGTTATAGTTTTGAAGGGTAAGACTAAAGATGACAGAAATCATGAGCTTTCAAAGTTAGCTCCTCTTGGCACACTTTTTGAGTTAACAGCTTTAATATTTTTGGATGGATTGGTTGCCGAATTAATGAATATGAAAGAACTTACAGAAGAAGATTTGGCTGAAAGACATGCAGTATTGGAGTAATTAACCTCTTTGAATTTTGGCATGCATACCTATTATCGAATTGCTTAAGTCAATTCCTCTGATTTCGCAATCTTCATCTATTATAGTTCTGAAAATCTTTGCATTTCTTATAATGCTCTTTTTAAATATAACAGATTCACTCACATCAGAATTCTCTACAATGCAATCTTCACCTATGTACGCATAAGGTCCCACTATTGATCTTCCCTCTATCCTAGCATCTCTTTCTATTACAACGGGAGCTATTATCTTTGCGTATCTGTCAATTTCAGCATCACTATCAATGTAATGTTCCATGTAAAATCTGAGTGCCTCAAGATATGAATCTGCATTTCCTACATCGTACCATAAACCACTGAATTTGTAGCCATAAACTTCTGTTCTCTCGCAAAGCCAAGATATGAAGCTACCTAAATTGTCACTATGCATATTGGAATTTATGTAATCCTGTAAAAGATCCTTAGCATTTCTCGGTAATGCATAGAGAGCTATACCAACTAGAGTAGATTTTGGCTCTTTGGGCTTTTCGTAAAATCTTATGATCTTATTTCCTTCCATCTCAACACTGCTATACCTTTTAACTAGCTCCAAGTCACCTACATCGTACAATCCAACAATACAGCAACCTATTTCCTTGTAATAGTTAACAAAGCCGTCCAATTCAAAGGAAAATATGTTATCACCAGCTACAACCAGCAAATCATCATCCAAAACCTTAGAAACCTCAGCTAATGCTCTAACTGCACCTAACTTCTCCTCTTCCCTTCTAGTATTTTCTATTATCAGTTCTACATCTTTCCCCTCAGCCCATTTCCTAAAATCTTCCTCAAATCTCTTGTTTGTTGAAATGTATACTTTCCCAAATTTCTTGACCCTTCTATAGACGTAATCTATGATTGTATCCTTGCCAACTGGTAAAAGTGGTTTTGCTTTTGTCATAGTTATTGGCCATAAACGTGTGGCATATCCTCCAGCCATTATAACTACATCCATGTCATAACTGATCTTACCTGTAGATAATTTTTCTCGTTAACTATATTAACTCATCTGTGAACTATTTTTTCACAATGAAATGTGTGATATGCGGAGAGAAGGCAATAATAGATGGAATGTGTATTAATTGCTATTTGAAGAGGGAGAGAATTTCGTGGGTAGATGATATTATAGAGATTGTAAGGTGTCCGAAGTGTGGGAGGTATTACGTTGGAAAGTGGAAGAGTTTGGATTTCAATTCAGTTGTGTTTGATGCAATTACTTCAAAAATAAAAGTTCATCCACACTTCAATGTCGAAGAGGTTGAAATTGCTGAGAAATTTGGTAAGTACATCGTTAGATTGATTGGAAACTTTAAGGGTTACGATGTAGTTGATGAATTGAGCGTTGAGGTTAGAGTGAGATATAGGACATGCGAGAGGTGTACGATGATTTCTGGAGGATATTATGAGGCTATAGTTCAGATTAGGGCGGATGATAGAGATGTAGAATCGTTTGAGATTGAGAAGGTTAGAGATATAATAGAGAGAATTTTGGAGAGGGAAAGAGAGAACAAAAAGGCATTCATTAGCAAAATTGTTGAAAGAAAGGAAGGTATAGACTTCTACTTTGGTGATAGGAATGTTGGTAGGAAAGTTTCGAGAGAAATTGCAAAAACTTTGGGTGGAAAGATAGTTGAAAGCAGAGAACTTCATACAAGAAGGGATGGCAGAGATGTATACAGATATACTTTTGCCGTTAGATTGCCATGTTACAGAATTGGAGATGTTGTTAAGGATTGCAACAATGTTTGCGTAGTTGTTGGAATGGGTAAAGGTTTAAATGTTGAAAATTATAGTATTGTTAATTTGAAGGAGCCAAAGGTTATAAAGAGGAAAGAGGAGTTGGAGAAAGGAGTTGTTGTCGATTATGATGACTATGTTGTTGAAATTGTAAGTGAGAAAGGAGTTATTAGAGCTGTTAAGCCCTGTGGTCTGAATATTGGTGATGAGGTTCACTACTTCGAATACAATTCAAGATACTATGCAATTCCCTCAAGATTTTATGAAGGCTGTTAAAGTTCCTAGGCATAAGGCTGAAGAGGTTAGGAGGTTTGCTGAAAGTATAGGTGCCAAGGATAAGGGTAGGTATGTGATTTGTAGAGGTGAGTATGTCGAAATACCTATATACGATGGTTTTGAAAAATATTTTGAGGATTATGAGATAATTGAACAAAAAAATCCAATTTTTGCACCTAAATCAGATTTATTCGAAGTTCTGAAAGATTGTATTCCAAGAGAGCTTTGGGATTACATTCCAAGAAGATACAAAATTGTTGGAGACATAGTTTTGATTAAGATTCCGAAAGAATTGGAGATTTACAAGGGATTGATAGGAGAAAAGCTCTTAAGAATTCATAAGAGATGCAAATCTGTTTGGAGAGATTTGGGAAAGGAGGGAATGTTGAGAAAGCCTAGAGTTGAGCTTATAGCTGGTAGGGGAAGTGAAACACTTCATAAGGAGAATGGTTGTTTATTCAAGCTAGATGTTACAAAGGTTATGTTCAGCGTTGGAAATCAGGGGGAAAGAATGAGAGTTGTTAAGTTGGTGCAAGATGGAGAAGTAGTTTTGGACATGTTTGCTGGAATAGGTTACTTCACAATTCCAATTGCTGTACACACTAAAGCTAAGAAGATATATGCAATTGAAATAAATCCAGATTCCTATTACTATCTCCTCGAAAACTTGAGAATTAATCATGTAAGTAATGTAATACCAATATTGGGTGATTCCATGCATGTAACACCTGAAAAAGTAGCGGATAGAGTTATCATGGGTCATATAAACTGTCACGAATTTTTGTCTAAGGCAATAAAGGCTCTGAGATGTGATGGATTCATTCATTATCATGAAACAGTTCCAGAAATAATAATAGAAAGGCCAGTTGAGAGAATAAAAAGAGTTTGCGAGTCTCTTGGAAGAGAAGTAAGAATAGAAGGTTTTAGGAAGGTAAAGAACTATTCTCCCGGTGTTGTACATGTTGTTGTAGATGCCTACATTTACTGAAATGGATAAATATCCTTAAATCAACTAACTAACATGAATTTTGATGAACTGGTAGTTGAAAATGCATTGAGGATTGTTAACCTTCTGAAAATTTTGCCTGAGGTTTTGGAGAAACAAAGAGATAGGATAAGAAGTCTTGCTGAAATGATAAAAAATGCTAAAGCGGTTCATATTTACGGTGTTGGGAGGAGTGGGGCTGTTGCACTGTGCTTTGCCATAAGATTAAAACACTTTGAAAAAGCATTGGGTTGTAAGGTTTGGTGGGTTGGTGATGAAGTTAGAGAAAAGATTGAGGAGAATGATGTGCTCATAGCATTTTCTGGCTCTGGGGAAACAGCTGAAGTTTTGATAGTTGCTGAGAGGGCTAAGGATGCAAATGCGAAGGTTGTGGCAATAACATCCTTTGAAAATTCAAGTTTAGCAAAAATAGCAGATCTTGTTATAAATATACCTGGAGGTTTGGAGAAGGGAAGGGGTTGGAAGTACCTTGAGGCACAATTTATAGAAGATTTTTACGGTGGAGGAAAGTTTGAACTTCTTTCTTATGTCTTTCAAGAAGTTTTGATAAATGCGATTGGTGAGTTCTTCAAGATACCAAAGGATTTGGTTATAAGGGAGCATGAAAGAGATACTATACGTAGAAAATCATCCTAGTTATATCTCTCATTGCTGGAGCCAATCCTAAAACAAGAAGGACAAACTTGATGAAATTTCTTAGCTGATAGCTTTCTCTTTCCAAAATATACAAAATTATTACAAATAAAGAGAACTTTAATGGAATTAAAATCCATGCTCCGAATTGATTTATGAGTATTCTAGGAATGACATGAAGTTCCCAGTAGTTGAGATAAGTTATTCCGTAAAATGTTGCACTTGCATCGAGCATGTGGGAGAAGAATACTAATACACCTAAATTATCAATTTTCGCAATTCTAGATATTGGATAAAATATTGCCGTAAGTGAAAGAGCAATCAAAGTTGGAATGAAAAGAGCATCTAAATTTTCTACACTTAAATTTGAGCATAGAAATGATAGTGTTAAAATTGCAAGTATAAATCCAAGTGAAAAATGTGGTTTCCAGTATTTTTTAACTCTAAGATTTAAGAGAAGAGATGTGAAGGTTATGGAAAATACTATGATGTATATGAAGGGAGACATTAGAAAATAGGATAGAGGTGGCTTAACAAAACCAGAGTCCTCTATAACTCTAAGGAAAGAACCAAAAAATATGTATGGAATGTTTGAGATAAAAAATCTTTCATCGAATTTAACTCTCTTGGAGAGATACTTGTAGAGGAAGTAAACTGATATTATAAGTATTGCTGCCCAAGTTGCAGTATTTACGGGATTGTATCCTGTTTTGTAAACTATAGAATCAATGTAATATTTTTTTATAAATTCCCAGATCATTGCTCTCCCAATTTTTACTTAGATTTAAAACGTTGCGATAATATATTATTCTCCCTACACACCTATCTCTATGAAAGTTAAGGATGCTCCAAAAACATCGACATCAATAATAGTTAGATCATCTTCAAATGCTAGAATTTCTCAGTCAAAAAATCCATTACTTGAGCTTATGAGGAGAGTTTTCAGAAAGGAGGAGATTGCTTTGAAAGCTGTTAAGTTTGTGAACATGATTGAAGAAAGGGCGAAAGCTGGTAAACCCTTGAGAGTTGAGGAATGGGAGGAAACAATTAAGGAGTTGGAAATGGCAAAATCTTCCTTCTATGCCATGAGAAATAAGCTTCTCGGTGCTGGAATGATATCTATAAAGAATGGGGAGTATAGGCTTTCTGGAATGTTCAGTAAGGATTTAGTGGACATGGCCAGATGGTGGTGGATTGTAATGTTGGGTTACGATGAAGATTCGCTCTAATTCCATAAATTATATTTGGCACAATGGCTAATATTGTCATGAATAAGAAATTGTTGATAATTTGCGGAATCTTATTGATTTCATCTCTTGTAGTTTATCAATTCTTAGAAATGAAAGTAACGCGAGAAGAGTTGATGCAAGAATATTTGAAATTTAGAGAGGAGTATCTCAAGAAGAAAAATCAGGGTTATGATTTAAGAGAGGCTGTTTGGTTGATTAAGGAAGCGAGGAGAGAATATTTTGAAGGAAATTATAAAAAGGCAATGGAATATCTCAAAAAGGCATTCTTAGCTTTAGAAAAAGCTGAGAAGATTGATTTTTCTTTGCCTGAGATTCCAGAAAAAGGCTGGAATATTACGGAAGAGCCAAATACATATATCGATAAAATTCCAACGGTAAGAGATTTCGTGCCAATTGGCATTACATATAGCTTGGAGGAAAATAACATTTTAAGGTACATTCCCGGCTATCCTTGGCAGCAGAGTTGTTTCATTTTTGTTGCAATAGGTAAGAGCAAGGAAGGTGATGCACTGTTTTATCAGGGAAGGTTGCCATTTGAAGGAGGATTTGCACCGAGAATAAATATCAATGGTAAATATCTGAGAAACGTTCCTGTGTTTAGAGGTGGAATGTACTATTACGAAGAAGGGATTGAAGGTTATCCCTATCCTACAGTTTTGGTTTATGGAACAGATGGTTATAGAGAAATAATCTCTTATGATGAGAAGAATCAAACTTGGTATCATGCAATTATTCCGCCAAATGAAAATGGGTTGAAGCTTGAGATTAAAGCTAAAGCTTTAGGTGTGCCTTTCTGGATGGGGTATCAAGAAGGCCCCTATATAGTTCATGGAGCCTATAGCGGAGTAAAGGACATAGATATTTGGGGTGGTTTTTGGGTTGTCGGAAAGTTTGAAGCAAAGATAAAAATTCCTCAAAGAGGAGAAAAGGAGTTTTCTGGCCACTTTTTGTTTGATAGAGCAACTCACATTGCATATTATGCCCAACAGGATTATCAAGGAGAGTATTGTAGAGAAGAGG
>Ga0190367_1002176_pt1 | contig 10272 bp, 8 predicted proteins | sample 4872181011_MG_FD_171838 | JGI IMG/M metagenome (GOLD analysis project Ga0190367, IMG submission 171838) | Hydrothermal vent microbial mat bacterial communities from Southern Trench, Guaymas Basin, Mexico - 4872-18-10-11_MG | ecosystem: Environmental > Aquatic > Marine > Hydrothermal vents >... | reverse complement strand
GCATACCGCAAAAGGGGGCTTTATGAAAGTTTAAGAAAAAGAAGACATGTTATGATTCCTGCAAAAGCTATTCCCAGAGTTAAAATAGGAATAGCTCTTCTGTAAGGTATTCCAAAAAGGAATGCACAGAGAGCTCCTGTCCATCCTCCTGTAAAAGGAAGAGGAATTGAGACTATAGTTAAAAGAGCAATATCTTTCAAAAGTAAGAATCTTTTTTCATACTTTTTTCTCGTTCTTTCAAAAAGCCATTCAAAAAACCTTTTCATTATTTCTGACCTGCTTAAAAAAGCCGTTATCCTTTCAAGAAATATCAGGACAGAAACTGTTGCAAGACTGTTTCCAAAAAAGGATATGAGAAAAGCTTTTTTTAAAGGCATGTGAAATACAGCCAAAGCAACAGGAATAGAACATCTGAGTTCTCCAAAAGGTGTCATGGAAAAGAGAAAGACTTTTAACTCTGGACTCATTATCCTTTAATTACTCTTGGAAGAAGCATATGATGAAGAGGACAGAACGACTTTGGATTCTGATATACTGCATTTACAAAGGCTTTCAGATACTTTCTCAAGTCTTTAAGTTTAACTATCTCATCTACCAAACCCATTTTTGCACAATACTCTGGTCTTGATGTCTCATAATATTTCCTTACAAGCCTGTTCATTGCTTCTATTATAGGCTCAAGATCTTCTCCTCTGTCTTTTGCCTTTACAAGCCTTCTTGCATATGTTGCAACAGCAGCAGTCTCTCCGTGCATCACATATATCTCTGTTGTTGCTATTCCAAGTGTAAATGCATTATTGTTGTTTGCCTGAGGTCCTCCCATGATATAATGAGCTGCTGCTGTCCCTTTTCTGAGAACTATACACATCATTGGAAGATCACTCTGTTCTATTGAATAGATAAGAGCCTGACCAAGTGCAAGAAGCTCTGCCTTTTCAGCATAGTCTCCCACATCTATTCCAGTTGTATCCTGAAACCATATCATAGGAATCCTGTCTCTTCCACAAAGTGTAACAAATTCATTCATCTTTATAAGACCTTCTCTGTAAAGCTTTCCACCTATTCCATCATATGGTGCATAGCTTGGATAGCCTTTTGGAAGGAATCCTGTTCTGTTTCCAACTATTCCAACAAGATATCCATCAATCCTTGCAAGACCACAGTATACCTCTGGTCCATAGTCTGGTTTAAACTCCATATGTTTACTTCCATCTACAAGTCTTGCAAGGACCTGTTCAAATGAATAAGAAAGTTTCTGGTTGTATGGAATAAGATAATAGAGATCATCAACAGGATATTTTGGCTCTTCTGGAGGAGCTACTCTGAAAAAATCAGGATCATATGCAGGAATGTATTTCATATATCTTTTCAGGGCATCAAGAAGTTCTTCCTCTGTTTCATAAACCTCTCTGAAGAATCCTGTTTCGTCATAATGGATCTCTACTCTTCCTGGAGGAGCTTCTCTGTATTTTTTTGTTTCAGATATTATGAACTCGGCAAATTCTCTGTCAAAATATCCCTTTGGACTCATTCCACTTACAATCCCTGCTCCACCAACAGCAATATTTGCATTCTTGTGTGCAAGAAGTATCGTAGGACTTATTCCCTGATATCCTCCTCCTGCAGGATTTGTTCCCCATATTGCAGAAAGGACAGGAATACCCATTTTTTCAAGTTCTGCATGTCTGAAAAAGGTCGTTCCTCCTCCTCTCCTGTTTGCATAAACCTTTTCCTGTTCTGTAAGCTTTACACCTGAGCAGTTCACAAGCCATACAAGTGGAACATGAAGCCTTTTTGCCATATCCGTAACTCTTAAGATGTTTTCTGCCTGACCAGGAAGCCATGCACCTGCAAGGACCTTATTATCAAATCCAATAATTACCGCCCATCTTCCATTTATCCTTCCAAGACCATCTACAACTCCTGTTGTTCCTGATTCCTCGTCCATTGGATCAAAAAGTGTGTGAAGTGGACACCATGTTCCAGGATCAACAAGGTAGTCAATCCTTTCATATACTGTCCATTCTCCTCTTTTGTGAAGGACCTCTTCAGGAAGTCCTGCTTTTTTTACTTTTTTTACAAGCTCGTCTATTTTATTTTCTACTTCTATGATCTTTTCAGCATTTTTCTGATTCTGCTTTTTGAATGATTCAGTAAGGGGGCTTCCAAGATCTTTTGTATAGAAAAAACAGGTAGGAGTCTTTTTTCTTTTTCTTTTAGCTGCTTCCTTCTTTTCCTTATACTTAGGTATCAGCTGTTCCAGCCATCTCGTATTTACCTTTCCTTCTTTATACTGATCAACCTCCATAACAAATCTCAAAAAAGGAACATTCGTCTTTATGCCTTCTATCTGAAATCTTTCAAGTGCATTCTTCATCCTTTCTATTGCCTCTTTTCTGTCAGCTCCCCATACTATAAGCTTTGCTATAAGTGAGTCATAGTATGGTGGGACCTTGTATCCCTGATAACAGTGGGTATCAATCCTTATGTAATCTGCCTTTGGCTCAACCCACTTTTTTATCTCTCCTGCTGAAGGAGTAAAGTTCTTTTCAGGATCTTCTGCTGTAATCCTGCACTCTATTGCATGTCCTTTAAAGCTTATCTTTTCCTGTTTTATTTCAAGAGGAAGACCTGATGCAATCTTTATCTGCTGCTCAACAATGTCTATTCCTGTTATCTGCTCTGTAATTGGATGCTCTACCTGAATCCTTGGATTTACTTCAAGGAAGTAAAATTTCCCTTCATCCTGATCAAAAAGAAATTCTACTGTCCCTGCATTTACATATCCTGTCTCTTTTGCTATCCTTATTGCACTTTCATAAATCTTCCTCCTCGTCTCATCAGATATACTGTATGAAAGAGCTTCTTCTATGATCTTCTGATATCTCCTTTGAATGGAGCAGTCTCTTTCTCCAAGGTGTATGACATTTCCATAAGTGTCTGCAAGGATCTGGACTTCTATATGACGGGCATTTGGAAAGTATCTTTCTATGTAAAGGGTGTTATCTCCAAATGCACTCTTTGCCTCAGCAGATGCAGAATCAAATGCAAGCTTAAGTTCACTTATATCCTGAACAATCTTTATACTTTTTCCTCCTCCACAGAATACCCCTTTTAGAAGAACAGGGAGACCAATCTCTTTTATAACTTTTTCTGCTTCATTTACATCCTTTACTTTTTCTGATCCAGGTATAACAGGAACACCACATCTTTTTGCAATGAGTTTTGAATTCAGTTTATCTCCAAATGTTTTTAGATTTTCTGAAGTTGGTCCAATAAATATAATCCCGTTTTCTTCACACATCCTTGCAAAATCTTCATTTTCTGCAAGAAATCCATATCCAGGATGGATTGCATCACAGCCAAAAGACTTTGCTGTCTGGATCAGTATGTCTTTTCTGAGATAACTCCACCTTGCAGGAGCAGGACCAATACATACGGTTTTGTCTGCAAATCTTGCAGGAAGACTATCACGATCCGCTTCAGATACTGCAAGGACAGTTTCTATACCAAGCTTTTTACATGTCCTTATTATCCTGAGTGCTATCTCTCCTCTGTTTGCTATGAGTATCCTTGAAATCATTCCAGTTTCCTTATCAAAAATAGTGCCTGACCATATTCTACGGGTTTTCCGTCTTCTGCAAGGATTTCAACAACTTCTCCCTTTACTTCAGAAACAACAGGACCAAATGATTTCATAACTTCTATAAGTCCTAATGTATCACCTGGATTTACCTGAGATCCTACCTCAACATAAGGAGGAGCATCTGGTTCAGGTCTTCTGTAAAACACACCTGCAGATGGTGCAGTTATCGTTATTATTTCTCCTTCCTTTCTTTCTTCTTTTTCTTCAGCCGGTATTTCTTCTATGGGATTCAGTTTAAATATCTTTAATCCTTCTTCTTTTCTGAACACAGCCAGGATATCTCCTGCCTGAACCCTTATTTCGTCTTCTGCATTGTTTTCTATTATCTCTATCAACTTCCTCAATTCTGGATTTTGTTCCATAAGATTCCTCCCTCAATCTTTCAGCTATATTTTGACTTGAATTCTTTTTTTTTTCAATATATACCACAAAAAGTTTAAAGAAAAAAGGAGGAAAAAAATGGAATGCAAAAAGGAAAGGAACATAAAAGAATGCACATGCACTTATGAACCATGTGAAAAAAAAGGGATCTGCTGTGAGTGTTTGAGGTATCATTTAAAAAGAAGGGAACTGCCAGGATGCTGTTTTCCAAAAGATGCAGAAGCTACATATGATAGATCTTTTGAACACTTTGCAAGACTTGTAAATGAAGGGAAAATATAAAGTAGCTGTTGCAATGAGTGGAGGAGTAGATTCTACAGCAGCTGCTATAATTCTTAAAGAAAAAGGGTATGAGGTAATAGGTCTTTTTATGAAGCTTTATGACAGATCTTTTCCTTCTGTCAGAGCATGCTTTGGACCAGATGAGGAAAGGATAGAAAGGGTTGAAAGGATCTGCAGGATCTTAAAAATACCTCTTTATGTAATTGATCTTTCTGATAAGTTTAAAAAATATGTCATAGAGTATTTCAGAAAGGAATATCTTTCAGGAAGGACACCAAATCCTTGTATAAGATGTAATTCAAAGGTAAAATTTGGATTTCTCGTAGAAGAAGCAAAGAAGAGATTGGAATTTGAAATTTTTTCAACAGGACATCATGTAAGAGTTGAGAAAAAAAAAGGAAGGTATCTTTTAAAAAAAGCACATGATACTTCAAAAGATCAAAGCTACTTCCTTTATGCTCTGAGTCAAGATCAGCTCTCTTTTTCTGTATTTCCTGCAGGAGATTATCTGAAAGAAGATCTGAGAAAGCTCGTAGCATCTTATGGAATAGAACCAATAAAGGAAAGTCAGGATTTTATATCTGGAAAAAGCTACAGCATCCTTTTTAAAAAAGAAGAGATGAAGGAAGGGATCATTGTGGACAAAGGAGGAAGGGTTCTTGGAAGACACAGAGGAATAGTAAATTATACGATTGGACAGAGGAGGGGTCTTGGAATATCTTCTTCAAGACCACTTTATGTAATAGATATTGATCCAGAGAAAAACAGGATTGTTGTTGGACATAAGGAGGAGCTTTTTTCAAAAGGTCTTATTGCAAAAAAGGTAAATCTCGTATCTATACCTGAAATAAGAAAGCCTATAAGAGCAATGGTAAAGATAAGACAGCAGCATAAAGAAGCTCCTGCTACCCTCTATCCTGAAAAAGATGCAGTAAAGGTAATATTTGATAAACCACAGATGGCAGTAACTCCTGGTCAATCTGCTGTCTTTTATGATGGAGACATGGTCATTGGAGGAGGTGTTATAGAATCAAAAATATAAGGAGAGGAAAAAATGGCATCTGTAAGGATAATAGGAACAGGTTCTTATGTTCCACCTAAGGTTCTTACAAATTTTGATCTTCAAAAGATGGGACTTGATACGACTGATGAATGGATTGTTCAAAGAACAGGAATAAAGGAAAGAAGGATTGCTGATCCAGATGTATGCACATCTGATCTTGCATATGAAGCAAGTAAAAAGGCACTTGAGGCAGCAGGAATAAAGCCAGATGATCTTGACCTAATTATTATGGCAACAATTACACCTGATACATGCTGTCCTTCTGGAGCAAACTGGCTTGAGGCAAAGCTTGGAGCAGAAAAGGCAGTCTCCTTTGATGTAACAGCAGCATGTTCAGGATTTATCTTTGCACTGAACATAGCAGAGAAGTATCTGAAGACAGGAGCTTGTAAATACATACTCGTTACTGCAGCAGAAGTCATGAGCAGGACCTTAGACTGGACAGACAGGACAACATGCATCCTTTGGGGAGATGGTGCAGGTGCTGCAGTTCTTACAGTTGGAGATGAAGGAGCAGAACTTCTTTCCACTCACATACATACTGATGGAAAAAACGGACAAGATCTTCTTCTTCCAGGAGGAGGTTCAAAGACTACTCCTATATCTCATGAAAGTGTTGATAAAAAACTTCATACACTTAAGATGATAGAAGCAAGTGCAAGCTTCAGGGTTGCTGTAAGGAGATTTGTTGAGTCAATAAAGGAGGCTGCAGATTACAATAACATAGATGTTCATGACATAGACTGGTTTATACCACATCAGGCAAATCTCAGGATGTTTCAGGCAATTGCAAAGACACTTAATATTCCTATGGAACGCTTTTATATAACAATTCACAAATACGGAAACAGCTCTTCTGCATCATGTGCAATAGCACTTGATGAGGCAGTAAGGGATGGAAGCATAAAGAAAGGACAGCTTATATGCATGCCTGTTTTTGGAGGAGGTCTTACTTGGGGAAGTGCACTTATCAGATGGTAAGTCCTAAAAGTGTTCCTTCATATATTGCAGCTTTTGCACTTCTTGGCTCAATACAATCCCCTATCTGATAAACCTCATATCCCATGTTTTTTATTTTATCATACAGTCTTCTGTCTGGTCTGTTTCCAACACTTATTATAACTCTTTCTGCAGGAACAAATACCTCTCCATTATTTGTCCTTACAACAACTCCGTTTTCTTCAACCTTCTCAAGCACAGAATCTGTCATAAGTCTTACATTGTTTTCCTTTAGTTTTTTAAGAAGGACTTTTCTCGTTATGCTTTCAAGACCATTTCCAATCCTTGAAAGCATCTCAACAATTGTTACATCTGATCCTGATTCTGCAAGATGAAGAGCTATCTCACATCCTGTTGGTCCTCCTCCAACAATAACCGTCTTTTTTGCTTCAGGTCTTTCCTGAAGAAGGACTTCTGCTGCAGGAACGACTATGTCTTTTTCCACTCCTGGAATATCAGGAACAATCGGATATGATCCTGTTGCAAGGACAACGACATCTGGATCTTCTTCCTTTACTGTTTCAGGAGTAACTTCTTTATTCAGGATACATTCAACACCATACTTTTTTATCTGCTTTTCCTGATACCTTATAAGATTCCTTATCTCCTTTTTATACGCAGTTGCACTTCCAAGAACGAGCTGTCCTCCAAGAAATGGATTCTTTTCAAAAAGCCTTACCCTGTGTCCTCTTTTTGCAGCAATCCATGAGAAGTTCATTCCAGCAGGACCACCACCAACTACCATAATCCTTTTTCTTTTTTCTGCTGGACGAAACTGAAGCTCTTTTTCCCTTCCAACAAAAGGATTTACGAGACACTCAATCCTTCCTCTTCTAAATATAGACTCCATACAGCTATTGCATGCAATACAGTAGTTCAGTTCATCAAGTCTTCCTTCTTTTGCCTTCTTAGGAAGTTCTGGATCAGCAATGATTGCCCTTCCCATACAAACAAGATCTGCCCATCCTTTCTTTATAATCTCTTCTGCAACAGAAGGATCATTTATCCTTCCAACACTCATCACAGGAATACTTATCCTGCTCTTTATCTTTCCTGCTGAATCTGCAAGACATGCCCTTTTCATATACATAGGCTGACAGATCCATTCAGGTGTTGCATCACATCCTGCAGATACCTGAACTATGTCTATCCCTGCTTTTATAAGTATCTTTATAATCTCTATGCTCTCATCCACTGTAAGACCATTTGGAACAAACTCCTGTGCACTTATCTTAAATGAAAGAGGAAAATCCTTTCCTATCCTCCTTCTTACCTCCTCAACGACCTCCTTTGCAAATCTTGCTCTGTTTTCAAGACTTCCACCATATTCATCATTTCTTATGTTTGAAAATCTTGAAAGAAACTGGTTTATAAGATATCCGTGTGCTCCGTGTATCTCTATAAGATCAAATCCTGCCTTTACTGCCCTTTCAGCAGCATCTCCAAACTTCTTTACTATTTCTCTTATCTCCTCTTTTGTAAGTGGCTTTACATCTCCTCTTATGGTAGGGCATGGAAGAGGAGATGGTGCAAAAGGCTCTCTTTTTATCACTCTTGGAGAAGTCTGACGACCTGCATGATGTATCTGAATTCCTGCAATTGCTCCTTCCCTCTTTATCGTCTCTGCAAGCCTTGAAAGTCCTTCAATAAATCTGTCGTCAAATATCCTTCCCTGATGTCTTGACACAATTCCTTCAGGAGATACAGCACATGCCTCAACAATTACCATTGCAACACCACTTGAAGCCCTTCTTCTGTAGTGTTCAAGCAGATGTTCTGTTACATTTCCCTCATCATCAAAGAGAAAAGAAGCAAGAGCAGGCATAACAAGCCTGTTTTTAAAATAAAGGTTCTTTAGTCTAAAAGGAGAAAAAAGCCTTTCAAGCATAATCCTCTCCTTTTTTGGTTTATCTTAGAAGGACAGCACCTCTGTCTGCACTTGAAACAAGTCTTGCATATCTTGCAAGATAACCATGTTTTACCTTTGGCTGAAATTCTGGAAGGGAAGAAAGCCTTCTTTTTATCTCCTCTTCTGAAATCCTCACATTTATCTTCTTTTCAGGTATGTCTATCTCAATTATGTCTCCATCTTTCAGTGCTGCAATTGGACCTTTTTCTGCTGCTTCAGGTGATATGTGTCCAATACATGCACCTCGTGTTGCACCAGAAAATCTTCCATCAGTAATGAGTGCAACATCCTTTTCAAGTCCCATTCCAACAATTGTTGCTGTAGGAGATAGCATCTCTCTCATTCCAGGACCACCTTTTGGTCCTTCATAACGGATTACAATAATGTCTCCTTTTTTTATCCTTTTTTCCATCATTGCACTTATTGCCTCTTCTTCTGAATCAAATATCCTTGCAGGTCCTTCTCTTTTTAGCATACTTGGATCTACTGCTGACCTTTTTACAATAGATCCATCAGGAGCAAGATTTCCAGTAAGTATAGCAAGTGATCCTTTTTCAGAAAACGGATCTTCTATAGGTCTTATTACATTCTTGTCTTTTATCTTTGCATTTATCTGCTTTAGAGTTTCAGCAAGAGTTTTCCCTGAAACTGTCATCTGATCTCCATCAATAAGTCCTTCTTTGAGAAGCTCAGAAAGGACTGCTGGTGTTCCTCCTGCAAAATAAAAGTCAACAACATGATATGGTCCGGATGGGACAAGGGAAGCAAGCTGAGGAATCTTTTCACTGAATCTGTCAAAGTCTTTAAGTGTAAGTTCTATTCCTGCATAATATGCAATTGCAGGGATGTGAAGAGCAGTATTTGTAGATCCTCCAAGAGCCATATCAAGTGCAATTGCATTATAGAGTGCCTCTTTTGTTATTATATCCCTTGCCTTTATCCCTTTTTTTACAAGCTCTACAATTCTCATTCCTGTTTCTTTTGCAAGCCTTATCCTTTCTGAAAATACTGCAGGAACTGATCCATTATATGGAAGAGCAATACCAAGTGCTTCTGCAAGATTGCTCATAGTATTTGCAGTAAAAAGACCTGAACAAGATCCTGCACAAGGACATGCAACCTCTTCCATCTCAGAAAGATCCTCTTCTTTTATCTTTCCTTCCTTTAGGCTTCCAACTGCTTCAAATACCTTATCAAGTCCTATATCCTTTCCTCTGAATCTTCCGGGAAGCATTGGTCCTCCAGATATGAATATAGCAGGGATATTTAATCTTACAGCAGCAATAAGCATTCCAGGAATTATCTTATCACATGAGCTTATAAGAACTATTCCATCAAATGGATGAGCCATTGCCATAAGCTCTATTGAATCTGCAATAAGCTCTCTGCTTGGAAGGGAATATTTCATCCCTTCATGATTCATGGCAATTCCGTCACAGACTCCTATTGTGTTAAACTCAACAGGTGTTCCTCCAGCAGCATATACTCCTGCCTTTACTGCTTCAGATATTCTGTCAAGAAGGATGTGACCAGGAATTATCTCACTGAACGAGTTTGCAATCCCTATAATTGGTCTTTGAAGCTCTTTTTTTGTAAATCCACATGCAAGAAAGAGAGATCTGTGAGGAGCTCTTTCAGCTCCTTCTAACATAGAAGAACTTCTTTTTTTCATAAGCCCCTCCTTTCTGAACGAGTTCTATAACACCAAATCATTTCATAATCAAGAGTGTTTTCTTATAAGCCAGAAATTTTACTGTTGAAGGATTAAGGCGAAGATTTTATTTTCGACAGGAAGAATGGTATGTTACAGGTAGGAAAGGGATAAGTATCACATACCAGGTGTAGATGTAGATAAGCTTTATTTGGAAAAAGTAAGAGGAGATTTGATTATTTTAAAAAATGCTGGAAAGCTGGCAAAAGATTTTGGAATTTCTGAAGAGGAGTTACATTTACAAGGTGATTAACAAGAATGAATCCTGGAAGATATGTTAT